>LFEF01033312.1_pt1 | contig 77943 bp, 60 predicted proteins | sample 619371 | NCBI WGS metagenome assembly LFEF01 (sample SAMN03014291, study PRJNA259931) | freshwater metagenome | biome: lake; feature: waterbloom | place: China: Taihu Lake | collected 2006-08 | depth 0 m m
ACAAAAGGCAGGTTCGCAAACAGCAAGGCCAAGCCAAACAACAACCAATGCCCAATCGTCTGCGTCAAAACCTACCCCTTGTAAATATTCAATAAACTAAAGTTGTTAACTAATTTGTTAGTTACCCAGCCAGTGTCTGCTGAATTGCGGTCATGCAATACGCCATCAAAGGCGCTGGCAACAAGCCCAGTGCGATCACAGCCAAACCATTCAGACCCAATACGGCGCGAGCATCATTGCCCATCACGATTTCGGTTTCATCCGCAGGCGCTTCGAAATACATGGTTTTCACGATGCGGATGTAATAGAACGCACCCACCAGGCTGAACATTACGGCATACACAGTCAACCAAACCTGGCCCGTGGCCAGCAGTGCTTTCAACACCGACAGTTTCGCTGCAAAACCCACCATGGGTGGAATTCCCGCCAGCGAGAACATGAGTAACAGCATGATCAAGGCCAACCAAGGTGCGCGCTTGTTCAAGCCCTTCAGGTCGCTAATGTTTTCAACTTCAAAGCCTTTGCGCGACATCACCATGATCACACCAAAGGTGCCAAGTGTGGTCAGCACATAGGTGATGCTGTAGAACATGGCCGAAGAATAAGCCTGCGCGGCATTGCCGGTGTCTTGTCCTGCGCCTTGACCACTGACTCCGGAGAGGAAACCCAGCAACATGAAGCCCATTTGTGCAATGGTCGAATATGCCAGCATGCGTTTCAAACTGGTTTGTGCAATGGCAGTCAGGTTACCAATGGCCAGCGATGCAATCGCCAACACCATCAGCATGTTTTGCCAATCAAAAGCCATCACAAAAAGACCATCCACCAGCAGTCGCATCATCATTGCAAACGCAGCCAGCTTGGGTGCGCCACTGATCAGCAGTGTGGAAATGGAGGGCGACCCCTGGTACACATCAGGAACCCACATGTGGAATGGCACCACACCGAGCTTGAAGGCCAAACCGGCCACCAAAAATACAATACCGAATACGAAAATGATCGACTTCTGGCCCGATACTGCGGCAGTGGCAGCGAATGCGATATCCGAATGGTTCAAGGAGCCAGTAGCACCGTAAATCATCGACATGCCGTACAACAGGAAACCTGAAGCCAAGGCGCCCAGAACAAAATACTTCATAGACGCTTCAGTTGCACGCACATTGTCACGCTGCATGGCCACAGCGGCATACAGGCTAAGCGACAGCAATTCAACGCCCAGGTATACCAACAACAGGTTGTTGGCGGAAATCATGATCATCTGACCAAGCAAAGCAAACAACACCAATGCGTGCAGCTCGCCCTTGAACATGTCACGGTCTTTGGCGTAGTTCGCACCCACAATCAAGGTGAATGCGATTGCCAGGGCGGAAAAGCCTTTCAATACCAATGCCATGCTGTCGGCAATGTACATATTGGTGAAAGCCAGTTCAGTGCCAGCGGTGGGTACCTGCGCAAGGCAATACACACCAAGGCCGATACAGAACAACACCACAATATTGTGCAGCATTGGCAATATGCGGCCCTTGGTCACGCTGTCTGCAATCAGAAACGCACAGGCGAATAGCGCCAGGGCAATTTCAGGAATAGCGAGTGAGAGATTCATCTGATCCACGAACATTCCTCAATTAAAGCTTGGACTGAGCCACATGTTGCAACAGGGCATCTACGGACACCTGCAACACATCAGTAAAGGGTTTGGGGTACAGGCCCATGGCCATGACCAGAATTGCCAATGCACCCAGCATCATGAATTCCCGGGTGTTTACGTCAGTCAATTCCTTCACGTTGTCGTTGGCCACTTCACCAAACACCACGCGCTTGTACATCCACAGGGAATAAGCAGCACCGAAGATCAAGGTAGTCGCGGCCAGCAAGCCGATCCAGAAGTTGTACTTCACGGCCCCCAGAATCACCATGAACTCACCCACAAAACCGCTGGTGGCAGGCAAGCCGGCGTTGGCCATGGCGAACAGCAGGAAAAATGCCGCGAACTTCGGCATTGTATTGACCACACCACCGTAGGCGGCAATTTCACGGCTGTGAACACGGTCGTAAAGCACGCCGATACAAATGAACATCGCGCCCGATACGAAGCCATGAGAAATCATCTGGATGATGGCGCCCTGCACTGCCAGGTCCTGAAACATGAAGAAGCCTAAGGTGACAAAACCCATGTGAGCGATTGATGAATACGCCACCAGCTTTTTCATGTCTTTCTGAACCAAAGCCACAACACCGATATACACCACCGCAATCAGCGACAGGGTAATCATGAAGCCGGCCAGTTCGTGGCTCGCATCCGGCGCAATCGGCATGCTGAAACGCAGGAAACCATAGGCGCCCAGCTTCAACATGATTGCTGCCAACACCACGGAGCCACCAGTGGGTGCTTCCACGTGCGCATCTGGCAACCAGGTGTGTACCGGCCACATTGGTACTTTCACAGCAAAGGCCATGAGGAAAGCCAGGAAAATCAGGATTTGCTCGGTCATGTCCAGAGGCAGTTTGTGCCACGCCGCGATTTCGAAAGTACCTGATTGAAACTGTAGGTAAATAATCGCGACCAACGTGAGCAACGAACCCAACAGCGTGTACAAGAAGAACTTGAAAGCTGCATAAATGCGGTTTGGGCCACCCCACACACCCACGATGATGTACATCGGGATCAGCGTTGCTTCGAAGAACACGTAAAACAGCAAACCATCTGTCGCCGTGAATACGCCCACCATCAAACCTGACAAAATCAAGAATGCGGCCATGTATTGCGCCACTTTCTCGGTGATGACTTCCCAAGCCGCGACCACCACGAAAACAGTGATCAAGGCAGTCAAGATAACAAACCAGACAGACAAGCCATCAACACCCAAGCCGTAAGACGCGCCGAAGGCCTCGATCCAGGGCAGTTTCTCAACAAACTGCAGTTGGGCTGTGCTGGTGTCAAAACCAAAATACAAAGGCAGGGTCACGACAAAACTGATCAGTGCAGCAATCAGGGACGCACCCCGAACTGCACCTGCGTTCTTGTCATTGCCCAGGGCCATGATCAAGACACCAAAGGCGATTGGCAGCCAGATCGCCAAACTCAGATAAGGAATATTGTTAGACATTGATATTTTCCAATCGTAAGAACCGAGGTTCCGCCCTGTTTATTTGAGTGTGATGAAAGTAATGATCATGGCCAAAACGCCGAGGATCATCGCGAACGCATAGTGGTAAATAAAACCGCTTTGCGCAAATCGAACCACACCCGAGATCAAACCCACCAGTTTGGCGCTGCCATTGACCAACAAACCATCGATCAACATGCGGTCGCCAAACTTCCAAAGTGCTTCACCCAAGCCGCGTGCGCCGCCTGCAAAAACCACTTCATTGAATTTGTCCATGTAGTACTTGTTGTCCAGCAATGTGTGCACTGGCTTCAATGCTTTCATGAAGGCCGCCGGAATGGCAGGCACCCACAGGTAGCACACCGCGGCAGCAACCACACCAGCCAAGGCGAGCCAGAAAGGTGCGGTTTGCAAAGAATGCACACCCATGGCTGCAGCGCCGTGGAAAATGCTGCTAAGACCTGCCATGGCACCGTGTTCAGGATTAATGGTGATCACACCTTCAAAGAAAGTACCGTGCAACATGGGCTCCACTGCAATGTAACCAATGATGACCGATGGAATCGCCAACAGGATCAAAGGCAGCGTTACCACCCAACGGGACTCATGAGGCTGTACCGGTCCGTGGTGCGCGTGGTGATCGTCGTCACCATGGTCGTCATGGTGTTGAATATCATGGAAACGCTCTTTGCCATGGAACACCAGGAAATACATTCGGAAGCTGTAGAAGGCGGTGATGAACACACCAGCCACCACTGCGAAATACGCGAAATCGGCTGCGGGCAGATTGCTGAAATGCACTGCTTCGATGATGCTGTCTTTCGAATAGAAGCCCGAGAAAAACGGCGTACCGATCAAGGCCAGTGATCCCAGCAGTGAGGTAATCCAGGTAATTGGCATGTACTTCCACAGGCCGCCCATGTGGCGGATGTCCTGATTGTGATGCATACCAATGATCACGGAACCCGCGCCGAGGAACAACAAGGCTTTGAAAAACGCGTGGGTCATCAAGTGGAAAATCGCCACAGGATAGGCCGACACACCCAGCGCAACAGTCATATAGCCCAACTGCGACAAGGTTGAATAGGCAACCACGCGTTTGATGTCGTTTTGAATGATACCCAGAAAACCCATGAACAAGGCGGTGATGGAACCGATCACCAACACGAAATTCAAGGCGATGTCGCTGAGTTCAAACAGTGGCGACATGCGACTGACCATGAAAATGCCGGCAGTCACCATGGTCGCTGCGTGAATCAGGGCAGAAATCGGTGTTGGACCTTCCATGGAATCAGGCAGCCACACGTGCAAAGGGAATTGGGCTGACTTGCCCATGGCACCGATAAACAGGCAGATACAAGCCACAGCCAACAAAGGCCAATCCGTGCCGGGCATGGTCTGACCCACCAGGCTGTCCGCCTGCGCGAATACTTCGGCGTAATTCATGGAGCCAGTCGCCGCCATGACCAAACCAATGCCCAAAATGAAACCGAAGTCACCAACACGGTTGACCAAAAATGCTTTCAGGTTTGCATAAATCGCGCTTTGCTTTTTGTACCAGAAACCGATCAGCAAGTAAGACACCAGGCCTACCGCTTCCCAGCCGAAAAACAGCTGCAGGAAGTTGTTGCTCATCACGAGCATCAACATGGAAAAGGTAAACAGGGAAATGTAGGAGAAGAAACGCTGATAACCATCGTCTTCTTCCATGTATCCGATGGTGTAAATGTGCACCATCAATGAAACACTGGTCACCACCAGCATCATTGTGGCGGTCAGCGTGTCAATCAGAAAACCCACCTCGAAGACCAAGGTGCCAACAGCGGCCCATTCATACAGGGTGCCATTGAAAGTGTTGCCTTCCATGACATCCATAAACACCATGATGGAGGCAATCAGGGAAATCGCAACACCAGCAATGGTCACTGTGTGCGCACCCGTGCGACCAATCTGCTTGCCGAAGAAACCGGCAAGAATGGCACCGACCAGCGGAGCGAACGGAACGATCAAATACAAGGGATTCATTCGCGCTTACCCCTTCAGCTGGTCGAGGTCTTCGACATTGATTGAATTCATGTTACGGAAAAGGACCACCAAAATTGCCAGGCCAATTGCAGACTCGGCGGCAGCCACTGTGAGAATGAAGAAAACGAATAACTGCCCGGACAAATCGCCCAGGAAGTGAGAAAACGCGACGAAGTTCATGTTCACAGCCAGAAGCATCAGTTCAATGGCCATCAAAATCACGATCAGGTTCTTGCGGTTCAAAAATATGCCGATCACGCTGATCGAAAACAAAATCGCGCCCAGCACGAGGTAATGAGATAAAGAAATCATTGTTGTCTATTCCCGTTCAGGCTTTGGGACCACTGGGGGTCTCGCTTTTTGTTTGTTTGCGGTCAAGATCTGCAGGCATGCTGACCAGCTTCACGCGGTCGGTGGACTTCACACGAACCTGGTCTGAAGGCACCTGACCTTTCGTGTCCTTGCGCTTGCGCAGGGTCAGTGCGATCGCAGCAACCATCGCCACCAGCAAAATCAAGGCAGCCACTTCAAATGGGTACAGGTATTCGGTGTAAAGCAGCTTGCCGAGGGCTTCTGTGTTGTTGGCAGCCTGTTCGGGCGTTTCCAGGTTGGGGTCCCAGAAACCACGCAACAAGACCACTGACATTTGAAAGGCGATCAAGGAGCCAACGATTGCAGCCACTGGCAGATTTTTCCAGAAACCAGCACGTACTTTGTCCATGTTCACATCCACCATCATCACGACGAACAGGAACAGCACCATCACCGCACCCACATAAACCAGTACCAGTGAAATCGCCAGAAACTCGGCTTCCAGCAACATCCACAGGGCAGATGCAGAAAAGAACGAAAGCACAAGGTACAACGCTGCGTGTACAGCATTGCTGGCTGTGATTACGCGCACCGCGGCGAACACCAAAATGGCGGCGAACACATAAAAGAAACCGGTTATTGCATCCATTGCATTTAATCTTTTAAGTTTTGTATCGGTTTAACGGTAGGCTGCGTCGGCTTCGCGATTGGCTGCAATTTCAGCCTCATAGCGATCGCCCACAGCCAGCAGCATTTCTTTGGTGAAATACAAATCACCACGCTTCTCACCGTGATATTCGTGAATGTGGGTTTCTACAATTGAATCAACTGGACACGATTCTTCGCAGAAGCCACAGAAAATACACTTGGTCAAATCAATGTCGTAACGGCTGGTACGGCGTGTGCCGTCCTCGCGCTGTTCGGATTCAATCGTAATTGCCATGGCCGGACACACGGCTTCACACAATTTGCAAGCAATACAGCGCTCCTCGCCATTTTCATAGCGACGCAAAGCGTGCAATCCACGAAAACGCGGCGACATCGGCGTTTTCTCCATGGGATACAGCACGGTGATCGGCTGGGTGAACATATAACCCATAGTCAATGCCATGCCCTTGAGCATTTCGCGCAACAACAAACTGTTCAAAAACTCTTTAACAACTTGAAACATGGTTCGCTCTCAATTAATTCCAGATGTTCCAGGGAGTCTGCATCCAGGCAGCAACGACCACCAGCCACACCAAGGTCAGCGGAATGAATACCTTCCAGCCCAGACGCATGATTTGGTCATAGCGGTAACGCGGGAATGATGCGCGGAACCAGATGAACATGGACACCAGCAGGAAAGTTTTAATGCCCAGCCAGATCCAGCCTGGTATGAAGCTGAGGAAAGCAACCGGTGCATCCCAACCGCCGAAGAACATAATCGCGGCCAAACAGGACAGCAAAATCATGTTGGCGTATTCAGCCAGGAAGAAAATGGCGAATGTCATGCCGGAATATTCCACCATGTGACCAGCCACAATTTCCGATTCGCCTTCCACCACATCGAATGGGTGACGGTTGGTTTCCGCAACCGCTGAAATCATATAGATCACCAGCAATGGCAACAGAGGCAACCAGTTCCATGACAGGAAATTCAAGCCCATGTCAGCGAACTGACCAGTGGTTTGAGTCATCACGATGTCTGTCATGTTCAGGCTACCCGCCACCAACAGCACAGTGACCAACACAAAACCAATTGCCAGTTCATAGGAAACCATTTGCGCAGAGGCGCGCATGGCCGCAAGGAAGGCGTACTTGGAGTTGGATGCCCAGCCGGCAATGATCACGCCATACACTTCAAGCGACGTAATCGCCATGAGGTAAAGCAAGCCCGCATTCACATTGGCCAGAACAGTTTCCGGACCGAAGGGAATCACAGCCCATGCAGCCAAAGCCGGCATGATGGTCATAATCGGTGCAATGATGAACAAGCCTTTGTTGGCGTTCATCGGCACGATGATTTCTTTGAACATCATCTTGACCGCATCAGCGATTGGCTGAAGCAAACCCATGGGGCCAACATAGCTTGGGCCCATGCGAATGTGCATGCGACCAATCATTTTGCGTTCCCAATAGGTTAGGTAGGCAACGCAACCCAACAGGGGCAAGGTGACACACAAAATTTTGATCAGTGTCCAGACTGGCGTCCAAGCTGGGCCCAGCAAATCAGAACCAAACGTGGTGATCATTTCAACTGGTGAACTCATGCCTGCACCTCGCTGGCCACCACCGCCTCAACCGTTACGCCACCGAAGACAGCACGCAGGCTCTGCGAATCAGCACGACCCATCGGTACCAACACGGTATTTTCAGCAATTGTTTTATTCACTAGAACTGCAGCCCGCAACGTGCCGCCCTCAGAGTCTGTCAATTGAACTTTGTCACCGGACTTCACACCCAACGACTCAGCTGTTTGCACACTGATTTGTACCAGTGCCGGTTTAGCAGCCTTGGTTTTGCGCAATGAATCTGCACGGCGAACCAATGCATCGGTGTCATAAATAGGCGCAAAGGCAGCCAGTTCAAGTTGACCACTCAAGGCCACACCAGCAACCGTTTGTTCAGGAATGGTGTTGCTCAACAAAGCAGCCAGATTGGCTGGCATGAATGTCTTCAGCACTTCTTCGGAACTATTGAACTCAAAACCATCCAGGCCCAACAGGTTGCCCAATACACGCAACACCTTCCAGCCCGGACGGGTTTCACCCAAAGGACGAACTGCCGCTTTGAAGGTTTGTGCCATACCCGCAATGTTGATGAAAGTGCCTGATGTTTCAGTGCTTGGCGCGATGGGCAACAATACATCCGCATACTGCTTGGCGTTGCCAACAAAAGCACTGGCTTGCACCACAAACTCGGCATCGATCAAACCGCGAACGATTTTTTGCCCTTGTACACTGTCCAGATCTGGTTCAGCGCCGAAAACAATGGCTGCTTTGGCCTTGCCTTCCAACATGGCATGGGCGTTCTTGCCACCGTGGGCACCGGCTTGAATACCGGCCACGAAAGATCCCACCCAGTTGGCACCATCACCCAGGAAGCCCAGGGTGGCGCCTGTGGACTTGGCCAACTCGACGGCCTTGGCCAACACCTGGCCTGCAAACGGGCTCATCAAAACCTGCTGGCCGATTAATACGAATTTGCCGCCCTCTGGAGCACTCAACGCATTGGCTACAGCATCATGGCCCAAAGTGTCAGCCCATTTCGATGGTGCAACCTTCAGCCACACGGCTTTGGGCATCAAGGGATCCAATCCACCCGCATTCACAAGCACCACGCGGGCACCCTGCTTTGCGGCCTGGCGAATACGCTGGGTCAGCAAAGGCTGATCGTTGCGGGGGTCTGCACCCACAACAACGATGGACTCAGCGTCAGCCAATTCCTGAACGGAAGCACCCAACCAAGGCGTTGCACCACTCAGGTTCAAGTTTGCGCTGTGGCGCAAACCTGCATCAATACTTGTTGAACCAATGCCTGTCATCAAGGCTTTGGCCAGCGCCATTTCCTCGAAGGTGCTGTTCGGTGAAACCAGCATTGCAATACTGTTCAGGTCCGTCGATTCACGGCGGGCCTTTTTCAATCCTTCAAAGGCCGCGTTCAGTGCGGTTTGCCAATCCGTTGTGACCCACTGACCATTCTTTTTGATCATTGGTTCAGTCAAACGATCAGCAGCCTGCAAACCTTCATAGCTGAAACGGTCGCGATCAGAAATCCAGCACTCGTTGACGCTGTCGTTTTCTTGCGGAACGATGCGCATCACCTTGTCGGCTTTCACTTGCACAACCACATTCGAACCCAGGCTGTCGTGTGCAGCAACTGACTTGCGCCGCGCCATTTCCCAAGTTCGGGCGTTGTAACGGAAAGGCTTGGATGTTAGTGCACCCACTGGGCACAGATCGATCATGTTGCCCGACAGTTCGGAATCAACGGAATTGCCCACAAAACTCAGAATTTCCGAATGCTCACCGCGATTAGCCATGCCCAGTTCCATCACGCCGGCCACTTCCTGACCAAAACGCACGCAACGTGTGCAGTGAATGCAACGGCTCATCTCTTGAGCGGAAACCAGCGGGCCGATGTCCTTGAAGAACACCACGCGCTTTTCTTCCTGGTAGCGGGATGACACACCGCCATAACCCACGGCAATGTCTTGCAACTGGCATTCGCCACCTTGGTCGCAAATCGGGCAATCCAATGGGTGGTTGATCAGCAAAAACTCCATCACGCTTTTTTGGGCGTTCACCGCTTTTTCGCTTTTTGTGCGAACAATCATGCCGGGCGACACAGGCGTGGCACACGCAGGCAAAGGCTTGGGAGCCTTTTCCACATCGACCAGACACATGCGGCAATTGGCCGCAATCGACAATTTTTTGTGATAGCAAAAGTGAGGCACATAGCTGCCAGCTTTTTCAGCGGCATCCATCAGCATACTGCCTTCGGCCACTTCAACTTTTACGCCATCAATCTCTAGTTCAACCATTTGTATCTACCCGCAGGGAATCAAACGTAAGCCGGCACGATGCACGACTTGTGTGTGATGTGATGCTCAAATTCTTCATGGAAATGTTTCAGGAAAGCGCGAACCGGCATGGCCGCAGCATCACCCAGCGCGCAGATGGTGCGACCCTGAATGTTGTCTGCAATCGAGTTCAACATGTCCAGATCTTCAGGACGCCCTTCCCCGTGTTCAATGCGATTGATGATTCGATACAACCAGCCGGTGCCTTCGCGGCACGGTGTACATTGACCACAGCTTTCCTCGTAATAGAAGTAAGACAGGCGCAACAGGCTTTTTACCATGCAGCGGGTTTCATCCATTACAATCACCGCGCCCGAGCCCAGCATGGAACCTGCTTTCGCAATCGAGTCGTAGTCCATGTCAGTGGCCATCATCACATCGCCAGGCAAAACAGGCATGGATGAACCACCAGGGATCACAGCCTTGATCTTGCGGCCACCCTTCATACCACCCGCCATTTCAAGCAAGGTTGCGAAGGGTGTTCCCAATGGAATTTCGTAGTTCCCTGGTTTCTCAACATCGCCGGAAATCGAGAAAATCTTCGTGCCGCCGTTGTTGGGCTTGCCCAATTCCAGGAACCAGTCGCCACCGTTTTGAATGATGAACGGCACCGCTGCAAATGTTTCAGTGTTGTTGATTGTGGTGGGCTTGCCGTAAATGCCGTAGGAAGCCGGAAACGGTGGCTTGAAACGAGGCTGGCCCTTCTTGCCTTCGATCGACTCAATCAGCGCGGTTTCTTCACCGCAAATGTAAGCGCCATAACCTTGGTGCGCATGCAGTTGGAAGCTGAACTTCGAACCCATGATGTTATCGCCCAGGTAACCTGCAGCGCGAGCCTGTTCCAATGCTTCTTCAAAGCGTTCATAGGTTTCCCAGATCTCGCCGTGAATGTAGTTGTAACCCACAGAAATGCCCATGGCGTAGGCAGCAATCGCCATGCCTTCAATCACGGAATGCGGGTTGTAACGCAGAATGTCACGGTCTTTGAATGTACCGGGTTCACCTTCATCGGAATTACAGGCCAAATACTTTTGACCCGGAAACTGGCGAGGCATGAAGCTCCACTTCAAGCCAGTTGGAAAACCTGCACCACCGCGACCGCGCAGCGCCGATTTCTTCACTTCCGCAATCACATCTTCTTGAGAAATACCCTCAGTCAGGATTTTGCGCAGGGCTTTGTAACCACCACGTGCTTCGTAACCTTTCAGGTCCCAGTTGATGCCATCGAGACCAGCCAGAATCACCGGGTTAATATGTCGTCCGTGCAAACAAGTCATGACTTCAACTCCTCTACCAGCGCATCGATTTTCTCGTTGCTCATGAAACTGCACATGCGGTGATTGTTCACCAACATGACTGGGGAATCACCACAGGCGCCCATACACTCACCTTCTTTCAGAGTGAACAGGCCGTCCTTGGTGGTTTCGTTGTAATCGATACCCAGTTTTTTCTTCAAATATTCAGCGGCATCTGTACCACCGGACAAGGCGCAAGGCAGGTTTGTGCAAACAACAATTTTCGACTTGCCCACTTTCTTGGTGTCGTACATGTTGTAAAACGTGGCCACTTCATAGGCTGCGATCGGTTGGATTTCCAGATATTCGGCCACAGCTTCGATGGCTTCACTGGGAAGCCAACCCAATTCAACTTGCGCAATACGAAGAGCCGCCATCACGGCAGAGATTTTCTGGTCGGCGGGGTACTTCGTTAATTCTTTGTCTATCAAACGATAGGCGTTTTCGCTCAACTTCATGATTCAATTCAATCCTTAGCGATCAATTTCACCGAACACAATGTCTTGGGTACCAATAATGGTCACTACGTCGGCCAGCATGTGGCCACGGGACATCTCGTCCAAACCTTGCAGGTGCGCGAAACCAGGCGCACGAATCTTCAGGCGATAGGGTTTGTTTGCACCGTCTGCAACCAGGTAAATGCCGAATTCACCCTTGGGGTGCTCTACCGCCGCATACGATTCACCTTCGGGCACATGCATGCCTTCCGTGAACAATTTGAAGTGGTGGATCAGTTCTTCCATATTGGTTTTCATGTCCACGCGCTTCGGTGGCGTTACCTTGTGGTTGTCGCTCATCACCGGACCCGGGTTGACACGCAACCAGTCAATACACTGCTTGATGATTTTGTTCGACTGGCGCATTTCTTCCACGCGCACCAAATAGCGGTCGTAGCAGTCACCGTTCTTACCCACCGGAATGTCGAAATCCAGACGGTCGTACACTTCATAAGGCTGCTTCTTGCGCAAATCCCAGGCAATGCCAGAGCCACGCAACATTGGGCCAGTGAAACCCATGGACAAGGCGCGCTCCGGTGTAACCACACCAACACCCACCAAGCGCTGTTTCCAGATGCGGTTGTCAGTCAGCAGCGTTTCGTATTCATCCACGTACTTGGGGAAGCGCTGTGTGAAGTCATCCAGAAAATCAAGCAGGGAACCTTGCCGGTTCTTGTTCAACGCGTCTACCTTTTTGGCAGAACGAACCTTGGAAGGCTTGTACTGGGGCATGCGGTCTGGCAGGTCACGGTACACACCACCAGGGCGGAAATACGCAGCGTGCAGACGGGCACCTGAAACCGCCTCATAGCAGTCCATCAGGTCTTCACGTTCACGGAAGGCGTACAGAAATACCGCCATCGCACCCACATCAAGGCCGTGCGCACCGAGCCACAGCAGGTGGTTCAGAATTCGGGTGATTTCATCAAACATCACGCGAATGTATTGAGCACGAACCGGCACTTCGATGTTCAACAGCTTTTCGATGGCCATGCAGTAGGCATGCTCGTTGCACATCATGGACACGTAATCGAGACGATCCATGTAAGGCAGCGATTGAATAAAGGTTTTGTGCTCTGCCAGCTTTTCAGTACCACGGTGCAGCAAACCAATGTGCGGATCGGCCCGTTGTACTACCTCACCATCCAGTTCAAGCACCAGGCGCAATACGCCGTGTGCCGCGGGGTGCTGGGGACCAAAGTTCAGGGTGTAATTTTTAATTTCAGCCATGATTATTTCGCTCCACCGTATTGAGGTTCGCGAATGATGCGAGGTGTAATTTCACGCGGCTCGATGGTGACCGGCTGGTACACCACACGACCCAATTCAGGGTCGTAACGCATTTCAACGTGACCCGACAAGGGGAAGTCTTTGCGGAACGGATGACCCACAAAACCGTAGTCGGTCAAAATACGACGCAAATCAGGGTGCCCTTCAAACACGATGCCGTACAGATCGAACGCTTCACGCTCGTACCAGTTGGCTGAAGACCAAACGTCGATGACTGAAGCCACTGTGGGCAAATCGTCATCGGGACAACAGACCTTCAGGCGCACGCGCATGTTTTTGGACACCGACAACAATTGGCATACCACCCAGAAACGTTGGGATTCGTTCAATTCATTGCCGTACTCGCTGCGGTCAAGGCCACACAGGTCGATCAACTGCTCAAATTGCAGATCTTCATGATCACGAAGAATCAGACAGGATTCCATGTAGGAATCAGCTTTCACGGTCAGATTGACTTCACCGAAGGCCAGTTTGCATTCGACAATGCGATCGCCAAGCGCTGCGACCAGATCGGCGCTTAACTTTTCCAAGCTCAATGATTGGTTCTGCGTCATGAATAGAACCCCTTATCGAGCGATGGTAGAAGTGGTTTTGATCTTGTTCTGCAATTGGAGCAGACCGTACATCAGCGCTTCTGCGGTAGGTGGGCAACCGGGCACGTACACATCAACCGGCACGATGCGATCACAACCACGAACCACCGAATAAGAATAGTGATAGTAGCCGCCGCCGTTGGCGCAGGAACCCATGGACAAAACCCAGCGTGGCTCGGCCATTTGGTCGTAGACCTTGCGCAATGCCGGAGCCATTTTGTTGCACAGCGTACCTGCCACAATCATGAGGTCGGATTGACGCGGGCTTGGTCGGAAAATAATACCGAAACGGTCCAGATCATAACGACTGGCACCTGCGTGCATCATTTCAACCGCGCAACACGCCAGGCCGAATGTCATTGGCCACAACGAACCGGTGCGGCCCCAATTGATCAATTTATCAGCCGTGGTGGTGATAAAGCCTTCGTTTAAAACGCCGTCAATACCCATTGCTTACTACCTTCACGAAAGTGGGGCAAACCATTTCAGGTCGATTGCCCATAAATAGCCCGCTTGTCAGCCAATTTATTCCCAGTCCAGTGCACCACGGGTCCATTCGTAAATGAAACCAACAACCAACACACCCAGGAAAATCATCATGGCCCAGAAACCCACCGGACCAATTTCACGATAGGCCACAGCCCATGGGAAAAGAAAGGCGATTTCCAGGTCAAACAAAATAAAGAGGATTGCAACGAGGTAGTAGCGCACGTCAAATTGCATGCGGGCGTCTTCGAACGCCTCGAAACCACACTCGTATGGAGAAAGTTTTTGCCCGTCGGGGCGGTGGGGGGCTAACACACGTCCGACCAGCATGGCGCCACCGCCTACACCGATCCCCACAAGGATGAACATCAACACTGGAAAGTAAGACTCTAAATTCACTGTGACTCCCGTGTAAACCCTAATAGCCTTCGATTAGTCCGAAAAAAAGCCGGTCGTTTTGCATATGACCGGCTTTAATTTATATCTTGGTGCCGACGACGAGACTCGAACTCGTACAGCCTGTGGCCACTACCCCCTCAAGATAGCGTGTCTACCAATTCCACCACGTCGGCGTGTTGCTACCCGGCAATCAAGCCGGGCAACAAATTATTTTGGAATGTCTTGCACCGGCGTTTTTGGCTCGGCTGGCTTGGTCTCAACAGGGGTTGCCGTTCCCTCTGCAGGATTAGCCTGAATAGACTCCATCACACCGCCAGATTCTGCTTCAACGCCAGCCCTTGAATAAAAGGCCAAACCCAGTGTGCAAAGCAGAAAGATTGTAGCACAAAAGCCAGTGGCCCGGCTCAAGAAATTCGCCGATCCGGTTGCACCAAACAGGCTACCGGACGAGCCGCTACCGAAGGCTGCGCCCATGTCTGCGCCTTTGCCGTGCTGCAGCAAAACAAGAACGATTACAGCGATTGCAGAGATGATCTGCATCACGACTAAGAATGTATTGAAAATGCTCATAAATTTATTTAACCTCTCGCGGCGCGTATTATTCCAGAGAAATCATCAGAAGACAAAGCGGCACCGCCAATTAGGCCACCATCAATATCAACTTTTGCAAAAATCTCGCTTGCATTGCCCGGTTTTACACTTCCACCGTACAAAATTCGGGTGTTCTGAGCCACTTCCGGCCCCAACATGGCATTCAATCGGGCACGTATCATGGCGTGAACTTCTTGGGCCTGCTCCGGACTGGCCGTGACGCCAGTGCCGATCGCCCAGACAGGTTCGTAGGCAATCACGAGGTTCCAGATGCCGTTTTCGACAAACTTTGAACAACGCTCAATAACCGGATCGAGCTGAGAAGCAATCACCGCCTCAACCTTCCCCGCCTCTCGTTCTGCAAGCGTTTCACCCACACAAACGATTGGGGTAATACCGCCCTGAATGGCTGCTACAGCCTTTTCAGCCACTGTAACACTGCTTTCCGCATGGTACTGACGACGCTCGGAATGCCCCACCAGCACCTGCTTCACACCAAACTCTTTCAACATATCTACCGAAACTTCACCGGTGTAGGCGCCACTGGCTTTTGCCGATACGTCTTGCGCACCGAAAACAACGCTTTGATCTTCCAATAGTTTGCCAACCTGAGACAGGTAGGGAAAAGGACAAAATACGGACACATCAACCTGATCATCAACTTCGGTCAGAAAACCCAGAATAAGGGCCTCATTCGAATCGAAGTTACCGTTCATTTTCCAGTTGCCTGCTACCAACTTTTTTCTTGGATTTTGTTTGTTTGTCTCGCTCATGTTTGTCCTGATTCCCTTCCTTAATTCTCAATACAGAGCACAATTTTTCCCAATGAGTTGCCCGACTCCATCAAAAGGTGCGCCTTGGCAACATCATCAAGTGCGAAAGTGGCCTGAACCAGCGATTTCAGCACCCCAGAAGAAAAACCCTCTTTCAATTCATGCCCAACCTGCCGCGCCAATTCTGCCTTGAATTCAGCAGAGCGCGGGCGCAGTGTGGTGCCAGTGAGCACTACCTGCTTGGTCATTAGTTTTGCAGCATCAATATTTGCAAAGCGCCCACCCAGCAAGGCGATTACGATCACCATGCCTTGCGGCCTCACACAACTTAAATCCTTGTTCAGGTATTCGCCTGCCACCATGTCGAGAATCAAATCGACACCCTGCTGCTGCGTATCCTGCAATACCAGCTGCTCCCAGTCCTGGGTTTTGTACAGGTAGGCTTTTTCAGCACCCAAACCCAGGCAAAAGTCAGCTTTCTCCTGATTGCCCACGGTGACAAAAGTGCGCAATCCGTGTTTTTTGCACAACTGGATCGCAGCGGTGCCAATGCCGCTGCTTCCACCGTGAATCAATACTGTTTGACCCGATTTGGCGCCACCCTTCATGAACAGGTTTTGCCAAACGGTCATGTACACCTCAGGAAGACTGGCCGCCTCGGTGAAACTCAAACCTTCTGGTATTTGCATGCATTGCCCTGCTGGCGCGCACGCATATTCCGCGTACCCGCCACCATTGCACAAAGCCATGACAGGTGTACCCAACATGCTTTCAGAGACCCCCTGCCCCACGGCCACGACCACTCCTGACACTTCCAACCCAAGATTGGGATTGGCATCAGGAGGGGGCGGGTACAAACCCAGGCGCTGAAGAACATCGGGGCGATTAACCCCTGCTGCCCTCACCTGAACAAGTAACTCACCGGGCTTGGGTAAGGGAACCGGCAGCTCAATCAGTTCAAGCTGATCTGCACCACCGGGAGCCTTCACACCCACTGCCTTCATCGTGACAGGCAGCTGTTGTGCAAGCACTGTACTCATCAGCCTTCGCTGGAACCTTCAGACGCCTGCTCGGCAGGCGCTTCGGGGGCCAACAAGGCCTTCATGGACAAGCGCAGACGACCTTTTTCATCGGCCTCCAACACTTTCACTTTCACAACCTGGCCTTCTTTCAGGAAATCGCCCACGGTGTTCACGCGTTCGTTGGCAATTTGGGAGATGTGCAACAGACCATCTTTACCAGGCAATACGCTAACGATTGCGCCGAAATCAAGCAACTTCAGCACGGTGCCTTCATAAACCGCACCCACTTCAACTTCAGCGGTGATGTCTTCGATCAGCTTCTTGGCTCGCTCGCCTGCATCACCGTCAACAGAGGCGATGGTAATGGAGCCATCTTCCTTGATGTCGATGCTTGCACCGGTTTGCTCGGTAATGCCGCGAATGGTTGCACCACCCTTGCCAATTACATCGCGGATTTTTTCCGGGTTGATTTTCATGGTGATCATGCGTGGCGCGTAGGCTGACAATTCGCCCACATTACCGCCTGTGGCTTCTTTCATGATACCCAGAATGTGCATGCGGCCTTCACGGGCCTGTGCCAGTGCAACCTGCATGATTTCTTTGGTGATGCCCTGAATCTTGATGTCCATCTGCAGCGCAGTCACACCATTTTCAGTACCTGCGACCTTGAAGTCCATGTCACCCAGGTGGTCTTCGTCACCCAGAATATCGGTCAGCACCGCAAACTTGTTCTCTTCCTTGATCAGACCCATGGCAATACCGGCCACCAGCTGTTTCAGAGGAACACCGGCATCCATCAGTGACAATGCGCCACCGCACACGGAGGCCATTGAGCTTGAACCATTGGATTCAGTAATTTCAGACACCACGCGCATGGTGTACTGGAAGTCTTCAGGCGCGGGCAACATCATTTCCACTGCGCGGCGTGCCAAGCGGCCATGGCCGATTTCGCGACGCTTTGGTGCTCCCATGCGGCCACATTCGCCGGTGGCGTACGGGGGCATGTTGTAGTGGAACATGAAACGGTCGCGGTATTCACCAGCGACTGCATCAATCATTTGCTCGTCACGGCCGGTACCCAGGGTGGTAACTACCAAAGCCTGTGTTTCACCGCGGGTGAAAAGGGCTGAACCGTGTGCGCGTGGCAAAACACCAGTGCGAACGGTAATTGGACGAACGGTGCGTGTGTCGCGACCATCAATACGAGGTTCGCCATTCAGGATCTGGCCACGAACAATCTTCGCTTCCAGACCAAACATGATGTCGCCAACGTCGGCATTGGTAATGCCCGCGCGCTGCTCTTCAGTCAACTTGGCTGGCAGTTCTGCTGCGACTTCAGCTGAAATTTCCTTCAAACGCTGGCTACGTGCCTGCTTTTCAGTCATTTTGTAAGCTGCGGCAAGCTTTTCACCGGCCAATTCAGTCACTGCAGCCAACAGGGGCTCGTTCACCGGGGCTGGCTTCCAGTCCCATTCTGGCTTGCCAGCTTTGGCTGTCAGCGCGTGGATCGCATTGATTGCCGCTTGCATTTGTTCGTGACCGAACATGATGCCGCCCAACATGATTTCTTCAGACAGCTCATGGGCTTCGGATTCAACCATCAGCACAGCGGCTTCGGTTCCTGCAACAATCAGGTCCATTTTGCTGTCTTTGAGCTGCGTGGCTGTGGGGTTCAACACGTACTGGTCATTGATGTAACCCACGCGTGCACCGCCCACGGGGCCGTTGAATGGAATGCCGGCGATTGACAGCGCAGCAGATGCACCCAGCATGGCTGGAATGTCTGGATTGACTTCTGGGTTGATCGACATGACGGTCAATGTCACCTGCACTTCATTGAAGAAGCCTTCAGGAAACAGGGGCCGCAGTGGGCGGTCAATCAAACGTGCATTCAGGGTTTCTTGCTCAGTGCCCTTGCCTTCGCGCTTGAAGAAGCCGCCGGGGATACGGCCGGCAGCATAGAATTTTTCAACGTAATCAACTGTCAACGGGAAAAAATCTTGACCAGGCTTGGCCGACTTGGCAGCCACCACTGTGGCCAATACTACGGTGTCGTCTACGGTAACGATTACAGAGCCACCCGCCTGGCGGGCGATTTCACCGGTTTCCAGGGTCACTGTATGTTGACCGTACTGGAAGGTTTCTTTATGAATTTCAAACACTTTGTCTTTTCCTTTTAGTAATCTCGCCGGGCCAATACCCGGATGCGAGAGCCCGTCAGTTTTAAAACACAAATGCCCACAACCGGGGTTGCAGGCATTTGAGTCAAATCAACGGCTTGTAGCAGCGACCAATTACTTGCGTAGACCCAAGCTGCTAATCAGGTTGCGGTAGGCATCTGCGTTTTTGCGCTTGAGGTAATCAAGCAGCTTACGACGACGAGACACCATGCGCAGCAAACCGCGGCGTGAGTGATGGTCTTTGGCGTTGGCCTTGAAGTGATCGGTCAACGAGTTGATTCGGGCTGTCAACAATGCCACTTGAACCTCGGGAGAACCTGTGTCGCCCTTGGCGCGTTGATATTCGGCAAGAATTGCCGCTTTATTGATTTCTGACATCTTTATTACTCCACTTGCGTGAACTTGCAGCCCGATTTTGAACAAATGGTGACCGCAGTTCCGTGTAAAAAGATCGCCTCTATTCAAAAGGCGATCACCTGAACCCGCTATTGTAGGGGAAATTGAAAATAAATCAAACCTGAGGATTCAACTTTTCATGTTTTGACTGCAATTTGTTCAACGCAGACAGGTAGGCCTTGGCCGATGCGACCACGATATCGGGATCTGCACCCACGCCATTGACGATTCGACCGCCCTTTTGCAAGCGCATGGTCACTTCTCCTTGCGATTCAGTAGTGCCCGACGTAATGCCGTTGACCGAGAACAGCAACAACTCAGCGCCGCTTTGCACTTCGGCTTCAATGGCCTTGACGGTTGCATCCACAGGCCCGTTGCCCTGACTTTCAGAGACGACCTCGCGACCATCGATCGAGAAAACCACACGCGCCTTGGGACGCTCGCCTGTCTCGGAATGCTGAACCAAAGACACATAACGATAGTGCTCGGACTCGCCACCCGAACCATCACCAGAGACCAAGGCGTGAATGTCTTCGTCAAAAATTTCGGCTTTTCGATCCGCCAAATCCTTGAATCGCTGAAACGTGTCGTTTAAGGCCTGTTCGCTTTCCATCTCGATGCCCAGGGCCTCAAGACGCTGCTTGAAAGCGTTGCGACCGGACAACTTGCCCAGAACAATCTTATTGGCGGACCAACCTACATCCTCAGCAGTCATGATTTCATAGGTTTGGCGCGCCTTCAGCACACCATCCTGGTGAATACCGGATGCATGAGCAAAAGCATTGGCCCCGACAATGGCCTTGTTGGGTTGAACCACAAAACCGGTAATGTTGCTGACCAGGCGGCTGGCAGACACGATTTGAGTGGTGTCAATGCCGACATCCAGGTCGAAGAAATCCCGACGGGTCTTGACCGCCATCACAATCTCTTCGAGCGAACAGTTGCCTGCGCGTTCACCCAGTCCGTTGATTGTGCATTCCACCTGGCGCGCACCACCAATGGCCACACCAGCCAGGGAATTGGCCACAGCCATACCCAAATCGTTGTGGCAGTGTACCGACCAAACGGCTTTGTCACTGTTGGGCGTCAGGGTGCGCAAGTCGCGCATGAACTCGCCATACAACGAGGGCACGGCGTACCCCACCGTGTCGGGAATATTGATTGTTTTGGCGCCCGCCTTGATGACCGCCTCGCAGACTTTGGCCAGGAAAGGCAATTCAGAACGATAACCGTCTTCAGCGGAGAACTCCACGTCATCGGTGTACTGCAAAGCCAGCTTCACGGCTTTCACCGCCTGCTCCAGAACCTGATCGGGCGTCATTCGAAGCTTGACTTCCATGTGAAGAGGCGAAGTGGCAATAAAGGTGTGAATGCGGCGACGTTCGGCTGGTGCGAGCGCATCACCTGCTCGCGTGATGTCTTTGTCGTTGGCACGGGCCAGTGAGCACACCGTGGAATCTTTGATGACCGACGCAATGGATTTGATGGCCTCGAAATCGCCATTGCTCGAAGCGGCGAAACCAGCTTCGATCACATCGACCTTCAGCTTTTCCAGCTGCTTGGCGATGCGGATTTTCTCTTCGCGGGTCATGGATGCGCCAGGGCTTTGCTCGCCGTCGCGCAAGGTGGTGTCGAATATGATGAGGCGGTCTGACATGCTGTTCTCCTGATTATGCGCTAAGGATACAGCAATGCAGGCTGGCAGCGGTATTGCGGGGAACCCGACTTAGAAATGTTCATCCCTTTCGATGTCGAGCCCCTTCAACCCCTGCCCGCGTACTTTGCGAACAACATAGACCACGTATCCCGACAGACCATACAACACAAAAACCCCAAAAAGAACTTTGGGTGGATCTTGAGAGACCAGTGCGAATACCAGAGGAATCAAGGCAAGCACCAGAAACGGGACGCTTCGGCGAAAATGGAAATCTTTGCCGCTGAAAAAAGGAACGTTGGACACCATGGTGATGCCGGCGTAGAAGGTAATGCCCCATGCCAGCCAGTCCAGTTCGGCTCCGGCCATTTTGGCATCGTCCATTACCCACACAAACCCGGTCACCAAGGCCGCTGCTGCAGGGCTGGGCAAGCCCTGAAACCAGGCTTTATCAACCACGGCTGCATTGGTGTTGAATCGTGCCAGGCGCAGGGCTGCGCCTGCCAGGTATACGAAAGCGGCAACCCAGCCCAGCTTGCCCATACCACTTAGCGACCATTCGTAAATGATAAGAGCTGGTGCCGCACCGAAGGACACCATATCGGCCAAACTGTCATACTCGGCACCAAAGGCACTTTGAGTGTTGGTCATTCGGGCAACACGGCCATCCAGGCTATCAAGCACCAGGGCCGCGAAAATGGCCACGGCCGCAGTGGTGAACTGCTGCCCCATCGCCATCACAATGCCGTAAAAACCGCAAAACAAGGCCGCGGTGGTAAACAGGTTGGGCAACAAATAAACGCCCTTGTGAGGCTTACCCGCCGGACGGGCTGCACCACCCGAAAATGAGCGGGGCGCGCCAAAACGGTTTTTGTTCCGCTTGAATCGCATGATCAGGACACCAGCTCAGCCAATACTGTCGAGGACGCAGACACTTTGTCTCCGATTGCAACTTTGGGAACCGAGTCAGTTGGCAAATACACATCGACACGTGAGCCAAAACGAATGAAACCATAGCGTTGACCCTTTTCAACGGTCTCGCTCGGTTTCACATAGCAGAGAATCCGGCGTGCGATCAAACCAGCCACTTGCACAGCAGTTACTGTTGCGCCGCTTTCGGTGTGAATAACAACCGCATTGCGCTCGTTTTGGGTGCTGGCTTTGTCAAGATCGGCGTTTACAAACAATCCGGGGAAATAATCCACCGACTTGATTTCGCCACCGATTGGAATGCGATTGGAATGCACATTGAATACATTCATGAACACGGAAATTTTCAGCGCTTCACGCTGGGCATAGGGATCTTCCACGCGCTCTACTGCCACGATACGTCCGTCGGCAGGTGACACGACCGCATTCTTCTGGGCGGGAATGTAACGGGGAGGATCACGGAAAAACTGCAATACAAAAATGAACAGAATCCAGGCCAGGACCGACAAGAATGTGAGACCAAACGACTGAAGTGCAAGCGCAAGAATCGCGACGATTGCAAGAAAAGGCCAACCCTCGCGGGCAATGATGGGATGTGGATAGTTCATAGTTCAGTGTTGTGAATGATTATGAGACCGATTTTATAAGCCAAAAAGGTCAAGCGCGGTAACTTTCGTGCGAATTGCTCAATAAGAATCCGAAGAGTACCCCCAATTGAGCAGAAAGCAAAAACCCACAGCACTTTCGCACTGTGGGTTTCTGATAAAGCGGTAAAGCAGTCGATTAATTCTTGGACTGATCAACCAGCTTGTTTTTGCTGATCCAGGGCATCATGCCGCGCAGCTGGGCGCCCACGATTTCGATGGGATGCTGTGCGTTCAAACGGCGACGTGCTGTCATTTCTGGATAGTTGGTTTTGCCTTCCAGGATGAAACGTTTGGCGTACTCACCGTTCTGGATGTTGGTCAGGCATTCTTTCATGGCTGCACGAGCCTGGTCGGCGATTACACGCTGGCCGGTTACGTACTCACCATATTCCGCGTTGTTGGAAATGGAATAGTTCATGTTGGCAATGCCGCCTTCATACATCAGGTCAACAATCAACTTCAGCTCGTGCAGGCATTCGAAGTAAGCCATCTCTGGCGCGTAGCCAGCTTCTACCAATGTCTCGAAACCGGCTTTTACCAGCTCAACTGCACCACCGCACAATACAGCCTGCTCACCGAACAAGTCTGTTTCTGTTTCTTCGCGGAAGTTGGTTTCGATCACGCCACCTTTTGTACCGCCGTTTGCAGCAGCATAGGCCAAAGCGATGTCGTGGGCGTTGCCAGTTGTATCTTGGTAAATCGCGATCAGTGAAGGTACACCACCACCTTTCAGGTATTCAGAACGAACTGTGTGACCAGGACCCTTGGGGGCGATCATGATGACGTCGATGTCGGCGCGGGGAACAACCTGGTTGTAATGCACGTTAAAGCCATGGGCAAATGCCAAAGCAGCGCCAGCCTTGATATTGGGGGCTACTTCTTTGTTGTAAACGTCGGGAATGTTTTCGTCGGGCAACAAAATCATGACCACGTCGGCTTCTTTTACAGCGTCCGCCACTTCTTTTACTTTCAGGCCAGCGCCTTCAGCTTTGGACCAGGATGCACCACCCTTGCGCAAGCCAACAACGACTTCAACGCCAGAATCGCGCAGGTTTTGCGCGTGAGCATGGCCTTGTGAACCGTAACCGATAATGGATACTTTCTTTTTCTGGATCAGGGACAGATCCGCGTCTTTGTCGTAATAAACTTTCATGTCATTTTCCTTTTGATTCAGGTATTTAATTCATTTTCGGGAATCCGGTTGCAAAACCGGGCCCACCTTTTAGACGCGCAGAATACGCTCGCCGCGACCAATGCCAGAGCTGCCCGTACGGACTGTTTCCAGAATGGCTGTGCGATCAATCGACTCCAGAAATGCATCCAGCTTGGATTTGTTGCCAGTCAATTCAATGGTGTAGCTTTTCTCGGTGACATCAATGATGCGGCCACGGAAAATGTCCGCAGTACGCTTCAGCTCTTCACGCTCTTTGCCCACTGCGCGCAATTTTACCAGCATCAGTTCGCGTTCAATATGCGCACCATCACTTAGATCAACCACTTTTACCACCTCAATCAAGCGATTGAGGTGTTTCGTGATTTGCTCGATGATGTCGTCTGAACCCACAGTGACGATGGTCATGCGGGACATGGTTTCATCTTCAGTGGGGGCCACTGTCAGCGTTTCGATGTTGTAACCACGGGCAGAAAAAAGGCCTACCACGCGGGACAAGGCACCCGGTTCGTTCTCAAGGAGAACGGAAATAATGTGTCTCATATTTGCCATCTCCTTTACAGTTCTTCCGAACCCAGCAGCATTTCAGACAATCCCTTGCCAGCTTTCACCATGGGCCACACGTTTTCTGTGCGATCAGTGATGAAGTCCATGAACACCAAGCGGTCTTTGTACTTGCCGAAGGCTTCGCGCAATGCGGGTTCTACATCCGATGGCTTGGTGATTTGCATGCCAATGTGGCCGTAGGCTTCCACCAGCTTCACGAAATCAGGCAGCGCATCCATGTAACTTTCGGAATAACGTGAGCCGTAATCCAGCTGTTGCCACTGGCGAACCATGCCGAGGTAGCGATTGTTCAAGTTCACGATTTTCGGCGTGAAATGATACTGGAAGCAGGTCGACAATTCCTGGATGTTCATCTGGATGGATGCTTCACCGGTGATACAGGCGACTTGGGCGTCAGGGTTGGCCATTTGAACACCCATGGCATAAGGCAAGCCCACGCCCATGGTGCCCAAACCACCGGAGTTGATCCAGCGGCGTGGTTTGTCAAACCGATAGTACTGGGCAGCCCACATTTGGTGCTGACCAACATCGGAGGTAATGAATGCATCACCGTTGGTGACTTCCCACAACTTTTCAACCACAAACTGGGGCTTGATCAATTCATCGGACTTGGCGTAATCGAGGCACTTGCGGCCACGCCATTTCTCAACCTGTTCCCACCAGCCTTGCAGCTTGCCCTGATCAACGCGCTTGCCGCTTTCTTCCAGTAGCTGGATCAAATCAACCAGCACGTCTTTGATGTTGCCAACAATGGGCACATCCACTTTCACGCGCTTGGAAATAGAGGATGGATCGATATCAATGTGAATGATTTTGCGTGGAATGGACGCGAAATCTTTCGGGTTTCCGATCACTCGGTCGTCGAAACGGGCACCCACTGCAATCAGCACGTCGCAGTTTTGCATCGCCAGGTTGGCTTCGTAAGTGCCGTGCATGCCAGGCATGCCCATGAACTTCTTGTCGCTGGCTTTGAATGCACCCAAACCCATCAGGGTATTGGTACAAGGCGCACCAACCCATTCGACCAAGCGGGTCAACTCAGCCGATGCATCGCCCAGGATCACGCCACCGCCGGAATAGATCATGGGGCGCTCGGCTTCCAGAATCATTTGCACGGCTTTCTTGATTTGACCCTGATGGCCTTTGACCACGGGATTGTATGAGCGCATTTTCACGGGCTCGGAGTAATCAAACGTGGTTTTGTGAATGGTGATGTCTTTGGGGATATCGACCAACACCGGGCCTGGACGACCTGTGCGGGCGATGTAAAACGCTTCTTTCATGACACGCGCAAGGTCTTTCACATCTTTCACGAGGAAGTTGTGCTTGACGCAAGGGCGTGTAATACCCACGGTGTCGCATTCCTGGAATGCATCCTGACCGATCGCGTGCGTGGGCACCTGACCAGACAAAATCACCATGGGAATTGAATCCATGTAGGCAGTTGCAATGCCGGTAACGGCATTGGTCAAACCTGGGCCTGAAGTAACGAGACAGACACCCACCTTGTCGCTTGAACGCGAGTAGGCATCGGCCGCATGCACTGCAGCTTGTTCGTGACGTACCAGAATATGTTCGAAACCGTCTTGCTTGAAGATGGCATCGTAGATGTAAAGAACTGCTCCGCCTGGGTAACCGAAAACGTGCTTGACGCCTTCTTCTTCCAGACATTTGACAACGATTTCCGCGCCGGTATATTCCATTTTAAAAAAATCCTGACAAAATCCACGGGACATTGGTCGGATGCCGTCCTGGATCGCATTGCCGTGGGGCTCAGGCTTTTTGAAAATGAACAACCTTGTGGGTGTGGACATGTCGCAAAGCGCTGGCGATCGCAACCCGATTATGTCGGGCAGGTTGGCCATGGGCTTCTGAACCACAGGTTCAGCGCCCTAGCGCGTCTTTCGCTAAAACAACAAGGGTATGCTGATTAACTAGAGACAAAAACAGGGTAGAACGAGATCTTAGTGCGAAGCCCGCTGTGGGTCAAGAAAAAAGCTTGCGGCTTTGATATCATGCCGTATTGTTAAATATTGCGAATCATTCTCGCCTCGACCCAAAAACCCTCTGACACCACCTCGACAAATACATTTATGGCCAGCACGCGAGAATTAGAGGATTTTTTGAGAGAGGTGTCGCACCGGGCTTATCGCCAAGCATTTTTTGCCGTCAAGAACGAAGAAAGTGCCATGGACCTGGTGCAGGAAAGCATGATGAAGCTTTCTGACAAATATGGCGACAAACCCAAAGAAGAACTGCCGATGCTGTTTACACGCATCTTGCAGAACACAATTTTGGACTACCACCGCCGTCAGAAGGTTAGAAACACCTGGACAACGCTGTTTTCAAGTTTTCAGAAGAAAGATGAAGAAGATTACGATGTGCTTGAGAACCTTCTCGCACAAGATGAATCTCAGAACGCGAGCGCCCAGGATGAAATTGAGCAGTCACAAAACATGGCCGCCATCGAAGAGGCCATCGCAAATTTGCCAGAACGTCAACGCCAGGCATTCATCTTGCGTTATTGGGAAGAGATGGACTTGGCAGAAACAGCAGAGATCATGGGATGCTCAGAGGGCAGTGTAAAAACGCACTGTTCCAGAGCAACAAAGGCATTGGCACAGGTATTGAGGCAACAGGGGTTTCGGGAATGAATGAAGATCGGCTAACCGCAAATGTAGTAAAAAGGCTACTTGATGAGTCGGCAGGCCAAGTTCCGCCCCACATTCAAGATCGCCTTAACCTCGCCATCGCCAAATCGGTGCAACTTCATGCTGAGAAACACAGCATTCAAGGCAAAACGAAGCACATCAAGGATGGGCCCAATCATGGCTCGACAGGCGGCCTGTTTCATCAATTTTCTGAGTGGTTTAACCGCCCTGCCTTGTCGATGGCTGTGAGTGCGCTGTTCATTGCCGGTGCAGCATTTGGTGTGGCGCAGTTTGGTCTGGAAAATTCAGACGCACGAATTTCTGAAACAGCAGATCTTGATGCGGCCATTTTGTCGGACGATTTGCCACCCGATGCTTACCTGGATCCAGGATTTATCAATTACGCCACTGAGTTGCAGAAAAACAATGCAATTCCAGCCGAGGACGGAATTGAGCAATGGATGGACTCATTACCCGCCGACTTCACCACGTCGATCTAGTATTTTAAGGATTGAGGGGCATGATCATGACTAGACTCTTTTCCGGATTGATGACTTTGGGCTTGGTCCTGGTGCTGTGCATTCAGAGTGACAATGCTTTCGCCGCGACCGACTGGTCAGAGTTGTCAGACAAACAGCAAGAACTGCTTGCCCCACTGAAAGACGACTGGAACTCCATGAACAATGCCCAGCAAGAACGCTGGCTCAAAGTGGGTAGAAAATACGAAAGCGAGCCCCCTGAACGTCAGGCGATCATGCGTGAGCGCGTGAGTACCTGGAGCGAATTAAGCCCAAGGGAGAAAGCTGCTGCCCGCGAAAACTACAAAGCCCTGAAAGAAAAGCGTCAAGGCGAGCGAAATTCGAGCTGGAATAGCTATCAAAGCCTTGACCAAAAGCAACGCGACGAATTCAAGGGAAAAGCAACAAACCTTCGCTGAATTAATTCCCCGCTCCATTTCGAAAGCGCGCCAGCGATAAAATAGTGAAATGGAACGACTACTAGACAACGGGCTCATCAGTCCCAGCAGAAAACGCCGATTTGCAAGCATGCTGTACGAAAGTATGCTGCTGTTCGGCGTTTTGTTCATTGCAGGCTACTTTTTCGACACACTCACCCAAAGCCGGCATGCCCTATATCTTAGAGAGGCACGCCAGTGGTGGTTCTTTGCCGTATTGGGGCTGTATTTTGTGTGGTTTTGGCGCCATGGAGGCCAAACCCTTGCCATGAAAACCTGGCATATTCGATTAGTGAAAGAGAACGGGGAGCGCGTTGGACTTACTCAGGCGCTGCTGCGTTATGTGCTCTGTTGGCTTTTCAATTTGACTGGCATCGCCTTCATCTACTCTTTTTTTGATAAAAACGGGCAATTTCCTCAAGACCGTTTGGCAAAAACCCTGCTGGTTTCAACCAAACCAAGAGAACGAGGTATCGAAGAAGTGATGCGTCACGATTAATCGCTCAGCGCATTAACCGCATTCTGCAGGCGAAACCAATCTGCCTCTGACTTCGGCGCGCCACAACGCAAAATGATGTACTCCGCAGGATAGGCACGCACCAGAATACCCATATTCTCCAGATCAACAGCCCACCGTTCATTGTTCGGGTGAGCAAAACTGATGAAGTAACCACCTTTGTGAATTGGAATATGCTCGCCCAGTCGAACGCGCCAAAGTGAAGCAAGCCGTTCACACACCGCCTCAAGCCTGACGAACTGCTTGGCTCTCCATTGCTCTGCCGCAAAATACTGTAGCGCCAGCCACCATTGCGGTGAAGAAACTGCTTGTGTACCTACTTCGTTGAGCAATGCTGTGCAAACCGCCTTGGGGGCACAGACAAAGGCCAGATTCGCGCCAGCCAAACCACAAAAGGGCGCCACGGAGCGAAGCACAATGGCAGGCTCGGCTTCAATAAAAGAGGCGTAAGACTCCTCTCCAGTCCAATCCAGATAAGCCTCGTCGAGAATTAGCCACCCCCCCTGCTCACGAAGCTTTCGGGCCAGAGGCTTGATTTGCTGGATGCCGATCATTTGGCAAGTGGGATTGACCGGACGACCTAGCACCACTACATCGCACTCTGGAATTTCCCCCTCCAGTATAAGTTCCACAGGCCAGTCCAGCACAACGTGATTGGCCCTTCGAAACCGTTTGTCCCACTGATCGAAACTGGGCTCAGCCAGGACAACCCGCATTGAGCCGTACCAGGTTTGAAACAAACGTGCGAGCGCAGAAATACCGCTTTCTATGCCAGTGACCGCCAACACGGATTCGCATTCGAAAAAACGGGCTGCCTCGAGATGAAAGCGAGAACGAAGCAGGTCTGGGCTGGCCCACACCGAAGCGGACATGTCAGGCAGGCTCAACTCAAAAGGCGCGACCGAACCGGAAAGATCTAGTTTGGCCTGCTGTATGACTTGGGTTTCAATGCGCATCCGATGTTTCCAGATGTACCGGAAAGCCCCACAAGCGTTCGACCTGGGCGAGTGTTTTCTCGGCTTCGTCTACATTCAGCGGTCTGCCGCGACGACTCATGTGAGTCAGGGTGAGTGAGCGGTCTGTCATTCGAGCATACGATGTCACCTGAATGTCGGGCACCATACTTTCACGAGAGTACTGGTTGGCCAACAGGGTGCGAATGCGCTTGTAGCCCTCGTCATTGTGGATACTGTCGATGAACAACTCGCTTTCCGTTTTATGATCTGCGATTGCAAACAAGCGGAAATCGCGAATGACCTTGGGTGACAAAAACTGACGAATGAATGATTCGTCCTTGAAATTGCGCATGGCAAAATCAACGGCTTTCAACCAGTTACCACTTCCAGCAAGTTCGGGAAACCAACGCTTGTCTTCCTCAGTGGGTTTTTCACACATGCGGCGAATGTCACTGAATATGGCAAAGCCCAAAGCATAGGGATTCAAGGCCCGGAACCGCCCATCGCGCGAATCTGGCTGGAAAACGACATTGGTGTGAGAAGTCAGAAATTCAAGCATGAAACCATCGGATACCAGCTTCTCGTCATACAGGGTATTGAGCAAGGTGTAATGCCAGAAACTCGCCCACCCTTCGTTCATGACCTTGGTTTGCCCCTGAGGATAAAAGTACTGAGACATTTTGCGAACTATGCGCACCAGTTCTCGTTCCCAATCTCGCAGTTTTGGAGCTTCCTTTTCGATAAAGTAAAGGATGTTTTCAACCGGCTCACGGGGGTAGTTGTCTTGACGACGCTCTATTTGAGCAGCCTCGACTGGTGACACCTTGGCCATGATTTCATCGTACTGACGTCGCTTCTCTTCAGCCAGATCATCACGCTTCACCTTCAACGATGCTTCAGATTCGAAGCGTCTTTTATAGCGATCAACCCCGAAATGCTGTATGGCATGAGCTGCATCGAGTACTTCCTCGACCGCATCGATGCCATATTTTTCTTCACATTCCATGACGTACTTTTTGGCGAAAACCAGGTAATCGATAATTGCGTCGGCCTGCGTCCATTGCCGAAACAGATAGTTGCCTTTGAAAAAGGAATTGTGTCCGTAACAGGCGTGCGCAATCACGAGTGTCTGCATTGTCATGGTGTTCTCTTCCATGAGGTAGGAAATGCAGGGGTTGGAATTGATCACCACCTCATAGGCCAGGTTCTGTTGTCCCGTCTCGTAGAGATGTTCGTTGACAGAAAAAGATTTGCCGTAGCTCCAGTGCGGATACATGACGGGCATCGCCCCGCTGGAGTATGCGTCCAGCATTTGCTCAGCGCTGATCACTTCAATTTGATTGGGGAAAGTATCGAGTTTGAATTTGTTGGCTGCAATGTCGTGAAGCTGCGTGTCAATGTCACGCAGCAGATCGAACGTCCACTCATTGCCAGCCAGGTCGAGTTGCTGGGCCATGTTGCTACTCCTAGCGCCCAAAGGCGACTTCTTTCTTCTCAAACAAACCACGAAATACCGGATAAATATCACGGCGGTTAAACAGCTTGCGCATGGCAAAATGCCCCGCGAAGCTGTCTTCCAGACGTTCAAAACTTTCCCACAAATCGGATGCACGAGCCATGCCAAACATGGGTGTGGGCATGGTTTCCACATAAGCGTAGTAACGCACATGCGGCATGATTTTGGAAGAGAGGTACTCCGCGCTGGCTCGCGCATCGCGCGAGGTGGCATCGCCATCTGATGCCTGTGCGACATACACATTCCATGCACTACCAGGATAGCGGGTCTCGATAATGTGGTGCATCAACTCCATGGCTGGCATGATTTCTGTGCCACCACTTTTTTTGCCGTAGAAAAAATCCTCCTCGGTCACTTCTTCCGCTTCATCGGTATGGCGAATAAAAACCAGCTTGACTTCCTCGTACTTGCGGGTCAGGAAAAGATAAAGCAGTGTATAGAAACGTTTGGCCAAGTCTTTTTTGGCTTCGTCCATCGAAGCTGAGACATCCATCAGGCAAAAGATAACTGCGTTGGTGGAGGGCTCGGGATAAGTGACACGGTTGCGATAGCGCAGGTCGACTTCGTCGAGAAACGGCACATAGGGCTTCTTTTTGACATCGTCAAGGAGATCAAGTTGACCCTTTTCTTCCTCATCATCGTCTTCATCCTCGCCTCTAGGCTCGAGTGCAACGCGACGCATGAGCGAAGCCTTCATGGTTCTAAGTACAGAAAGCGAAGTGGGCGCGCCGGTGCGGGAATAACCTGCGTTGCGACTTTTCATGCGTTTCACCGATGAAATTTCGCGTTTCAGGAGTTCTGGCAATTCAAGATCATCGAAATAAAGGTTCAAGAACTCTTCGCGCGACAACACAAAGGTAAATCCGTCCTCACCTTCGCCTTTACCGGGCTTTCCTCCGCCCTGCCCTTCGCCACCGCCGCCAGGACGTGGGACTCGGTCGCCCGGCACAAAGTCGCGGTTACCTGGAACCACATGCTCAACATCACCACCCTGGCCAAAAATGAATGTCGGCTCGGATACTTCACGGGTGGGAATGCGCACTTTCACCCGCCCATCACCGCTGACATCAGAAATTGACGACTCACCAGCCACATCCGCGACCGCTTTTTTCAATTGCGTTTTGTAACGCCGAATAAAGCGCTCGCGGTTGGGCAAGCTTCTGTTTTTGCCGTTGAGCCTGCGATCAATAATGGTTGAATCGCCCATGGCAAACTCCCTATGCGTTTTGCGTGATCAAGACGCCTTTTTCACGCGCAAATGCCATTCCACCAACAAACGAACCTGTTTTTCGGTGTAGCCCTTGGCCACCATGCGATCGACAAAATTCTCGTGCTTTTCCTGGCTTTCTTTCGAACCTTTGTGATCGAAAGAAATAACAGGCAACAGGTCTTCGGTTTTCGAGAACATGCTGCGCTCGATGACTTCGCGCAACTTTTCGTAGCTGGTCCATGCAGGCATGGTGCCGGAATTGCTGGCCTGTGCACGCAACACAAAGTTAACCACTTCATTGCGGAAATCTTTTGGATTGGCAATACCCGCGGGTTTTTCAATCCGATTCAATTCCTCGTTCAGCGAGTCGCGATCAAAAATTTGCCCTGTAGCGGGGTCGCGGAACTCCTCGTTTTGAATCCATTTGTCAGCAAACTGTATGTAACGCTCGAACAGGTTTTGACCGTACTCGCTATAGCTTTCCAGGTAAGCGGTTTGAATTTCCTTGGCCACGAATTCTGCGTACTTGGGCGTCAGGTAGCTCTTGATGAAATCAAGATACTTCCGGGTTTGTTCCTCGGGCAGGTTGTCTTTAATCACCTGCTGCTCAAGCACATACAACAAATGCACTGGGTTGGCTGCCACTTCATGGTGGTCGAAGTTGAATACTTTGGACAATACTTTGTAGGCCCAACGTGTGGACGAACCGTTCATGCCCTCATCGGGTCCGGACTGGTCACGGTACTCCTGAATTGGCTTGGCATGGGGATCCACATCCTTGAGGTTTTCACCGTCGTACACCCGCATTTTGCTAAACAGATTGCTGTTCGCCGGTTCTTTCAAGCGGGTCAGAACACTGAACTGCGCCATCATGTTCAGGGTTCCAGGCGCGCAAGACGCCTTGTTTAATGATGAATGCTCAAGCAATTTCTCGTAGATTTTTACCTCTTCGGACACGCGCAGGCAGTAAGGCACCTTCACGATGTACACACGGTCCAGGAACGCCTCATTGGTTTTGTTGTTGCGGAACTGTTGCCATTCCGACTCGTTGCTGTGCGCCAGAATAATGCCGTCAAATGGAATGGAGCCAAAGCCTTCCGTGCCCTTGAAGTTGCGTTCTTGGGTGGCTGTGAGCAAAGGATGCAGCATTTTGATGGGTGCCTTGAACATTTCCACGAATTCGAGCAAACCCTGGTTGGCCAGGCACAGGCCACCGCTGAAGCTGTAAGCATCGGGATCGTCCTGGCTGAACTGGTTCAACATGCGAATGTCGACCTTTCCCACCAAGGCTGAAATATCCTGGTTGTTCTCGTCACCCGGTTCGGTTTTGGCAATCGCAATTTGATTCAAAGTTGAAGGCATTAAGCGAACCACACGGAACTTGCGCAAGTCACCACCAAACTCAGCCAGACGCTTGGTGGCCCAGGGGCTGGCAATACCCGTCAAGTAACGGCGGGGAATGCCGTATTTGTCTTCAAGCGAAGCACCAAACTGGGCCGGATCGAACAAGCCCAATGGCGACTCGTTAATAGGTGAGCCCTTCAAGGCATAGATGGGTTGCTGCTCCATCAATGCTTTCAAACGTTCAGCCAATGAGGACTTTGCGCTACCGACAGGCCCAAGCAGGTAAAGCACCTGTTTACGCTCCTCAAGACCCTGCGCGGCGTGGCGGAAATAGGCGACGATGTTTTCAATCACCTCCTCCATGCCGTAGAACTCTTTGAACGACGGATAGCGGCGCACTACACGGTTGGCAAAAATACGAGACAAACGGGGATCGTGCCGGGTGTTGATGACTTCGGGTTCGCCAATGGCATGAAGCATGCGCTCAGCCGCGCTGGCGTATGTGAGGGGGTCGGCTTTGCACAGGTCGAGGTATTCTTCGAGGCTCATCTCGGTTTGCTGCAAAGCTGCAAAACGAGACTGAAACTGACCGAAAATGTCAGAATCGCTGGAATTCAAATCACGCGGTTCAAGCTCTGTGTTCATGATGTCCTCCTGCACAACGCTTCTTTGCCTTTTACTTCGGCCGTGAACCTATTTCGCGCCCAAAGCAATCACTTTCATCTCTCGAAAAAGTTGCAAAAAACAGGCCAGCTTGTTTGTTTACATTTTTGTGCTGTTTTGGTGCTTGCAACACTTTCGAATTAACTATGCTGTTACCACTATCTCCCTGCCAAGTGGGGTATCAAACCCCTGAAACGGTTAGAGCTTCTCTTTTGTTTAGACGCCAGACTGTTTGAGAAATTGCATTTTTTTCAGCTTTTTGTTGTCCCTGCTCTTCCATAAATTCCAGCACATTCATCACCACACCCTTTTTGGCCAACACGCCGGGCATGTCATCAAGACGATACTGTTTACGCAGAAGCTCAAACATGGGTTTATCAATAGCAATAGACCGGTTCTGCTGAATATGTGACGCGATCGCCTTGATTAATTCCTTTTGGGTATCAGTCTCAGAAAGTTTGCTGAATTCGAGCACAAAGCCGTGTTTGCGCAAGCGATTCACAAACCTGGATTGTTTTAACCGCCCCGAAAGCACCACGGTCATCTCGATGGGCAAACCCGCCATGCGTTGAAGGTAATTTTCATGAAGCAAAGTTGGGAACACAATGAGGTTGCCACCCGAATCACCGAGGTGATCCATGTTTTCAATACGTGGCAAGTATTTACCTGGCACCTTAAGCAGCAGTTGAGCGCGAAGCACCACATAAGGCTGCTTGAACAACCACAGGACCAAAACCACCACATTGATTGCGGTGACTGCAGTAAACACCCACAACACCTCGCCTTTCATGGCCAGCAAAATAGCGATTGCAAACCCGGCAGAAACAACCATGAAAAAAGAATTGACAATGTTGTTGGCTGACACCACCCGCGAGCGACTCTCCTTGGGTGCAAAAGCTTGCATGGTGGCGTATAGGGGCACGCTGTACAAACCAACGCCAATGCTAATCAACACAAAAAGCCCTAGAACAGCCAGATTATTCAACTGACTAAAAAACTCGACTACAGTTCGTTGATCGGGATTGGTTTGATAGGTCACCAACACCCAATGCAGCAACACACCCGCCACTATCATGACAAGCAGGCCCCACAGCACCAAACCCATTTCAATTCGCTTGCGCGACCATTTCTCGCACAAAAACGCACCAATACCCAAACCTACGGTAAAGGCAAACAGCAAGACGGTGGCCACGCCCGGGCTGGCATTGAGTAAGGTTTTAGATAACAGCGGAAACTGGGTCAAATAGGTTGCCCCTACAAACCAAAGCCAGGAAATTCCGAGCAAAGCAGGCCAAACCTTGGGCAGATTGGTTGCCAGACTGACATTGCGCCATGTTTCTGTGAACAGGTTCCAATTCACCTTCAGATCAGGCGAATGAGAGGGCGTCAACGGCATGCGCTGCGCTTGATACACACCCAACAGGGCCACCAGAAATCCAAACCCGCAAACGATGTAGACCGCTAGATTGCCGGTTTCTTGGCTCATCAAACTACCCGCGGCAATTGTGCCCAACAAAATTGCCATAAAGGTTGCGGATTCGACCAAAGCATTGCCCATCACCAACTCGCTCGACTTGAGTTGTTCAGGCAAATAGGCATATTTTGCAGGACCGAAAAATGCAGATTGCGTACCCAGCAAAAATACGCCAAGCACAAGTAGTTCAACTGAATTCAGGAGAAATCCAGCAGCGGTAATCAAGACAATAGGCGGCTCTAGCCACTTGGCCAAACGCATGACCTTGGTTTTGTCGAACTTGTCGGCAAGTTGCCCGCTGGTGGCTGAAAAAATCACGAAGGGAAGAATGAACAGTGCTGCGATCAGATTAATGAGCAGGCCGGGAGAAAAACTGCCACGAAGCGCATCGTTGTAGGTCACCGCGAGGGTCACCGCGAATTTCAAAAGGTTGTCATTGAACGCGCCAAGAAACTGCGTCCAGAAAAATGCACCAAAACGATTGTCACGAATCAATTCAATTGCCATGTATTCAGCATAGCGCAAAAAATTCTGAACAAGTAACAAAAAAGGCCCCGCTTTCGCGAGGCCTTTCGATGTTTTCACTACAACAAAATATTGTCGAAAAACTTGCCCTTTAAAATCAAGCAGCTGCCTTGTACTCAGTGACAGGCTTGGCTTCAATGATCTCGTCAGGAATTTGACCATTGGTACGCAAATAGTCTTTGCTGAAGTCGTCTGTCAGGATCGCATCGAAACGAATTGGCTCGTACTCGCGGATGCCTTGGGCCAGATCTGGGCTGATGACGTTTTTGGCCACAGCGTCTTTCAACTGGGCTTCCAGACCTTCACCCACCACCTTGCCTGAAGACACTGCTTTCAGGAAGTTGCTGTAACCAGGCTCGATGGACAACAGCTTGTCGGCAGCTTCCAGAATGCGCCCTGTCGGGTCAGACAAACCTTCACCCACGAACACCTTGTCAAGCAAGCGATTGGCGAAAGCATTGCGAGTCATCAAGAGTTCAGCCACTTCAGCATTCACCTTGTCGCTTGGACCCTTGGTTTTGCCCATGCCCAATGGGTAAGCCACGAAACTCAGCAGCTTGCCAACAGCCTTGTTGGGGAAGTTGCGGTTGAACTCGGTGAATGCCTTGTCGATTTCGAACAAAGAGTCTTCAATCGCCCACTGTGCATGTGGCAGCTCATCGGCCAAACGACCGTTGGTTTCAAAGTACTTCAGCACTGCAGTGGCCATATACAAGTGACTCAACACGTCACCCAGGCGGGCGGACAGGCGTTCCCGGCGCTTCAGTTCGCCACCCAGTACGCCCATGGCCACGTCGGCGGTGAATGCCAGTGCAGCAGAACGGCGCTCAATGGCTTTTGCATAGTCGGCCATGGGGCCGCTGACCGGGCTTTTCGCCAGGCGGTTGCCTGTCAAACCCAGTACCAAGGCACGCATGGCGCGGTTGAAAATATGACCCAAGTGACCAAAGAATGCAGTGTCGAAATCACGCAGACCTTCTTCTTTGTTGGGGTTCTGGGCAGCCTGCATTTCTTTCAGGACCCAAGGATGACAACGGATTGCACCCTGACCAAATACGATCAGGTTACGTGTCATGATGTTCGCGCCTTCAACTGTAATGGCAACTGGCATGGCCTGGTAAGCCTGACCCAAGTAGTTGCGTGGGCCAAGAATAACGGTGCGGCCACCGTGTACGTCCATGGAGCGCAGAATGATTTCACGCATCATTTCGGTCATGTGGTACTTCATCATGGCAGTAACTACTGAAGGTGCGCATTCTGCACAGGCAGTTGCGGTCAATACACGCGACGCTTCAAGTTTGTATGTCAGGCCACCGATTTTACCGGTTGCTTCCTGAACACCTTCAAAACGGCCGATCGGCATTTTGAACTGGCGACGAATGCGTGCGTAAGCGCCGGTGGCAAGGTACATGCCCCAACCGGAGGCTGCAGACAAAGCTGGCAATGAAATACCACGGCCTGCTGACAAACACTCAACCAGCATTCTCCAGCCTTTGCCAGCCATTTCGCGGCCACCAATGATGGAGGTCAGTGGGATGTAAACGTCGTTACCAATGATTGGGCCGTTCATGAACACCGCACCTGGGAAGTGGCGGCGACCAATTTGAACATTGGGAGTGTCGGCAGGCAACAAGGCACAGGTAATGCCGTAGTCGACCTTGTTTTTGTCACCCAGCAACCCTTCAGGGTCTTTCAACTTGAATGCCAGACCAACCACAGTGGCCACAGGTGCCAAGGTGATATAGCGCTTGCTGAAATTCAGTACGATACCCAATTCTTCTTTGCCATTCACCACGCGCTTCACAACCACGCCGGTGTCAGGAATAGCAGAAGCATCCGAACCCACTTCAGGGCCGGTCAGGCCAAAACATGGAATTTCGCGACCGTCTACCAAGCGTGGTAGCCAGTAATCTTTCTGCTCTTGCGTACCATAGTGCATGATCAGCTCGCCTGGGCCCAAGGAGTTGGGAACCATCACGGTCACTGACGCGGTCAGCGAACGCGTTGCAATCTTCGCGACCACACAGCTTTGTGCGTAAGGGGAGAAACCCAAACCGCCGTGTTCCTTGGCGATCAACATGGCAAAGAATTTCTTCTTGCCCATGAAATCCCACACTTCTTGCGGCAGGTCTTTCAATTCGAAAGTGATCTTCCAGTCGTCGAGCATTTTGCACAGCTCTTCGGTCTCATTCTCGAGATAAGACTTTTCATCGGCAGTCAGCTCGGTGTACTTCACGTTCATCAACTTGGACCAATCTGGCTTGCCACCGAACATTTCGGCTTCCCACCAAGTGTCACCTGCTTCAAGCGCGTCCTTTTCAGTGGGGCTCATGGCTGGCAGGGCCTTGCTGAAAGCCTTGAAAATTGGTGCAGTCAGCACACCGCGGCGCAGGCTGGATACATTCAGCACCACGGCGATGGGCAGATAAATTGCAGCAAAAACAATGAGGCCAAACTCACCGAGACCACCCAAAGCATAGAAGCCCAAAGCAGACGCGCCGATTGCGGCGGTGAAGGTCAGCAGGTTCGCACCGCTGTAGACGAGGCCGATCAGCACAACTGCTGAGAAAACGGCGAAAAGAGAATTTGACATGTTTATACCCCTTGAATGTCATCAAAGTTACTTCTAAGTTACTTAGGCGTAACATGCGCTTTCAGTGAACAACTGTCAACCTCATTGCACCAAAAAAACAGCGACTTTTCTAGAGCCTCAATTCGAAAAAAATCAATGATTTACATTGCAGCGCAGCATAATCTCTCGGCTCAATAGAAGAGAATCAATCTGGACAACGGTTTGAACACACAATCACTCGAGTGCACCGCAACACAGCTGTTTTTGGTTGAACCCGGTATTTCACGAGATTTCACAAGCCCCCGATCAAGCGCCACCCAGTTGCCTCATCGGGCTAACAAGCGCGCCAATTAACCGATACACTTCAACCCATGCAGTACAACATCCACAATAAAAAGCGAGGGACATATGGCAGTTAACGTGAATGTGAAAATCGAAAAATCGTTCAAAGTGGCATGCAGTGCCAAGAAAGCATTCGACCAGTTGGCAGATGTTGCAGACACCGTGGCCCTGTTTCCCAAACTGGACAAAATTGTTGATCTTGGCGATGCGGTGTGGCGCTGGGAAATGGCGAAGATTGGTGCAGCAGGTATTTCTCATCAAGTGAAGTACGCAGTGAAATACACAAACGACGGCAAATCGAAAATCGACTGGAATCCGGTTCCTGGCGAAGGCAATGCCACCGTGTCGGGCGGCTGGGTGATTAAGGAAGACAGCCCCAAGGCATGTACAATCTCGTTCCGCTCCACCGGCGAGTTCGAAATGCCTGTGCCCAGACTGATGAAAGGAATTGCAGAAGGCATTGTGAAATCTGAATTCGACGCACAGGTCGGTACGTTTCTCGATCGCGTAAAAGCCAAACTGGAATCTTGAACAAAACAACAAGGGAGCCCTACACGGGCTCCAAAGCGCTTTAGGAGACGCAATGCCCTGGATGATTTACGGTGCCAATGGTTACACCGGTGAAATGATTGCACGTGAAGCCGCCAAACGCGGCATGCGCCCCATTCTGGGAGGTCGCAACGAGGCAGCAGTGACGGCCTTGGCCAACAAATTGAGTTTGCCTAGCCGTGTCTTTTCATTGAATGATGAAGCTGCGGTGCTTGAAGGTTTGAATGAGGTTGATCTGGTTTTGCATTGTGCAGGCCCGTTTTCAGAGACAGCCGAGCCAATGATGATGGCTTGCCTGCAGACCAAAACACACTACCTGGACATCACTGGTGAAATTTCAGTGTTCGAGTTGGCCCAGTCACTGAGCGGCAAGGCGCGCAAACAAAAAATTGTACTGTGTCCTGGCGTAGGGTTCGACGTGATTCCCACAGATTGCGTGGCTTCCCGCCTGCATGAATTGTTGCCTGATGCAACACACCTGGCATTGGGATTTGATTCCCGAAGCGGACTGTCGGCTGGCACCGCCAAAACAACAGTCGAAGCCATGAAGCTGGGTGGACGGGTGCGAGAAGATGGTGAAATCAAGGCGGTAGGCTTGGGTTACAGTACCCGTGAAATCAACTTTGGCAATGGCACCAAATTTGCAGTCACGATTCCTTGGGGCGATGTATCCACGGCATTCCACAGCACTGGGATTCGGAATATTGAGGTGTACATTCCTTCCTCACCTAAATCGGTACGGATGATGCGCGCTGCAAACCTGGCCCGCCCTATTCTAGGCATGTCTCTGATTCAAGGCATTCTGAAAAAACAGGCTGCGAAAGTGGAAGGGCCCAACGAAGAACAACGTGCCAAGATGCCAGCTTATGTGTGGGGTGAGGCAACGAATGCCGAGGGCAAAAAAGTGGTGGCGCGTGTAAAAACGGCCAACGGATATTCTTTGACAGTGATGGGATCACTGGCAGTGGCCAGCTTTATTTTGATGGAGAAGAATGTGGCAGGTGGCGCATACACTCCATCAAAACTGATGGGCAGTGATCTGGTTGAGCGTCTCGATGGCTGTGGAAAAATTCAGATTTTCGAACAGTAAATTCTCCAAGCAATCACCATAAAAAAAAACCCCTTGCTGTTTGATTCAGCAAGGGGTTTTTCATTCAGGCCAAGAATTACTTCTGAAATTCTTCGCGTTGAATTTTCCAGGCACCACTGGCCTTGGACAAAGTTAGTACCTTAATACCCGAGTCATTGTAGCGATTCGATGAATAGTCTTGTTTGAACTTGACGGTGGCCAAGGCCTCGGACTGCACATCAATTTGTACATCAGACACGCTGACAGAAATGGTTTCTTTGTCAGACAAGCGTGCGCGACGCTGACCTTCCCATGCAGCGCGAGACTTTTTGCCATGTTCAAAAGTATCTGCATAGAAACCCAAATAGCCTTGAACGTCTTTGGAAGACCAGGCTGCGGCCCAGTTGCTCAACATATCGTTGATTGCCGCAGCATCGCCCACATCGGCACCAACAGCCAAACTGGGTTCTGGAGCCATCACTTCGCCTGCGCTGGCTTCAGGCGCTGCAACAGCAGACGCATCAACTGCCGGCGCCTCGGCAGGGGCTTCAGCCACAGGGGCTGGCGGTGGGGTTAACGGTGCCAAGCGCACCACTTTTTGGTCTTTAAAGTAGACAGCATAGGGTACGAATTCTTCGCTGGCTCCCTGTCCTTTTTTCAACACATAGTCCCAGCGATCGTCCTGATCTTTCGCGCTCAACATGGGCATACCCAAACGGTTTTGCACCTGAAGCGGCGACATGCCCAGCTTGATTCGGGCCAAATCGATATTCGTGATGAAATCACGCGGACCCACGTGTTCGAAATCGGAATCCAGATACTCGGGAATGTCTTTGATGCCTGTAATTGATCCGCAAGCGGCCAAAACAGTCACTGACAAAGCCAAGGCTGCGGTTTTGATAAAACGAGAAGTGCCGACGCGATCAAATGTACTCAAAGTTGTCTCCCTTTGATGTGTATTGTGTAAAAGTCGTTTGATAATAAAGGAATGTAGCAAGCCTAACTGAGAATATGGCTTGAAAACCGAATGTCTACGCGCATCTTAACCAATGCCACTCTGTTTGGTAAACACCCGTATACATTTGGATTGCGCTTACAATGCCAGTACTCAGCGTTTACGATAGCGATTGGCGATTGGTAAACACCAACTATAGAAATTGACTATTGCAATTCAAGTGCAACACACAGGATTAAAACTATGAACACCACCATCATTGGCAGCGGCGTGGCCGCTTGGACTTTGGTACGAGAACTCCGCAAAGCCGACCCCGAGGCGGAAATTTGCCTGATTACCGCGGACAGCGGTGACTTTTATTCCAAGCCCATGTTGAGCAATGCACTGGCCAGCGGCAAGACAGCCGAAAGCCTGGTGATGACACCAGCAGCCAAATTTGCAGACCAGCAAAAAGTTGAACTGGTCGCCAATACAAACGTGAGCTCGATCGATGCATCAACGCGCAAATTGGCCAGCAGCGCAGGCGAGTTCAGCTACGACAACCTGGTATTGGCTCTGGGTGCCGACACCATCAAACTGCCGATTGAAGGTGATGGTGCTGGCGATGTGGTGAGCGTGAACGACCTGAATGATTATGCGGAATTCAGAAAACTGCTGGACGGCAAGAAAGAAGTCGCAGTGCTGGGTGCGGGTTTGATTGGTTGTGAATTTGCCAACGATTTGTTGAAAGCTGACATTCACACCACCGTGTTTGACTTGGCCGATCGTCCTTTGGCTCGACTGTTGCCCGAACAAGCCAGTTCCTTCATGCAAAACAAACTGGCCGAGAAAGGCGTTAGCTGGAAGCTGGGCCGCACAGTGAGTTCCGTTGTAAAGAACGGGGCAGGCTACACACTCACTGATTACACAGGCGAAACAACCCAAGCTGATTTGGTGTTATCAGCCGTCGGCTTGAAGCCACGTACTGAACTTGCGAAACATGCGAATCTTGATGTGTCGCGCGGCATCGTGGTGAACAACCTTGGACAGACCAGCAACAAAAACATTTATGCCTTGGGTGATTGCGCAGAATACCTGGGCAAGTTCGTTCTGCCCTACATCATGCCAGTGATGCAAGCCGCACGCGCCATGGCGCAAACACTGGCAGGCAAGCCCACCGAGATCAAATTCCCGGCCATGCCGGTCAGCATCAAAACGCCCGATTGCCCGGCAGTGGTCAACCCACCTTTGCCTGAACATGAAGGCGAATGGGAAATTACAGCGGACGAGAACGGTGTGAAAGCCTTGTTCAAGGGCAAGGACGGCGCCCTGCTTGGCATGGCCTTGCTGGGTGAGGCCAGCAAAGAACGCCAAGCTTTAACCCCCCAACTGCCTGCGATGATTTAAAATTGCGGCAACGTTAAACCTATTGAATTGGAAACCGAATGGCCCAGTACGTCTACAGCATGAACCGCGTGGGGAAAATTGTTCCCCCCAAGCGCCAGATCTTGAAAAACATTTCGCTGAGCTTTTTCCCCGGCGCGAAAATTGGTGTGCTGGGCTTGAACGGCTCTGGCAAATCCACCTTGCTGAAAATTATGGCGGGTGTGGACAAAGACATTGAAGGCGAAGCCGTGCCCATGCCCAATTTGAATATTGGGTATTTGAGCCAGGAACCTGAACTGAACCCGGAACACACTGTGCGCCAAGCTGTTGAAGAAGGCCTGGGTGAACTGGGCATGGCCCAGCAAAAACTGGAAGAAATTTACGCTGCCTATGCCGACCCGGAAGCCGACTTTGACAAGCTGGCTGAAGAACAAGCCAAGTGGGAAGCGGTCATTTCTGCCGCAGGCAATGATGCAGAACACTTGATGGAAATTGCAGCCGATTCACTGCGCCTGCCACCCTGGGAGGCGAGTGTGGCCAATTTGTCCGGTGGTGAAAAACGCCGGGTGGCTTTGTGTCGCCTGTTGATGAGCAAACCGGACATGTTGCTGCTCGACGAGCCCACCAACCACCTGGACGCTGAATCAGTGCACTGGCTTGAACAGTTCCTGCACAAGTTCCCCGGCACTGTGGTTGCTGTAACCCACGACCGCTACTTCCTGGACAACGCTGCGGAATGGATTCTGGAACTGGACCGTGGATCTGGCATTCCATGGAAAGGCAACTACAGTTCCTGGCTGGACCAGAAACAGGATCGCCTGAAGCAGGAAGAAAGCAGCGAAAGCGCTCGCCAGAAAGCCTTGAAGAAAGAATTGGAATGGGTTCGTCAAAACCCCAAAGGCCGACAAGCCAAGTCAAAGGCGCGTATTGCACGCTTTGAGGAATTGTCGAGCCATGAATACCAGAAGCGCAACGAGACACAGGAAATTTTCATTCCTGTGGCCGAGCGTTTGGGCAATGAAGTCATCGAATTTGAAAATGTGAGCAAAGCCTTTGGCGATCGCTTGCTGATTGACAACCTGAGCTTCAAGATTCCACCCGGCGCAATTGTGGGTGTGATCGGCCCCAACGGTGCGGGTAAATCTACCCTGTTCAAAATGCTGGCGGGCACTGAACAACCCACAAGCGGCAACATCAAAATAGGTTCAACCGTGCGCATGGCTGTGGTTGACCAAACGCGTGATTCCTTGCCGAACGACAAAACCGTGTTCGATGGCGTGGCCGATGGTGCAGACATTCTGACCGTGGGCAAGTTCGAGATGCCTTCACGTGCTTACCTGGGCCGCTTCAACTTCAAGGGCGGCGACCAGCAAAAATTGATCGGCAATTTGTCCGGTGGTGAACGTGGCCGTTTGCATTTGGCCAAAACCTTGATTTCTGGCGGCAACGTGTTGCTGCTGGACGAACCATCAAACGATCTGGATGTGGAAACACTGCGTTCGCTGGAAGACGCGCTGCTGGAATTTGCGGGCACTGTGCTGGTGACATCGCACGACCGCTGGTTCCTGGACCGCATTGCCACGCACATTCTTTCCTGTGAAGGCGATTCGCAGTGGGTGTTCTTTGATGGCAACTTTCAGGAATACGAAGCCGACAAAATCAAGCGACTGGGTGAAGAAGGTGCTCGCCCGAAGCGAGTGCGCTATAAGCCATTGAAGTAAAGCTGTTGTTTGATACAAAAAAACCGGACCCTGAGCAATCACGGTTCGGTTTTTTTATTTCTTCTCTTCGCGTTTTTTTGCGTCGTCGTAAAGTTTTTCTGCCCAGTCACTGTCGCCGGCCATGGTGGGGGGCATTTCATCTTTTGGTATTTTGTAACCCTTGCCCACTTTGCGCGCCAACACCACCGCAATTACCAACACCACAAAAGGTCCCAACCACAACACCGCATTTTCCATGCTATACGCGGGCTTGTAGATCACAAACTCGCCATAGCGATCTTGCATATAGCTTTTAATTTCTTCGTTGGTTTTGCCAGCACGAATTTGCTCGGCAATTTTGTCTTTCAAATCGACGGCCAAAGAAGCATGAGAATCAGCCAGCGACTGGTTCTGGCACACCAAGCAACGCAACTCACTGGCCACTTCCTTGTACTGTTCTTTCTCTGCTGCATTCAGGTCATTCACATTCATCGGGAAGCCTCTATTGCGGGCAGTGCCATGCTGTCGAAATAATCAGCGGGAATTGGCCCCACCTGCTTGTGAATGATCGTGTTGTTGGCGCTCATTAAAAAAGTTTCGGGCACGCCATACACACCCAATTCAATGCCGTACTGGCCTTGCTGGTCTACCAGGATCAAGTCATAAGGATTACCGTATTGCGCCAGCCAACGGCGGGTGTTGGCCAGGTCGTCTTTGTAAGCCAAGCCCACCAGCTTGATTTTGTTCTGTTTTGCCAAAGCAATGAAATGCGGGTGCTCCACCAAGCAAGCCTGGCACCACGATGCGAACACATTCAGTACCCACGGCTGGCCTTTCAATTCATCGATGTTTTGAAGGGTTTGAATGTCGGCAATTTGCACTGCATCAGCCTCTGGCCCGTTAAAGCTGAGCACGGGAAGCACTACCGCAGGCGCGGGCTTACCAATCAATGCGGAGGGTAATTTCTTGGGGTCAAGCCACAAACCACGGAGCAAAAACACACCCAAAAACAACAAGACCAAAATTGGCAAATACAGGCGCAAGCGTTTCTTGATCATGCCGCCACCGCATTCTTTCTGGGGCGATAACGGCGATCAAACACGGTAAGCAAACCACCCAGTGCCATCAAAGCACAACCCCACCAAATCAGGTTGATCAATGGCTTGTAATACAGGCGCACGCCCCACGCCCCGGCGTTTTCACTGCTTTGAACGGCATCGCCGAGGCCGATGTACACGTCGGAAAACCAATCGCTGTGAATGGCCGCTTCAGTCATGATTTGCTCTGAACTTTGATAGCGACGTTTCTCCGGTTCCAGCAAGTGGATCAAGGTGCCATCGCCACGCGTTAACTCGAACACGCCCAGAGCAGCCACATGGTTTTGCCTCTGTACGGAATCAACGCCAATGAAAGTGACACGCCATGGGCCAATTTCAGAGGTTTCTCCTGGCTTAAGCACAGAATCAGTTTCAGTCTCGAAGGTTTTTACCCAGCTGACACCCACCACAAACACCGCCACTCCCAAATGCGCAAGCACCATGCCCCAATAGGACAAGGACAAACGGCGTATGCGATACAGCAAACCGCTTTCGGGAATGTTGGCCCCTGCTTTGCGTGTGGCCACCGCTGCGTGGGCCAGCGTGGCCACCGCCATGAACACCGCACACACCACACCAACAGCCCACAACAGGCTGAAATAACCATTGAATAGCGCTGCGCCCAACAACACCAGCACAGCCACAGCAAAAGCCACCGCCCCCGGCTTGATATATTGCGCCAAACGCGTTTCGCGCCAGCGTGAATCAGGGCCCAATGCCATCAGTAAGACCGCAGGCAACAAAATAGGCGCAAACATGGCCTCGAAGTAAGGTTGCCCCACCGACATTTTTCGACCACCAATCACCTCGACGACCAAAGGGTAAAGGGTGCCCAACATCACAGCCACCAAAGCAGCACTCATCAGCACGTTGTTGGACAACAGCAGCGACTCGCGCCCAGTGGCCTTGAAGTTACCACCCTGCCCCACCTCGCCTGTTTTAAGGGCATACAGAATGTAGGAAGAACCCACCACAAGAAACAACAAGGCAAGAATGAACACGCCACGTTCAGGGTCTGTTGCGAAAGCATGCACCGAGGTAAGCACACCCGAGCGAACCAGAAATGTACCCAACAGCGACAAAGCAAACGTGGTGAGCGCCAGCAGCAAAGTCCAACTGCGCAAGGCACCCCTTTTTTCAGACACGGCCAAAGAGTGGATCAATGCTGTACCCGCCAGCCATGGCATCAAGGATGCGTTTTCAACGGGGTCCCAAAACCACCAACCACCCCAGCCCAGTTCGCGATAAGCCCACCAGCTGCCCAATGCAATACCCATGGTCAAAAAGGCCCAGGCCACATTGGTCCAGGGGCGGCTCCAGCGTGCCCAGGTCATGTCGAAGCGCCCCTCGAGCAAACCTGCCACTGCGAAAGCAAAAGTCACTGCGAAACCTACATAACCCATGTACAACAGGGGCGGATGAATGATCATGCCAATGTCTTGCAGCAGCGGGTTAAGGTCTCGTCCATCTACAGGTGTGGGGTACAGGTATTCAAAGGGGTTGCTGGCAATTAACAAATAAAGCAGAAAACCCACCAGCACCAATTGCAAGGTGGCCAGTACGCGCACTTTGAAACAGGCAGACACCTCGAATTTGGCCCATGCCACTGCTTGGGTCCAACCCGCAAACATGAGCACCCAAAGCAAAAATGAGCCTTCATGAGAACCCCAGCTTGCAGCCACCTTGTAAAAAACAGGCAAAGCCAAATTGGAATTCTCAGCCACATTGCGAACAGAGAAATCGCTGATAGCAAAGGAATACACCAGGCCAACAAAAGCAGTACTGACCAGCCCGGAGACCAGCAACACATTGCGTTGAATCGATTTCAACAAAGGAACTGCTGGATTATGGTTGTACACGCCGCGCACTGCGGCGAACCCCGCTACCGCACCAAACAGGGCCAAGACAGTGGCCAGGGCCAGGCTAAACTGCGAGATGAGAGCGATCACTCTTGAACTCCAGGTGGCATGTAGTCCTCATCGTGTTTGGCCAACACCTCAGAGGCTTTGAATGTGGTGCCGTCCCATTGGCCATCTGCGACAACGCCTGTGCCTTCCTTGAATAAATCCGGAACAATGCCATTGAACTCAACCGGCACTTTGTTGTTCAGGTCGCTGACCACGAAACGAACTTTCAATGAGTCGGCCTCGCGTTGAACGCTGCCCACCTCGACCATGCCACCCAGGCGATAGGTTTTTTCACCTGTGGGCACTTCGCCACCCAGTATTTGAGTGGGGGTGTAGAAAAAAACCAGGTTCTCGTTAAACACTTTAACCAAGGCAATACCAAAACCCAAAGCCACCACAACAATGGCTGCCAGCCAAGCCGCGCGATGCGCGCGTGCATTACTCATTGCCTACCCCTTTACCGAGTCCAACCATTCGGTCATCTCTCTTTTTTTGACGAACCAGATCGGTTTTGCTGGGGCCTGCTCGGCCAGCCAACACACCATCTACAACCAGAATCAAGAGGCTTAAACCTACGCAAGCCCAAATTGTTTGCCATGCATCAAGAATCATTGTTTTGCCTTCTGCCCTTTATACCCAACGCCTTTGTACCAACAAACGCCGCGCTCGGTTCAACACCGAGCTGGCACAAATCAACCAGAACCCCAACACGCTGAGCCACATGCCCATGGCAATGTCAGGGTGAATTCGGCTGCCACTCATCGACACGCTGTAACCCTGATGAAGCGTATTCCAGAAAACCACCGAGAGGTAAATCAAGGGAATGTTCACAGCACCAATCAACAGCCCAACAGCCAATACACGATCAGCCTTGGCCGGGTTGGTGGTCAGTTGGCCCAAAGCAATGAGACCCAGATAAATGAACAACAGCAAAAGCTCGGAAGTCATCCGGGCATCCCAAACCCAGTAGGTACCCCATGTGGGTTTGCCCCATAGCGCACCAGTGACCAGGGCCAACACAGTCATCCAAGCACCGGTAGGCAACAAAGCCCGCATCATCACTGCAGATACATCACTGCGATACACCCAATTCAAACCTGCATAGGCACAGGCCACCAAATACAGGAACATCGACATCCAGGCGGCTGGAACATGCACATAAATGGCCCGATACACCTCGCCTTGCTGCCCATCGACAGGAGCCAGAAACAAACCCGTGTACAAACCAAACCCCAGCAGCAGCACGCCCGCTGCGAGCAGCCACACCCAAAGCCAACTGGCCAGGGCGTGGAATTTGGGGGGTGAAGCCAACTGTGCAAACATCACTATTCCTGTATTAAACCAACAAGGCGCTTGGCCACGAATGGCCCCAGCAAACAACCCAACATTCCCACACTCGCAAGCACAGCGAGCGGCGCAATTGCACTGCGACCCAAGCCATTGGCCTGACTGGCCTCAAGCCCAAAAATTAAAACCGGGACCAACAATGGCAAAGCCAACAAATAGACCAGAACTGCACCACCGCGGGTCAACATCACCAACAGGGCAATCAATCCCAATACAGGTGCCACAGCCCAAATACCCAGGCTCAAAGCCAAGGCCAAGTCGAAGGTTTGCGTGGCGTGCAAACCCAGTTGTAACGCCACCAGACCAGTAACAGGTACCAGCACGGTCACTTGGCACAGCACCAAAAATATAACCCTCACCAACCAATACAAAGCGATATTATCGGGATTAAGGCCTGATACAAAACCAAGCCAAGCTGTGCGGTGATCTTCTGCAAACCAGTCTTTGGCACCCAACATCAATGCGAGCAACAAGCTGACCCACACGGCCACCTGTGCAAATTCGGCGCTTGGCTTTCCAAGCCCGATTCCAAAAAAACTCAACACCATCCAGTGAAACAAAGCACCCCACAACAGGGCTTGTGGATTGCCCAAAGCCACCGCCCAATCGCGTTTTAGCAATGCACGCAAATTGACTTTTGCGGCCTGCTCGATTGCTTGAGTACGAGCATCACCCACGCCAGCATCCGTTGAGAAATCTCCGATCAAGGCACCCTGGTCAATCCTGCCTTCTTTCACGGAGACGCCCGCCAAGTGCTGTGTTAATACCGATGCATCCACATGTGTGGCCATCAGTACAATGCCACCCCGCTGTAAATGCGCGGCCAACACCCTGGCCAATGTTGCAACGCCTTGGTGGTCCAGTGCATTCAAAGGCTCATCGAGCAACCACACCCTGAACTGCCCAGCCATCAAGGTACACAGACCCAAACGTGCACGTTGCCCTGAGGACAGGGTTCCAATTCGCTCGTATTGCCAATTGGTCAACCCTACCCTGTCAAGCAACGGTTCAATTTGGGCACTGTCAACGCCCAAATGATCCAACACAATCTGCAGATGTGTGTGGACCAACAATTCATCGCGCAGGCCAAACTCGGGCTTGAACAAAACACACTGGCCCGGCAACGCATTACTCATCAACCTCAGCAAGGTCGACTTTCCAACGCCGTTTCCACCACGAATCACATTGATCTCACCCGGCATTAATTCAAATCCGATTGGGCCAGACAACACCACACCAGCTGCTTCCAGTGCCTGCGTTCTAACTTGCAGGCGAGTGGCGGAGAGTGAAATATGCATCATCGATTGGCCGTAAGTTCCGGCAAACTTAAATCCACACCTGAAGCGAGTTGATTGCGGGAAAGCGTTTGCCAACTTGACTCGATATCACCCATACCAGTTTGGGCCATGCCTTGAATCGACAAACGTGCTTGAATATGAACCGTATCGGGCATGGCTGCAACGCCACCCTCCTGGATAAAGTCACCTGGCCCTATTCGCACAGCCTGTTCACCCACCGTCAATTGAGATGCGGGTACACGAACCACAGCCAAGGGCATGCCAGGGCCAGGCTGCGCCTTTAAGAAAACAAACAGTGCAGAGTTTTCTTTCAAGCTACTTAAGGCTGCCTCGGGAATAGTGACGTTCACGGAAGTGAGAATGTCCTCGGGCGTTGGGTTTGAATTTTTCAAACTGGCTTGCTGAACCTGGCTAAGCAATTGCCAGTACACCTGCGCTTTGTCATTGTCACCGGCTTGCTCCGCTGCACTTGCAGCCAAGGCAAGCGCCTTTTCATGGCGGGGATCGCTTTGCAGCGCAGCTGCAATGTAAGTTTCGGGCTCACCTGCCAGTTGCCTGCCCTGTGCCATTGCGGTCATGTCAGCCAGATCCGCAAGAATGTCTGGATGCCCTGGCGTTAATTCCAGCGCTTTTTTCAAAGCATTCGCACTTTCAAGGTAATTGGACATGGAGGCATGTGTTCGTGCCAGCAGTACCCAACCACGCAAATCATCAGGCTGCTGCGCAAGCCTTGCTTGCAAGCCTGCAAGCCGGTCCTCGAGACTGGCACCATCGCCAGGATGCCCGGCGGAAGCAACCACTGATTGATCAACACTGGGCGCAAGCGCATTCACTGAGTTCGCTTCAGGCCATTTCAACGCACCGGGATGTATTGCACCAATGAGGTAGGTAAACAAAACCGCAAACCCCAAACTGGCCACGATCAACCATGACATGGTATTTGGTCGCGCCCAAGACGGACGAAGGGGAGAAACAACTGCGGCCGAAGCCATGTGCGGCTTGCTCTCGCTGGCCATGGTTAGCCAATTGTCGATCAATACCTGTTTACTGGAAGTGTCGAGCGTGGGGTCTGTTTCGATTTCCTGGCGCCGGTTCAAAAAAGCCCGCCACTCAGGGCTTTCTTCCAGAGACCCTACCTCATTCGTGGTTTTTTGATCATTGGAGAAAAAAAATCCTTTCCACGCAAAATACAGGCAAAATACTAGGAAAAACAGGAAGATAAAGCCGACAAAGGCCACGTCAAGACTCAATTGTTAACCCCCAGACATGAAGTAGGGATACTAACATCACCAATGATCACGTAACATTAACGGCTATACAGAATTAAGCGTAAACCCTGAGCAGCATTACCTCTGACCATTCGCCTAGGCGCTGAACACATGATTCAGGACAACCTGTTCAACTACAAACGATTTGTTTTCCTGAAATGGGCCTTGCTGCTGACGCTCATTTCATCGTTTGCCTACCTTTTCGATCAACCAAGAATCAATGCCAATGGCGGAACCTGGCTGGGCTATACCCTGGGAACCATTGGTGCCCTACTCATTGTTTGGCTAATGTGGTTTGGTGTACGCAAGCGCCAGTACGCCAACGAAACAGGCAACCTACGCGGCTGGGTATCCGCACATATTTATCTGGGCTTGGCTTTGTCGGTGGTAGCAACATTGCACACCGGCTTTCAGATTGGCTGGAACGTGCATTCGTTGGCGTATGTGCTGACCATGGCAACCATTGGCACAGGTGTTTGGGGACTCAGTTTTTATTTGCGTTATCCCACTGAAATGTCGAACGTTCTGAATCGCCAAAGTCCCGAACAAATAGTGGAACAAATTCAAACCCTCGACCGCGAGGCACAAAAACAGCTTAAGAATGTAGCTGATATGGTCGGGCGTGTTATCGCTGCTTCACACAAACAAAGCATTTACCCCAACCGCAAAAGCCAACGCAGGGGGAATGTTAAAGACTGCGCCACCGAGAATGCTGTCAATTATCTGCAGCGGGAAATGACGCAGGCTGACAACCTCTCTGACCTGTACAGAAACCAGGTGCAGCGATTGCGCGCCTTGAAACAATTGCGCCGTTATTACCACTTACGGTACTGGCTTGAGCTGTGGCTATCCATCCACGTTCCATTGTCATTTGGCCTTCTGGCGGCGTTGATTACGCACGTGCTGTCTGTTTTTATTTACTGGTAAGCGAACATGGCCGAACAAGAAAAAAGCCCGCTTCAACGTGAGCAACAGGCATTACAAAAACCCTTGGGGCTAAAGCGCCCCCTGTCCTGGATATTTTTCGTACCCATTCTCTTTGCGTTCTTTGTTTTGCCTTTAGTGGCCATGCAAGCACCTGAGCTGTTTGGCTTTGAGTCCAAAGGCTCTGACGAAAAGACGCAAACTGTGCCTGCCGACCAATTGCCGGTAAATGCGCACCCAAGCCTTCAAAGTACCCAGGTTTCAAGCACGAGAAACACCACGGCACTGGCACTCGATTCAATCTGGAACCCGGGCCCGTTGGCCTCAGCGCACTCGAATCTGGAAGGCGACTGCCAAGCTTGTCATACCGGTAATTTCTCAAGAGTGAAAGACGAAAGCTGCTTGGTGTGCCACAGCAATATGGGTCTGCATGTGACCGAGCAAACGCTGCCCGACACCTCATTTGAGGAAGGCCGCTGCGCAAGCTGCCATCGAGACCACAAAGGGCGCGAAAGCCTTGCAGAACAAAACAAACATTTTGTGGGCACCGACTGTGCGGCTTGCCATGCAGATATTAAAACTGTGGCACCCAAAACTGAAACATTGGCAGTCAACGACTTTGCCGCAGACAAACACCCGGCATTCAGAATCACAGTGGCTACTGGTCCGGAACCCAGTGATTTGCGCCGAATTCGGATGGTGGCAAACACACCCATTACCGAGAAAACCAGCCTGAAATTCCCCCACGACATTCATCTCGACCCCAAGGGCATTGACAGCCCAAGCAAGAAGGTTGTGATGGAATGCGCCAACTGTCACGAGCCAGCGGACACAGCTACAGGGTTTAAAACACTCAGCATGGAAAGCCACTGCCAGGAATGTCACAAACTGAGTTTTGAGCCTGCTTTGCCTGATCGACAGGTTCCCCACGGCCCAGTCGATGCAGTGCTGAGCACCGTTGAAGAGTTTTACAGTTATCTGGCACTTCACCCTGAAGAACGGAACAGGGTAAATGCGCAACGCGCTGTTTTACGGGCGCGCCCTGGCGAGAAAGACCCGAATCGATCCAACCTGCGAAACCTGAGCGGAAACCCACGTGCGCAGGCTGCTTTTGCCACAGTGGAGTTGTTTGAGAACACCGCATGTTCGGTATGTCACGAAGTAAAAGCCGTGGATGGTCTGGGCAATACGAAAACCTCTGGCTCCAGAATGCCACAGTACGAGATTGCCGAGATCAATCCTGCCCACCCGTGGATGCCCATGGCCAAATTCGACCACCAGGCACACGCCTTTGAAAGTTGTGACAGTTGTCACAAAGCGGCCAAATCCGAAGAAGCCAGTGATGTACTGATGCCCGCAATTGAAGGTTGTCAAACTTGTCATGCGGGCAGTAAACCCGTGCTCAACAAAGTTCAGTCAGACTGTGGCGTGTGCCACGAATACCATATACATAAAAAAGAAGTGGCAGTGAAGTAATCGCCATTCGACGCAGTAGCTTGAGTAGACAGACCAGCAGTGAACTGGGGACTTTGCAGGCAAGCAAGTCCATTGAAAAACAAAGATGAGCGAGTTAGAAGTCGATGCGCAAACGCACAAATGCCATGACAGGCACAGCAACCCAATTAAAAAGAATGGCCATGGGAGTGGCCGTATGCCTTGCAATACCATTCATCTTGGTGTCTTGCGGTGGCGGGGGTGGCGGTGGAAGCTCGTCCGAGACTAATTTCAATATCGAACCTTTGGGAACACAAAGCCTGTCCATCCCGGAGGTGAACGATATTGTGGCCCGCGCGGTGCAGGCTTCGATCTCCCGCGACGTGCAATCAACCATTGCAATTACAGACCGGGTTGGCAATGTGTTGGCTGTCTATCGGATGACAAACTCCAGCCCGACGGTCATCATCACTAGCGGATTGAGCGGTGCCAATCGCAGAGGCCTCGACGGGTTTACACCCGTGCCCAGCGAATTGGCTGCGATTGCGAAAGCAATTACAGGAGCCTACTTGTCTTCGACCGGCAATGCATTTAGCACCCGTACGGCCAGCCAAATTGTTCAGGAATTTTTTCAGCCAGGGGAAACAGGTCAGCCAAGCGGTCCACTTTATGGCGTGCAGTTCAGCCAACTGCCCTGCTCGGACCTTAATGTGTGGCTTTCCCAGAATGCGACTATTGGACCGAAACGATCGCCATTGGGATTGTCGGCCGATCCGGGCGGATTCCCGATTTATCAGGAAGGCCGGGTGGTGGGTGGCATTGGCGTGATTGCATCAACCGATGCCGGTACCCAAGGCGTGTACGGCCTGGACCGTGACATCCTCAGCAATGAAGTCGACCTGGAAGAAGAAATCGCGTTTGCCGCATTGCCTGAGGCCTTCCGGGCACCCGCCCAAATTCGTGCAAACCGCATTACAGCGAATGGACAAACCTTCCAGTTTTCCAACACCACGCCCGCAGTGGCTGGCGCGGCGGCCTTGGGTGGAAACGGAAATTTTGTAGCGGTTGCCGGATACAAAACAGCTGCAGGCGTGATTGCTGGAACCTCTTATGGCACCAGTCAATCAGGCTACGTGGCAACCACCGCCCCGGCCTTCAACGGCTTGGATACATTTACCCTGATCACCAACCCCGCGGACAACACATCGGTACGTTTTCCTCCAAGTGCAGGCGGCAATCTGACCCAAACTGAGGTTCAAAATATTCTGGTTGAAGGCATGAAGATTGCCAACCGGGCCCGCGCACAAATTCGCATACCGCTAGGCGCCGCCGCACAGGTTACCGTCAGCGTGGTTGACACCACTGGTCAGGTTTTGGGTTTGGTTCGTTCATCCGATGCACCGATATTTGGCACCGATGTGTCAGTACAAAAAGCGCGCTCTGCGCTCACATTCAGTTCAGCTGAAGCATTGACTGACTTCAATGCAATTGATGCAGGTAACCATGCGGCATTTGCCAACGCAATGAACACGTTTTTCACGCAAACGACAACAGCCTTGAACGGCTCTGCGGCCTACTCAGCGCGGGCAATTGGTAACGTGCACCGCCCTTACTTTCCAGACGGTGAAGTAGGTACCCCAACAGGTCCGCTTTCCTCCCCGATCGCACAATGGAGCCCATTCAACGTTGGCTTTCAACTGAACATTGTGACCAACAAGGTGCTGGGTACCCTCACCGCCACAACACGCGCAGCCAATCAATTTTCACCACCAGCAGCACTCACCTGTGTTGACGACGCAAATATTCCGGCAGGTCGACAAAACCGCTTTGCAAATGGCATGCAAATATTCCCGGGGGGTTTCCCGATTTACAAGGGCGATGCACTGGTGGGTGCGGTCGGCGTATCCGGTGATGGCGTGGACCAGGATGACATGGTGGGCTACCTGGGCGTGATCAATGGTGCAGCAGCTGTGGGCAGTACCATGCGGCCGTTCCCCTCAACCTTGCTGACCGCGAATGAACTGTCCAGTTCTGGTGAATTTTTGAAGTATGTGCAATGCCCGCAAACTCCGTTCAACAACAGCAGTGAACAAAACGTGTGCCCAACACCATGAACAAGAACAACATCATGCGTTTGAAACCCTTGGCCGTGGGGCTTATCTTGGCCGGTTTGTTGCCCCTGCCCGCAATGGCACAGATTCGGGTAGACATTCGAGGCGAAACAAAGCCCAATTTGGTTACCCAGGTCACGGACACTGTTGAGAAGGTCACCCGAAAAGTAGCGGGCATACCGGACATGGCAGAACTTGAAAACGCCGAACGCCCACTGGTGTTACTGCAGGTTTTCGACAACCGAAGTATCGTGTATTCAAAGCCCAACAAGGAATCTCGCGCAATCGGCGAGTTTTTCAAGGGCCAATTGGTGGATGCGTATGAAGAGAAAGACGGCTGGTACCGGGTTCGTATTCAAGACAGCCTCTTGGGTGGCTTCTTAGGCAGCACCGACGGCTGGGTTCAACAGGGTACCGGCCAATTCGGCGAGCAATCCCTGGGCGTATTCGCGCCCCGCGCTTTTTCCGCCGATGTGCTGCAAGACCAGCCAGGCACTGGCATTCGCCCTTCGAGCACTGCAACACCTGGCCTGGTTCCTCAAACACCGCAGGTACAACGTGCCATTCCGGGCCGAGACACACCAATCGTGCCGCGCGACATTGCAATACCAGTGATCGACCCCAGCCAAGTGCCCCCGCCTTTGCCCAACCTGCCCCGTGAAACCGTGGCAGTGCCGGATCGCTGGCGCATCATGCAGTCACTGGGTTTCAAGTTTCCCTTGTTTGACCCTTACAACCAGAACGTGATCAAGGGCGACCTGCCCGTGTTGCAAAACACACTCGGCCCCGACTGGTTTTTCAACCTGGGTATTATTGCCGACACGCTGTACGAGCAACGCAACTTCCCGGTGCCTGTGCCACCGGCCACATCGAGTACCCCTGGGCAAGCCAATATTTTTGGTGATGGTGAACAATCCATATTTGCCCACAACCTGATCGTGAGTTTGTCGCTGACCAAAGGCAACACCACGTTCAAACCACCAGACTACGAGTTCCGTTTAACACCGGTATTCAACTACACCGATGTGCGGGTGAATGAAGACCGCTTGCTGAAAATTGCATCCTCTTCCGGCGATGTTCGCCGTGAAGGGTTTGTGGGCATTCAGGAAGCATTTGTCGATGTACACCTGCGCAACGTATCCGATCGTTACGATTTCGACAGTTTGCGTGTGGGTATTCAGCCATTCATCAGCGATTTCCGTGGTTTCCTGTTTCAGGATTTGCCCATGGGTATCCGCCTGTTCGGCAACCGCAACAACAACATTTACCAGTACAACATTGGCTACTTCAAGCGGGTTGAAAAAGACACCAACAGCGGTTTGAACGACATTCGGCAAGACTTGCGCGACGATGATTTTTTCGTGGCCAACCTGTATCGGCAAGACTTCCCGTTTTTGGGTTTCACCAGCCAGGTTTCCTACATTCACAACCGCAATGATGAAGACGGTGAGCGTTACTTTGATGCGAACGGATTTCTGGCGCGCCCTTCATCGCTTGGCGATCAAAAACCGTTTGGCTACCACGTGGACTATTTTGGTTTCAGCGGTGACGGCCATTACGGCCGCATGAACATTACCACGTCAACTTATTACGCCACAGGTAAAACGGATCGACACCCGCTCGCCCAGCGCGAGCAAGACATTGATGCATTCTTTCATGCCACGGAATTGTCGCGCGACTTTGACTGGTTCCGCTTGCGTGGCAGTTTCCTGTATGCATCGGGTGATGAAGATCCCTTTGATGGCAAAGCCGAAGGTTTCGATGCAATTTTTGAGAACCCCCAATTTGCAGGGGCCGACACCAGCTTTTTCATCCGTCAAAATATTCCTTTGATCGGCGGCGGTGGAGTGGCTTTGTCAGGCCGAAACGGCGTGTTGCCCTCCCTGCGTTCAAGCAAAGAACAGGGACAATCGAATTTCATCAACCCAGGGCTGTTGTTAGTGGGTATTGGTGCCGATATTGATGTATTGCCCGAGTTGCGTTTGGTGGCCAACCTGAACAAGCTTGAGTTCGACAACACCAATGTGCTGGGCACATTGCGACAACAGCGCCCTCCCTCCACCGACCTGGGCATTGATGCGTCAGTGGGTTTTCAGTACCGACCATTCTTCTCACAAAATATTGTGGTGAACGGGTCGTTTGCCAAGCTGTTGCCCGGCAAGGGCTACAAAGAATTGTTTCCGGAAGACAAAGACCCTTACTCGTTTTTGTTCAACGTGATTTTGAGTTTCTAAAGCAGGTTGTTTGTTGATGAATTTGAATACCGCCATTGCTCGTCCAACAAAGCCCGCCAGCAACAATCGCTGGCAGGGCTGGCTGTTTGCGTTGGGGTTCGCAGTGGCCGCTGTTTCCACTCTGGGTATCGCCCCGGTGGCTCATGCCGCCAGTGAAAAGCTGCCTGAAAAAAGTTACACCATGGCGCCTGCAGCGCCTGAACGCCAAACGGCGCAACAGGCCTTTGCAAAAACCGAAGGCTGCATGACCTGCCACACACAAACCGACCAACACACCATGCATGCCAACCCTGGCGTGGTGTTGGGCTGCACCGATTGCCATGGCGGCGACGCTACCGTGAAATGGAACGGCAAAGAAGACAAGCAAGGCTCGTTGGCATACGACCACACCCGCGCTGCGCGTGAAAAAGGCTTTGCACCCGAATACCGTGCCGCGCTGGACAAAGCGCACATTGCGCCACGCAACGAGAAATTCTGGAACTACCCTTCGTCAGCCAACCCAAAACGTTCTTATGCCAAGCTGAACAAAGAGCACCCTGCTTACATTCGTTTCATCAACCCGGGCGATTTGCGTGTTGCACGCGAGGCCTGTGGTGCATGTCATTTGCCGGTCATTCAAGCCCAGGAACGTAGCCTGATGAGCACCTCGGCCATGCTGTGGGGCGGTGCTTCTTATAACAATGGAATCTTGCCTTACAAGCGCTACATTCTTGGCGAGGCTTACACGCAAGATGGTCAACCTGGTTTGCTGAAAAACCCGGTGGAGGCCAACAACGAGCTGTTTGTTCACAAGGGTATTCTGAATGAACTGGCGCCCTTGCCCGCGTGGGAAACCACGCCCCCGGGCGACATATTCCGCGTATTTGAACGCGGTGGGAAGGTGATTAACAGCATATTTCCCGAGGTGGGCTTGCCCAACGTGCTGGGTCAAATTCAGCGCCTGGATGAACCAGGGCGGCCCGACATCAAACAGTCCAACCGGGGTCCCGGCACGGGCCAGCGAATTGCGGTACCTTTGATTAACGTGACGAAAACCCGTTTGAACGACCCGCACCTGTGGTTTCTGGGCACCAATGAGCAACCGGGCGATTACCGTTCATCCGGCTGTACAGGTTGCCACACCATTTACACCAACGACCGCGACCCAAAGCACGCAGGACCCTACGCCAAGTTTGGTCACGATGGCACCACACAAACCATTGACCCAACCATTGCAAAAAATGAAAGTGGCCACCCGGTGAAGCATGAATTCACCCGCGCCATTCCAAGCTCGCAGTGCATGGTGTGCCATATGCACCAGCCTAACGTGTTTGTGAACAGCTATTACGGTTACATCATGTGGGACTACGAAAGCGATGCGCCGCACATGTGGCCAGAAAAGCAACGCTACCCCACCGATTCGGAAATGCGCGAAATTCTGGATCGCAACCCCGAAGAAGCGGCGGTGCGTGGCAAGTGGAGCGACCCTGAGTTTCTTAAAAACGTGTCCACACTGAACAGCAAATTGAAAGACACCCAGTTTGCTGATTACCATGGCCATGGCTGGAACTTCCGCGCGGTGTTCAAGCGCAACCGCAAAGGTGCATTGCTGGATGCCGAGGGCAATGTTGTTGCCGACGACGACCCCAAGAAATTCGACAAGGCAGTACACCTAAGCTCCATTCACCTGGACGTGGGCATGCACTGCGTGGATTGCCACTTTGCGCAAGACATGCACGGCAATGGCCACATTTACGGCGAAGTGGCTGCCGCAGTTGAAGTGGATTGTGCCGATTGCCATGGCACTGCCACCAAATACCCCACCTTGCGCACCAGCGGGCCTGCCGCACCACCCGGCGGCAGCGATTTGACCCAATTGCGAACGCAAGACGGGCGTAAGCGTTTCGAGTGGCGCGATGGAAAGCTATACCAGCGCGCGGCACTGGACCCCAACAAAGAATGGGAAATGAGTCTGGTGAAAGACAACATGAACCCGGCCCACCCTGAGTACAACGCCAAAGCAGCACGCGCCAAATTGATGGGTGCAGGCGCAGAGGGCCAGGATGGCAAATGGGGCCCGGGCGTAAAAGAACTGGCACACGACAACGACAAGATGACCTGCTTCACCTGTCACTTGAGCTGGACCACCAGCTGCGCGGGTTGCCACTTGCCCATTCAAGCCAACTGGAAAACTGAACGCCTGCACTATGAGGGTGGAGAAACCCGGAATTACGCCACCTACAACCCGCAAGTGGCACGCGACGACATGTTCCAGCTTGGCGTACATGGCCCGGTGAAAGGCAACCGCATAGCGCCAATTCGTTCAAGCTCGGCTTTGATTCTGTCGTCAATGAACGCGAACCGCGAGCGTATTTACATTCAGCAGCCACCGATTGCAGCCAGTGGTTTTTCCTCGCAGGCTTTTGCACCACACTACCCGCACACCGAGCGCAAGGAAGAAACCAAAACCTGCAGCGATTGCCATTTGTCACGAGAAGATGACAACAACGCCATCATGGCGCAGTTGCTGCTGCAGGGCACCAACTTCGTGAACTTCATTGGCTTCAATGCCTGGCTGGGTGGCAGCGAACACATTGCGGCAGTCACTGTGACAGAGTGGGACGAACCCCAGGCCGTGTTGGGCAGTTACTTGCACAAGTATGCCTACCCCGACTATTACCAGAACCACTTGAATCGCAACCGAGAACTGGCCGATACCGTGGTGCCAGCGCTGATGGACCACACCACCAAGGGCGTGGCCAGCTGCCTGCAACTGCGCGGCGAATATGTGTTTGTGGCTGAAGGCAAAGGAGGCTTTCGCGCCTATGATGCAGCCAGTGTCGCCAACAAGGGTTATGGCCAGCGCGTAATTACGGCACCATTCAGCCCCTTGGGGCACGACACCCATGTGGCCACGAAAAACGCGACGTGCATGGCCTTGCCCACTAACCAGCCCATCAACCCCGAGAAAAACCAGGGTGACTTGATGCGCATCACCAATATGGAACAGCCCTTCCACCCCATTTACAACTATGCCTTCATCACTGACAGCGAAGAGGGCTTGATTGCTGTGAATGTAAACACACTGGCCGACGGCGAACCACGCAACAACTTTTTCGAGCGCGCTGTAACGTGGAATGAAAACGGCGTATTGAACGGCGCCAGCCACATTACCCTGGGCGGGCACTATGCCTACATCACCACCCCCAAAGGCCTGGTGTTTGTCGATATCAACAACCCCTTGAAGCCGCGCCACATCACCACCCTGCCCTTGCAGGATGCACGCGCCACAGCGGTTCAATTCCGCTACCTGTTTGCCACCACGGCCAAAGGGCTGGAAGTGATCGACATTACCCACCCCGAGAAACCCGAGCACACCGGTGCGGTGGTAGCACTGGCCGATGCGCAACGGGTTTATTTGGCGCGTACCTACGCCTACGTGGCTGCAAAAAGACAGGGCTTGGTCATCGTAGACATTGAACGCCCGCGAAAGCCCGTGGTGTATCAACAATTTACTGCTGACGGGCAACTGAATGACGCGCATGATGTGGTGGTGGGTTCTACCAACGCATCGCTGTTTGCGTATGTGGCCGACGGTGTGAATGGTTTGAAAGTGTTGCAACTGACATCGCCCGACACGCAGCCCAAATTTTACGGCTTCTCGCCTGCGCCCATGCCGGAATTGATTGCATGGCGTAAAACCCCAAGCCCGGCTTTGTCAGTGTCGAAAGGGTTGGACCGCGATCGTGCCGTGGATGAAACAGGTGGGCAAATTGCCGTGTTTGGCCGCATTGGTTCGCGCCCATTTACCCGCAAGGAAATGGAAGCGTTTTACCTGCGCCCCGATGGCAGATTGTGGACTGTGACCGACAAGGTTGAAAAGGAAAACTACTTGCCCAAGCCCAAAGTCAATTCAGTGGCTTTCAGAAAGGATTAAGCCATGAAAGCAAACGCCTTGAATCGATGCTTCAATCGCCTGTTGCTTGCGCTGGGCACAAGCGTGCTGCTGGCTGCGCCCACGGGCGGTATGACCCAAACCATGCCACACCAGTCGCAACACCAATCGGTGGGCACAGTGAACTGTGCAAGCAGCACCTGCCACGGCAGCATTGCGGAACGCACGGCGACACCTGTTTTGCAAAACGAATACACCACTTGGCTACGTGAAGACCCTCACACACAAGCCTATGCCGTACTAAAAAACGCACAATCGCAACGCATTGCAAAAAACCTGGGGCTTGCCCAACCAGCCCATGAAGCCAAAGTTTGCCTGGATTGCCACAGCCACAACGTGCCGGCCAGCAAGCAAGGCCCGCGGTTTGACAAAAGCGACGGCGTGAACTGCGAGGCCTGCCATGGCCCAGCCGAAAAATGGATTAAAACCCATGTTGAACCCAAGGCAAGCCATGCAAAAAACATTGAAAATGGCTTGTACCCCACCAGTGATCCCTATGCTGCTGCCAAGCTGTGCACCAGTTGCCATGTGGGTGATTCAAGCCGCCCCATTACCCACCAAATTATGGGTGCGGGTCACCCACGCATTTCCATTGAAGTAGAAACCTTCATGGCCCTGGAGCCACCTCACTACAAAATTGACAACGATTGGGTGCAGCGCAAAGGCGTTTACGATGCCGGTAAAATTTGGGCAATGGGGCAATTCGCCAGCAGCGCCAATTTGCTGGAATTGATTGCAGACACCAAGCGGAACCGCCAGGGCATCATGCCCGAGCTCATGATGTTCGACTGCCACGCCTGCCATTCACCCATGAGCAAAAAAGACTGGTCCAAAGACCTGGCGCGCAGCCCCGGGCAAGCACGTATTAACAACTCAAGCCTCATCATGGTTCAAGCAATTATTCGTGCGGCTGCGCCACAACACAGCAGCGATATCGGAAAACTGGTGAACCAGTTGCACATTGCAAGTACATCGCCAGCCGCCAACTTCAACGAAGTTGAACGTGCCGCGAATGTACTTCACGCCCAACTCAACACAGTGCGCAAAGTGGTGGCCACCGTGCCGTTTACGGAGCAGGTACTGGAAAAAATCCTGAAAGACCTGGTGAACATGGCTGCCAACAATCAGTACGCTGATTTCGCAGGAGCCGAGCAAGCCTACATGTCGATCAGCAGCGTAGCCAACGGCCTGGCCCGCAAAGGAAATTCGCGCATTGCGCAAACCGTGAATTCAAAAATGGACCGTTTGCTGAAATTACTCAGCAATGATGAGGCCTACGATCGCGAAGCATTCCAATCCGAACTGCTGGCCCTGAAAGCCGCGGTGGGAGCGTAAACCATGCAAGACAATCTCAAACCAATGTTCGCCGAAATACAAGCAGAACTTGATGTCGCCATTGTAGGTTCCGGACCGGCAGGTTTATCCGCTGCTGCACGGGCGCAGCAACTGGGTTGTAAGTATGTGTTGTTTGAATCAGAGAACCACGCATCGGACACAATTTACAAGTACCAAAAGGGCAAGCACGTCATGGCCGAGCCCGGCTTTCTGCCCCTTCGCAGTGGCATGTCATTCGAAGCTGGAAAACGGGAAAGTATTTTGGGTAGCTGGGATTCTCAGTTGCTCAATCAAAAAATCAATATTCAGTACAAGAAAACGGTTAGCAAAATAATCAAACTCAATGATGGCGCCGGGCCATTTGAGCTGACCTGTGAAGACGGAAGCACAACCACTGCCCGAACTGTGATTCTGGGGATTGGTTTGCAGGGCAATATACGAAAGATTGGAACCGCTGGTGACGACCTTCCGAATGTTCAATACACCCTGGCTGACCCTGACGAATTCAACAATGAAACGATTATTGTAATTGGCGCGGGTGATGCCGCCATTGAAAACGCCCTGGCCTTGATGAAGAACAACAAGGTGGTATTGATCAACCGCAAAGATGAATTTGCCCGCTGTAAAGAAGGCAATCTGAATCAGATTCTTGCAGCAGACAGGAATGAAGATTTGCGTATCTTCTACAACACCAGTACGAGTGCAGTAGAAGAAATCCCAGAGGCCAAAGAGGGAGAGCCCTCGCTCAACTACCGCTATAAAGGCCCCGAAGGTGAGCAGGCCATGCCAGTTCACCGAATTATTGCCCGTTTGGGGGCGACACCACCCCGCGGCCTGGTAGAAAGCTTCGGGGTGACATTTCCCAACAGTGATCCAAACGCAGTGCCCGCACTGAGTGAAACTTATGAGTCCAATGTGCCGGGCCTGTTCATCGTAGGTGCGCTGGGCGGCTACCCTTTGATCAAGCAGGCGATGAACCAGGGCCATGAAGTAGTTGACTCCATCATGGGCTTGCCGGTGGTTCCCGCAGACGAACCATTGCTGGCTGAGAAATTCAAACCCTTGGGCGATGTTTCAGTCTCGACCGTGCTGGACATGATTCTGGAAAACGTTCCTCTGTTCAACCAGATGACTCGCCTTCAGCTGCGGGAATTCATGCTGGAATCAACACTTCACCAACCCAAGAAAGGTTCTGTCATTTTCCACAAAGGTGACTACACCAGCACTTTCTTTGCGATTGTGCAGGGTGGCGTGGGCATTGAATTGGTGAACAAGGAAGGCAAACCATTCATTCTTAATCTCGACAAAGGCAACTATTTTGGCGAGATGGGTCTGATCTCCGGGCGACGCCGCACAGCCACGGTTTACGCGGGAGAAAACTGCGTATTGATTGAAACGCCTCGCAAAGCCATGTTGAAGCTAATTGCCTCGGTGGATGCAGTGCGACGAACCATCGACGAAACGTTTGTGCGCAGAGCCTTGTCTACACACCTTGCCCCGCAGCTAGAACCCCAGGAAATCGAACAACTGATCGCATCAGGCATCAGTGTGACTCGCTACGTGCGAGGTGAAAAACTGTTCAGTGAAGGCGACAAAACTGACGGCTTGCACCTGATTCGGCGCGGGTCAGTGTCTGTATCCAAGTTGATTGATGATCAAGACTCCGTACTGTCGTATGTATCCGCAGGCAGCTATGTGGGTGAAATTGATTTGGTGAATGGTACGGATCGCCAAACGACATGTACCGCGACGGTACTCACCGAAGTGCTGTTGATTCAAGCAGACGCGGTCATCGACGTGTTGAGTAAAAACAGCAACTGGAAAAAAGCCCTGCAAGCCAAGATTGGCAAACGCGTTCATGATGCGATTTTCCGGGAAAGTACAGCGAAACGTGAAAGCGATTTGATTCATTTTCTGATGAAGCAAGGTTTGGGAGATGCAACCAACGCCTTGATTATCGATGAGAATTTGTGTGTGCATTGTGACAATTGCGAACGTGCATGTGCAGAAACACACGACGGGATACCTCGCCTGGATCGAGACGCTGGCCCCACCTTCCAGAACATTCACTTGGCCCATTCCTGTCGACACTGTGAACAGCCACACTGCATGAAAGACTGCCCACCCGATGCCATTCGCCGAAACGAAAAAGGCGAAGTCATGATTGCAGACACCTGCATTGGTTGCGGTAACTGTGCCAAAAACTGCCCTTATAACGCCATTGAATTGCGCGTCAAACCGCCCCCCAGAAAAACTGGTTTGTTGTCTTGGCTGCTGTTCGGCTCGGGCGGCCCCTTGGGTGAACGCCCAGCCAAGTACGATGCAAACTCGATCAAGAAAGCTTACAAGTGTGACTTGTGCCATGGCAAAGATGGCGGCCCGGCTTGCGTTCGCGCCTGCCCAACTGGCGCAGCATTCCGTATTTCACCCGAGGTGTATTTGAACCAGCAAAACGAACTGATCTAAGCCAGCCAGGTTGGCTTGAATCGGTTCGTTTTACTTCGTGTCGAACTGGGTTACACCATCCCAGTTTTCAGGTGGGGAATTCAACTCAAAGTACTCAATACGGTTTTCGTAGAGGGCATGCAAAGTAGGATTCGTCACCAAACTGCCCTGTAATCCATTCAACCGTTCTCGCGCCAACTGCCATTTCTGGGCACGAAACGCGGCCAAAAACTCATCCCATTGCGCCAAGTGGGCCAGGCTGGCTTCAGGCAAAGTGGCGTGCTCGCCCAAAGGTGCATAAATTGAAACAGGCTCGTTCTTGCCCTTTACCTTCACCGCATCCAGCTCTTGAAACACCATGCCGGGCACAGCCGCTTTGGTTTGTGGCCCAACGATAACGCCCACGCCATAAGTTTTGGTGATGCCTTCCAGTCGCGAACCCAAGTTCACTGCATCGCCCATGACGGTGTAAGCCCGGCGAATTTTTGAACCCATGTCGCCCACTCGCATTTGCCCTGTGTTAACACCCACCCCAATGGCCAGCGTGGGCCATTTACGCGCCAAAAGTCGTTCATTCAAACGCACAGCCTCCTCCTGCATGGCAATGGCTGCTTTGGTGGCCAACTCGGCATGTTCGGCATCGGCAATGGGTGCGCCCCAAAAGGCCATAATGGCGTCACCGATGTATTTGTCCAAGGTACCTCGGTGGGAGCGAATGATTTCTGACATCACGGTGAGGTATTCATTGATGTACTCGCGCAACTCATTGGGCTGAAGCGATTCAGAAATGGTGGTAAAACCACGTACATCCGAAAACAGCACCGTGAGTTCGCGGCTTTCACCTTCCATGGAATAGCGCGTGGGGTCTGAGGCCATTTCAGACACCAATTCGGGGGCCACATACTCTCCGAACAAATCCACCATTTGCCGCTTGCTGCGCGACTCGGCCAAGTATCCATAGGCCACATCGAACATGAATATGGCAAGCACCAGCAACAACACCACCGCCACTGGCAAGACCAGGCCCGCCTGGAAATACAGCACGGAATTGATCGCCACGCTGGCCACCAACACCGCCAGTGCAACCAACAGAGACCAGGTGGCGCTCAGAATGGGCATCATCACACTCAGCACGAAACCCACTGCCAACACCGTAATGAACAACAAACCCTGCGAATACTCGGGTCGAAGTTTGTAAATGCTGTCGAGCATGCCACTGATCACATTGGCATGCACTTCGACCCCCGGGTAGGCCGGGTTCACGGGTGTGCTTCGCAAATCAAGCAGGCCTGGCGCTGTAGTACCGATCAATACAATTCGACCTTCAATGTCCTCGGGCTTCAATGTGCCCGCAAGTACATCGGCCGCTGACACATAACGATAGCCGCCAGCATTCGGACCACCCTTGGCCCGGAAATGAACACGGGTCAACAAGCCACGTTCAACTGGAATGTCCAACTCAACTTCGGGAGACCTCAGGGCAATCAGCTCCACTGCACCATAGTCATCGGGAACACCTTCAGGAAACACAGGTATCACCTGTGGGTTACCCAAGGCCCGCCGCAGTGTGCCCAAAGCAAAACTTTGGTAATAAGCATCATTGAATTGAGCAAGCAGAGGAATGGAGCGAACGGTGCCGTCCTCATCCACAATCGGATTGAAATAGCCACCCTCCGCATTTTTCTGCAGCACAGGGATGTTGCCGCCATAGCCCTGCCAGCTGGTGCTGTCCAAGGTCAACTCACCCAACTGGCTTCTCTTGAACAATGCAGGCGGAAGCGCGCCAGACAAAGCTGTTGGGTCCTGATTCAGATAGTACCCCAACACGACAGGCCGGTCGGCCAGAACCTGGGCCAACTGTGCATCTCGATCGAACTGCGCTTGAATTCCGGTTCGCAATTCCTGGAGCTGGCTACCCAGTGCAGGCTTGTTTTCGATGATGCTGTCCAAAGCCAAAAGCGCATCACTTTGCTGAGGTTCGGCAAACACAATATCGAAGCCAACGGAAGCAGCACCCAATCTGTCGGTCAACTCAACAATCAGCTTGGCCACCACATCGCGAGACCATGGCCAACGCCCTACTTCGCTCAGGCTTTGTTCATCAATATCGACAATCACAATGCGCGGGTCAAGCTCTGGCAGTTGTGCTTCAGCCCGCAGCCTCACGTCATAAATGAGGTAATCCAGACGCTTTACCACTTCGCTGGGAGCAAAACCCAACACATGCAGCAAAGCCACTGCCGTGAACGAAAAACCCACACCGATGCGAAACGCCTTGCCTGCAATTTTTCGCCAAGACTTGATCAATTTGCTCATGCATCAACTACCATCAAGGCGCGCACTGCGGTGCCGAGAATGGCGGGGCCGACAAGGTGATGTCTTGAACAATCACATCGGGCGGTGCAGTGAGCAATTGCGGGGGCAGATTACTCAGGGTTTGCACAAAGGCACCCTCACCCCGGTTCACCTCAAGCGGCGCCTGATTGGAATTCGTAATGACGATGGTGCCGTCGTTCACGGCAACGAACAATTGCGAACCCTCATCTGAAGAACCACTGCCCTGCGTCAATGACTGAACCGGCGTAGATGACAAGGTTTCAAAGTTTGCAGGTGTTGTTTCAGGCAGCGGGCCGGCATTGGGTACGTTACCCAACACATTGGCCAGGGAATTGATGACCTGAATATTCGTATTGCCCGCTGGAATCACCGCCGATTGCCCTGCATTGATCACTGTATTCAAATTGGCCGATGTGACGATAATTTGCCCGTTGCGAAGTTCAACCGTCAGGTTGGCTCCACCCGAACACACCACCAAACCGCCCGACACTGACGTACATGAAATATCAATGGCCGTGCCCCGAATACCCACCGTCGCAGTTTCAGTAAAAAACTTCACGTTGTTGGGTTCAGCTTTGGCAATTGCGCCAGTGACAGCGCGCACTGCGCCTTTGAGCAACTTGAAGGACGCTACAGAGGTTTGTGGCGAAGCGGGCGCATATCGATAGGCTGCCACTTGCATGGAACTGCCGCCTGGCAAAGTGAGGCGCGTGGAGTCAGCCATGCTGAGCACGGCGAAACCACCCTCCGACACATCGATGGTTTCTCCTGCAAATACTGCCGAGCCTTTCTGCAATGCGCGTCGCTTGCCTTCGACCGATACAGCGAACAATTCGCCAGTCACTTGGGAAATACGCCCCGCCACATCAGCCGTCGAAGTGTTTGTAGCTGTGGCTTTGTCAGACTCGCCCTTGGCCAGGCGAGTACATTCATTGCCTTTGCAAATTCGGGCGGTGAAGTCGGTTCCTCGAATGCCGATAGTGGCTGTTTCGCTTTTCAGTGCAAAAGCATCTGCGCTGCCGCGCTTGCCGATCAAACCAGTGAGAGTACGCAAACCACCTTTCACCAGCTTGAATTCTGCCTTGTCGGCGATGGGATGCTCCGGTTGATATTCATAGTTTTCAACCACAAAGCGCGTATTTGGACGCAACGCCACCTGCGTGGTGTCCACAAACTCCAGCACTGTGGTGCTCTTTGCCTGTGTATTGATGACATCGCCCACATTCAACTTGGTACCAGCGCTGGCAAATTTGTTTTTGCCTTCCGCAGTTTGCAAATTAACCAAGCCAGTCACTACTTTGATAGTACCCACCACTGCTTTGGCAGGCTGACTGGCTGATTGTGCCCCTGCAGGAGCGGTGAGGTCTTTGGATTGAATATTTTGGGCCAACGCCGTGTTGGTGCCCACAAAGCTCAAGGCGAGAAATCCCAAGGTCAATAATTTATGCATGTTGTTGATCCTCATTTGCACACCGCCGAAGCCCGCTGAGGATCACTTTGTGTGGTCTTCAACTCAATGTCATTGGACTGCTGTGAAATGGTAGTGCCCGCAGTGCTTTGATTGGCCACCTCGACGGCCTCCTCTTCCTGCTGGGTTTGCTGCGTGCTGCTTGTGGATGTGGTACCCGTGCTTGGCTCGGTGCTGCTTGTGGAAGTGGACGTGGGCGTAAAGGCCTGATTCAGGTTCTGGGAAACTGCATCGCTCTCACCACCAGTGCTTTGCGTCAAAGCTTCTGGCGACAAGACGGGGGGAGGCTCAACTGGTGGCGGAGGTGAACTAAGCGCAACTGTTGAGGTGCTCATTTGCTGAATTGGCAACTGCTGCGCGTTCGTTGTGTTCGTAACCGCGGGCGAAGAGAATGTGTAAGCAGAACTGGCAGGTGAAGTGGAAATACTTCCGAAAGTGCCGTTGATGGTGTTGGCCTCCAAGAAGGCGTACTGACTACCCGCAACCAGCGTACCACCTGAAATATCAATTAAATTCAATTGACCCGCCAGGTTGGCGTTGCCCTGTACCACGATGCAATCGAAATCAGTACCCTGAACCCCACCGTTGCTGGCAATTTCAATGTCGATAATACTGCTGGCATCCAGGTTCAAATCACCACTCACCGTCATCAAGCCAGGAGAGGCGCCCGGCACAATACGACCGCCCTGTGCATTCAAATTGCCAGTGATATTTGCAAAGCCACGCAAGGCACCACCGTTGATGTTGACGTTACCCACCAATTGAGTGCCTGGCTGGACAGTGAGGTTACCGGCGGATTGACTGTAACCTGTATCAAAAGTAAACAATCCGCCGTTGAAGAACACATTCGCAGCATTCTGAAAAGAACCACCGAAATAAATGTCCTGCACCGACCCACCTGAGAAGTTCAATGAGCCAGTGCCCACATTCACAAAGCTATTTCCAAATAGGCCAGAACCGGTCAAGTTCAAAGTTCCTGCGTTAGAAAACAGACCTGTACCGGAGACCAAATTTGAAAACGTGTAGGTACCAGTGTTGTTAATCGTGCCGCTGTTTACAATCGAATTTTGAACAACACTTCCACTGCTATTGTTGAGGTTCAAAACACCGCTGTTGTTCAACATACCCGTGCCGGTCAGCAAACCACTGAGTGTGTAATTACCCTGGAACTCAAGCGTACCGTTGTTTTCCAGATTATTTGAAATATTTTCATTGGATGCGTTACTAAGAAACCGGGCAATTGCATCACTCCCGATAAGCAGCCTTCTTCCGCTCATCAGATCTGAGGCTGCAATCGTAGTGAGCCCCCCCATTAACATAATGTCGGTAGGCGTTTGAATCTGAGAAAAATTCAATGTCAAATCGGGGGCAAATTCAACCCCACTTCCCGTGACGCCCGCTGAGTTGAGATTGGTAATCACTGAGCCTGCAAAGGTGCCAGCCTGGGCTACATCGAATTTCACGCAGAAATCTGACACCGAGCAGGTCAGACCATTGACCGCCGATGAATCAGGGGTGCCATCAATCACAAAGGAAGGATTCGCAAACCCGCTCAACACGGTGGTGACTGGCGTAGAGAATCCATCAAAATCTTCATATTCTGCCAAAGCCACAGCTTCTGGGGTCAGTTGGCCCACGAGGAAGACGGGACGCTGTGGTGGGGTTGATGAACCATAAAACAGTTGTAAAGCCGGTGGCAAACTTGGCGCATTGCCGGTTACATTCAAACGAATACCACTGCCCACATTCAAGGTCATTGAGTCTGGAATGGAATCAGCGGCCATCGGGTCATAAGCTCGTCTGCCAGCAATAATCAAGTTACCTTGCGTTCCTGAACTGATCGTTGCAGAGCCATTCAAGTTGGCCACACCCGCAGCATCTGTTTCCACAATCAGGAATGCATCGCCGCCCATATTGATGGTCGCACCATTCAAAACGGCGGGCGTGACTGGTGCGCCATTTCCATCTTGGGTTGCCAACAAGACCACACCAGTTGGCGATACATTGATAGTTGTAGTTACTTCGGTGTTGCGCAGTTCCAGAAAACTGTCTGGCGCAATATTGATTGCATTGGCTGTGCCGGCGCTGGTCAGCAAACCACCGGTTACCACCAAATCGTCGCCCACCAGAATGTTGCCCTTGCTCAGCGGGGCAGAAGTTGCAGCGTTGCTTGCGTTTACAAGGCTGTTGTCCCACAAACCTTCAGCTGCCAGGCGACCACCACTGGTGCGGTTCACCTTGTACAAATCTGCAGACGTAAAATTGCCTGACAACACGAGGGTAGAATTCATCCCGTTTACATTCAGGGTACCGTCCATGGACGACACGTTCTTGCCCTCCAGGCGCACGCGACCGCTGTTCACCGTGAGCGAGCCATTGAAATCCAGATCAACAACAGGTTCAAAATCGGTATTCAGGGACTGTGAGAACTGAACCTCGCCGATTCTGAGAGAGCGTCCGTCGCCTCCGGCATTGACCTGAATATTTGCAGACTGAATCAACATGGTGTTGATGGGAGTCGACATGCTGACTTCAGAGTTGAGGTCAAAGTTCTCAGTGCCGGTTTGAATGGAGTTCAGGAAACCGTTGACTTCAATGGTCACCGGTGCCTCCAGACGCCCATCCAGCCCGGTGATGTCAACAATTGCCCCACCCGAGGGAGAGCTTGAAAAACTGGCAGTTTCCAAAGGTGGCATGGAGTGAATAATGTCGTCTGTGGCCGCCCCGTTCATGACAATGCGCGCACCCTGTTGAGCAACGAATTGCCCTTGCGTTGTTGAGATATACGCACCAGGTTGCTTGGCTGGAACCATCGGGGTAACACTCACTTCTGAAGAGGAGGAGTTAAACGCACGCCCCAGTTCAAGAAAAGAGCCCGTCGACAGGGTAATTCGGGAAGTGGCACCCATACCAAGGGCCTGGAAACTGGCGTTGTTAAAACCAGCGCCAATATTGAAACTTCCGTTTAAATCAGTATCAATCGCACTCAGGAAAGAGGATGAGCCAAACTCGTTGGACATCATATTGAAAGTGCCGTTGAGAATTGCCTTTTGGTAATACAAGCTAGAGCCCACCAGGTTAATGGTGCTACCCGTGCCAGCAGCAATATCACCAATTTGATAGAAACCAAACGGTGAGCTGCTACTGCCAGCACTATTTGAAAAATTCAAAGTACCGGCGTTGGTATCAATCTCGACAATGTCGTTGAAACCACCGTTGAAATTGACCGTACCGCTGGAGATCAATCGGTTCAAATTCGTATTGGGATTCAGATCAAATGACAACTCCGGATCAAATAGCGTGAAAGTTGACACCGTACTGCCTGCCTCTACGGTCAAGCTATTCGCGTCCAGAAAGTTGTACTGCAAATTCCCTTGAATGGGTGCTGGCAAATCAAAATTGTCCACACCAACGCGAATATCGGTGACAGGGGTTGTTTCACTTCCGAACAGGCTTAATTGATTCACCTGAAGGTTTGCACCCAGCACATTGAGTTTTACTGTTTTCTCCGGACTGACCACGTAGCTTAGCTGAGTCATCGGATCAGTGGCCACTGCGCTGACAACCGAAATTCGATTCAGGTTCAAAGATCCGCTAGAACCTGAATTCATACCTGACAACAGATTGACACCATCCAGGGGCAACTGGCCCTGCGTGTTGGTGGGCAAAGCCGTACCAATATCGTACGGCGACAAAATCAAATTACCGGTGTTACCCAAGTACAGTGGGGCATCGACATACACAGGCTTTGCAATGTCGTAACTCAAGAACAGATCGAAGCCATCGAAAACCTGCTGGCCAGGCATCAAGCCCACGGCCGCGTCAATATTGATTTCACCCTTGGCCTCCAAAAACAGTTCTGGATTAAAACCAGTCGATTGAGAGGTATTTTGATCAATCAAAATAGGCGCAGCAATGGTCAAATTACCGTCGCCTGGTTGCGTACCAGTGGTGTAAATTTGGACAAAACCATTGTTTTCCAAACCAGCCACTACCGTGCTGTTCAAAAGAAATGACTCAGTGGGCGAGAAGGTTGAAGAAATATCGTCGGTGGAAAAAAATGGGCCTTGTGAGCTGTTTTCAAGGTTGAAACCACCTTGGGGAATTTGATCCACAATCGTCAAGTTAGCCGGGTCGATCAGCCACTGCCCTGCTTCCCCCTGGGCTGCTGAAGTATTCGCAGCCACATTCACTGCCAGGCTTTGCTTACCCGAGGTTTCTACCCGACCGCCATTGCCACCCAGTGCGCCACCCTTGGCTTGCACTTCAGAATCAACGGCCGTGTGCCCGTCGGCCCACACCACCACTTCGCCACCGTTGCCGTTGGCTGTGGCATTCGCAGAAATTTGGGTATTGGCCTGCACCACGGTTTGCTGCGAATTCGCAAGGGTTTCATCCTCCCCTTTCCAGCCACCGCCCACATGCACGGTGCCGCCGCCTGTGGCGCCATCCGCAGAAATGCGGGCACCGCTCAGCACCGCCACGCGTTGGCCGGTGATGTCAATTTCACCACCTTGGCCCTGGGTACTTTCGGCAAGAACCTGCCCACCCACCAATGCATCGCCTTGGGCGATGAACCGAATAACACCGCCCTCGCCCACCTGTGCACCTGTGGCTTCAACCACGCCACTGTTTTTCACCAAATGCGAAAACAGTGATGCATTTTTACTGATGATTTGGCCCAGATTCACTGCTTTGTCGCCGTTCTTGGAAGCAACAGTAAGGCCAATCGTGGGGTGCCTCATGTCGACAATGGTAACGCTGTGACCTGCGGCCAACAAAACCTCACCATCGGCGTGAATGATGCCGCTGTTTTCAATGCTGGGGGCCAACAGAACAATGGAGCCACCCGAGTGCGTAGTCAGTGAGCCCTGGTTGACGATGTTGCCCGCCGTACCCGCGGAGTCGTTGAAACGCAGATGTCCGTTCAGCAAATCTGTATCGGAAGCTGCCAGGGTGCTGGCCAAAAAGCCTGCGGTGTCAACCACGGCACCTTGGCCAAAAAACACACCCGCCGGGTTGATCAAAAACACCTGCCCGTTGCTTTGCAAGGTGCCAAGAATTTGGGACACATCGCCACCGGTAACACGGTTAAACACTTGGCTGGCTGCATTTTGTTGAACAAACTGCGTGGTTTGCCCAACATCAATATTGAACTGTTGCCAATTCAGAATGGCACCCGGCGTATTGGTAATCTGCATCAGGTTGCCAATGGTTTGCGCGGTGGCCTGCCCAGCAACCACCGACATCCCGGTGGGGTTTGCATAAGCTGAACCGGCAATGGCCATGGCCACACCCAAAGCCACCGCTTTGCGCTGAAACTGAATACCTGAACTGCGAACTGAGCTGCGGCTTGAAAGACGATTGGATTTCATGGTGTCTTTCCTTACAGGGAAGTGGCAAAAGTGACGTGCAACATCACATCACCATGCGGTTGAATGGGCACGCCTGACACCACCTTGGCCAGGTCGACTCGGAATTGGTGTTTGGGGGAAAATGCGAAACGCGCGCCCACACCATAGGACATTAAATGCGGCTCGACAGGTGATCCGAACACTGGGTTGTTGAACTTCAACTGAGCGGCGTCCACGAAACCAACAAACTGCAAACGCTCAAACAAAGTGCCGAAATTTTTGCTGACATTCGGGCCCATCAGCTCGAGCGACTGGCGGGTACCGCGGTCTGCGGAAATAACCCGTTCTTCAAAACCACGCACGGAGTAAACACCCCCCGCACCAAACTGCTCGCCGGGAATCAAAGAGTAATCGGTGTGTTGTGCATCCAGCTGCGCGGTCAGGCGCCAGCCAGGCATCACCTGCTCAGACCAACTGGCGTTGGCTCGAATGACATCAAAATTGGCCTCGGCGGCCGGGTTGGTCATGCGGTACTGGGTGGTTGAATTGTTACCACCGGTGACATAGTTTTTAAAGTACCCGATTTGAAAAGCCCGTTGCCGAGAATCAAGTGCCTCGGAAAGGGAATAAGACACGCCCACAGGTCTGCTTTCTAAATTAGGAATCGGAACTTGCGCTCCACCGACAATTCTCACATCACTGACAAACTGCTTGATTTCATGAGAGAAAGTTAAACGAGCATCAAACCCAGCCAAACGATCCAGCAACTTCACCCAACGAATTGCAGCCGAAGTACCGGCACCAACCACGGACAATGCGGCCCCTCCCGGTAGACCAATGTTACCCGCGTCCACATTCGAATCGCTGTACGCCAATTCAAGCATGGAGCTAATGCTGTAAAACGGTACTTTGTAATTCAGGCCAAATACCTCGACATCTGACCAACGCCCCGGCGAGGTCACGTATTGAAACGAAGCCATGTGACCTTTGTTAAAGGCATTGTTGTGTTGCAAGGCCAAGCCCATGCGGAAGTCACCCGTGGCATTGGTACCAGAGTTGTCCAGCGTCAAATATGCAGCCAATGGTTTTTGATCAGAAACCTGCACTTTCGCGTCCACCAAGCCTGGCTTGTCGCTGGGCTCCAGGCGTACACGGACGATTTTCGCCGGGTTGTCATTGATCAAACGCAGGTTTTTATCCATGTCCACAGTGTTGATCAAGGCCCCTGGTTGAAGCACCACCAAGCTTTCCTGAATGGACTCCGCCGTGAAGTAGTCGTTACCCGCAACAGTGACTACATCCAGCCGCGCATCGACAATTTGCAGTTTAAGCTGTTCACCGGGTTTGATTTCCTGCTCAGGAATCAACACACGAACTACTTCATAACCCGCCTCGGCATGTAATTGTTCAACCGCCACGGTGGCAGTTCGCAAATCGGAAAAAGTGATTTCACGACCGGAAAAACCACTCAGCACAGCCATGACTTGGTCCCGCGGAATTAATTCCGGTCCCAACACCTCAAAACCCGACACCGCGAAACTGGGTTCCTTGTATTCTTCACTGCTTGGCTGGGAACCTGATGTGCTTTCAGGCAGGGTTTGCGCATTTGCAAGCTGCAAATGCGAATTGACCAACAGCACCACTGCACAGGCGACTGCGGAAAGTTTGAATTTCATAGAATTGTTGTGTAACCGTTAAATGTTAAAAATCATTCCGGCCGATAAAATGCGCAGCGGCTGGCTTCCCGGATACTGCTGTAACTCTTTTTGAATCTCGTCGTGCTCTCTGGGCTTTAGATGACTAATCCAGATTTCACATGCCGCGTTTAATTTTTGAAGCTCACCAAACAACAAACTTGGGCACAAATGCTTGGCCAAATCTGCCAGCCATTTCTCCTTGTCAGGAAAAGCAGCTTCAATAAAGAAATAATCTACCTTTTTTGCTTGGTTGATAAGGGTGAATAACCGGTCTGTTTTGTGCGTATCTCCGGAGAAGCACCACCCACCCGTGGGAGTAGTCAAGAAAACACCCACGGCGGGCACCGTGTGATCCACCTCTACAGTGGTAATTTTACGTTCACCAAACAACAGCTCCTGCTCAGGCTTTATCTCAACATACTCCAGAACCGGGTTTTCCGCTGTAGGAATTTTTGAGAAATCAGGCCATATTTCCTCATTGAAAATATGTTGCTGCAAGGCCCTGATTGTGGGGAGGGTGGCGTACACACGCAAAGGGCTTTTGCGGCCCACGCCAACTGTGTCGATCAAAAATGGCAAACCACAAATGTGGTCCAAGTGGGAGTGGGTTATGAAAACATGCTCGATTTGCTCAAGACGGGCGAAATCGAGTTCGCACAGGCCTGTGCCCGCATCGATCAAAATATCGCTGTCAATCAGGAAGCTTGTTGTTCCTTGTCCGGGAATACCGATACTGCCGCTGCAACCCAACACCTCTACCGTAGAGTGTTTTTGCATCAAAGCCTCGTAAGAATGACGACTGCGTTGTTATGTAGTTTTGTGAAGCAAATCCAGTATATCCGGAATTGCCTTACGCCCAGCCTCGTAACCCAAGGCAACGATCTCTTCTCT
>LFEF01032051.1_pt1 | contig 75819 bp, 70 predicted proteins | sample 619371 | NCBI WGS metagenome assembly LFEF01 (sample SAMN03014291, study PRJNA259931) | freshwater metagenome | biome: lake; feature: waterbloom | place: China: Taihu Lake | collected 2006-08 | depth 0 m m
TTCACCGACGACCTGTTCGCCTCCAGTCAGCCAGCTAATTCGGAGAAGGTGATGGCCGTGCTTGATTCGATCAACGCCAAATGGGGACGGGGAACGTTGCGACCTGGTGTGGTACCAGCAGCCCCCGCCTGGAGCATGCGTCGCGAGCTGATGAGCCAGAGTTTCACGACGCGAGTAGATCAATTGTGGCGGGTATCCGCGCGGTAGCCTGCATCGCGCGCCTGCTGTGCTGCTTCTCCTGGAAGGGAAAGGGCCTGGCTGCGGTAATGGTTTGCTGATCCGGGCCGTGCTTGTGCCCCTCTACGCACCCGAGCTCGCAATAGATAATCCGTCTCCAAGCCGGTATGCGATCTTATCCAGGCCTTGGGTTATTTGGAGTTCAGGAGATGCTGAAACCAACTAAACCGAGGAGCTAGCCATGAACCTGTTTACGCACATTGCCAATCTGATTACCTCTGTCGTCCGGCCAGAAAAAACGGCATTCACCACGGTCATCTATCCCAGCCAGGGAAAAGCGGTCGTGGTGCATGACGGCCTCAGGATTCGCCATGAGAACCGGTGGCATAGGTTTGACTCGCTGCTGGAAGAGGATGAGCCGAGCACCTCCTTCAGCACATTGCACGATAACCATACGAGCCAAGCTGAACCGGTTGAACCGGTTGAACCGTTTCAAGCTGACAGTTTCACTTCAGATTTTTTTGCTAGCAGCTTCGAGCCGATGGGTGCCGATTGGGTCAACCCGGCCAACGGAATGCCCATGATGGACAGCTGCTTTGATGTCATGGGCAATGCGTATGGCATGGACACGATGAGCGACAGCCTCTCGTTTGATCATGGTATGAGCGACTTCGGAGGCAGCTTTTCGGCCTTCGGTTTTGATTGAACGCAGGGTCATTCAGGGGGAATTGAATATGTCGCCATTGGGACTGGGGGTAAGCTTCATTCTGGCTTTTGCCATAGGAATTTCCTGGCTGGCCTGGGCGTTCGATGCACGGATTGAGCGCAGCAGATTGATTCGGCAAATTCCACTACCGCTGGACTATCCAGGCGTTGGCCGGCGCCACTGGCCACAAACCGGAGCGCGGCCAGCAATAGCGCTATTAGGGTTCATACTGGTTCTGCTTTCGGCAACAGGTGCGGCACTCTTAGGACGGTTGGCCACGATGCAGCCGGGTGAAGCTGCAGCGGTATTCATGGCTTACCCGCTGCTCAGAAGCCTGTGGGGGCAGATCATCGGGGCGGGGCCAATCGTCTGCGTTGTCATGGCAGTACTCGGCACGTATTGCATCAGGATTGGCCTTGGAGCAGAGCGACGTTGAGGATACGTTGCCGTTTGACCTCCACTGCGGCAACAGGCTCGTGCTCGAGATCGCGTTAACTTCCGAAATCACCGTCGCGTTGCCAACGGACCTCCGCTACGGCAACGACCCCGGCTACTCACAGACCACAAAGTAATAGGAATCATTATGGATGTAACCGTAATCACACTCCTGATAGCTATCGGTTCAACCCTGCTGGTGGTGGCAACGGCGACACTGATCGGCCTTGTGGTGGCAAGGCGTTTGGATAGCAAGAATGGACGCAGCACCTCGGATTGCCCGCCACCGCCTCGGCAGCATCTGTAGACGGAGTTTTGCCGGAGCACTGCAAGCACGCAGGCTTCAGAGGACTCATGACTACACATTCCATGTTCCCTCAGCAGCCCCAAGTGCTGCGCGGCTTCGGTTGGCCCGGACGGGGCCCGTTACTTGGGCTGCCTTTGCCGTGATCGACACCCATTGTCTAACGCTCGCGTAAGCCAGCGGTCGCGAATGGCAAATGGCTTGGGCTAAGCCCAAGTGAGATCAATCTACGCTAGCGTTTTTAGAGGTATGCACCAGCTGATACAGGCGGATAACACAAATGCATTCTTATCACCAGATAAGTAGCACCCAAAATGAAACGAGGTGGAGCGCGAAGGGCGGGAGCTGCTCGCCGAACAGCGCCGGCAGCTGCGCCAGGACAAAGCCAGACCGATCATCGATGGCCTGCATAGCTGGATGCTTGGGCAGCGGCAGAAGGTGCCGGAAGGCAGCGCGATCGCCAAGGCACTCGACTACAGCCTCAAGCGCTGGGCAGCGTTGGTGCGCTACCTGGATGACGGCAACCTGCCCATCGACAACAACTGGATCGAGGTGCGACACGAAGTCGCTTAATGAAGTTGTTCCCCTTGGTGGGAACCACCCGTGTCACCGGGTGAATCTAGAAGGCTGAATCAAGAGCGCCTTCGACAATGGAACGAGGCATCGCAAGGTGCGGGGTACCAATCGTGAGAGGCGTACCCTTCTGGCAGCCATGGCCGGACAAGGGCTAGATAGTTGGTATGGTGAACACATGTGAATCTGCGCAACGATCGTTAAGTTGAACGAGCGGAAATGGCTTATTGAATCGCCCCGGGTTTCGTGGAGGCCTCAACTCTTGAGAAGATGAGGCCATGAAAAAGACTACGACCTACTCCCCTGAAGTCCGTGAACGTGCCGTGCGCATGGTTCTGGAGCATTTGAACGACTATCCCTCCGAGTGGGCCACCATTGAAGCCATCGCGCCGAAGATTGGCTGTGCAGCGCAGACGTTGCATGGCTGGATTCGCCGTCATCAGACCGACGCAGGTCAGCGTCCAGGCCCGACAACCGAAGAGCGCGAACGCATCAAGGCGTTGGAGCGGGAGAACCGCGAACTGCGCAAAGCCAATGAAATTCTGCGTCTGGCCAGTGCGTATTTTGCCCAGGCGGAGCTCGACCGCCGCACCAAGTCCTGAGGGCTTTGTCGATCAGTACCGTGACCGTCTTGGGGTCGAGTCGATCTGCCGCGTCTTACAGATCGCCCCGTCCGGTTACCGTAGGCATGCGGCCCAGCAGCGCAACCCCGAATTACGTTGCTGCCGCGCTCGACGCGATGACGCATTGATCATGGAAATCCAGCGCGTATGGGACACCAACATGCAGTGCTATGGTGCAGTGAAGGTCTGGAAGCAGTTACGGCGAGAAGGCATCGCAGCTGCCAGGTGCACGGTAGAGCGATTGATGCGTCGTGCTGGATTACAGGGCATAAGGCGTGGCCAGGTCGTGCGCACAACGGTGGCTGGCGACAAGGCTCTTTGCCCGCTGGATCGCGTCCAACGCCAGTTCCATGCCGACCGCCCGAACCAGTTGTGGGTGTCGGACTTCACCTATGTATCGACCTGTCAGGGCTGGCTGTACGTGGCGTTCGTGATCGACGTCTTTGCACGCCGGATCGTCGGCTGGCGAGTCAGTACTAGCATGAACACAGACTTCGTACTGGATGCCTTGGAGCAAGCCCTGTATGCCCGTCAGCCGCATTGCACAGGTGGGCTGATCCATCACAGCGACCGTGGCAGTCAGTACGTCTCCATTCGCTACACTGAGCGATTGGCAGAGGCCGGTATAGAGCCCTCGGTGGGTAGCAAGGGAGACAGCTACGATAACGCCCTGGCCGAAACCATCAACGGGCTGTACAAGGCCGAGCTGATTTACCGTCAGTCATGGAAGAGCCGCGAAGCCGTCGAAATGGCGACCTTGAAATGGGTGCACTGGTACAACCACCAACGCCTGCTGAGCTCAATCGGCTATATCCCGCCTGCGGAGGCTGAGGCAAACTTCCACCAGCAGCAAACAGATCAGGCCGTGGCGGCCTGACTTAAACGAAACGGCCTCCACGAAACCCGGGGTGATTCACCGATAATCAGAGTAAGCATGATTAGGGTCACCGGAATGCTCAGCAGCTTCATCAGAATGCTGCCGCGTAGCGGGCTCGGCTCAACGGCTACATCCCAGTGCTCCGACAGGCAGAACGGACAGCAATTGGAAATCGGTTTCCCTCCTCCAACCCTCCATCCCCACCGGCCGGCTACGCTTCGACTGAAAATAACGCGTGGGACCATCAGCCGCTTACAGCGGTTACACAAAACATGGGACATATCGCTAGCTCCTTAGAATCAAACGGATCCTAGCGGTAGCCGCCGTGAACCCAAGTAGAAGGAGTTCGGGATATTGACCCGGCTGATCGTTGTTCATTGCCGGCTGAATACTCCTCGCGCAAGGTGGCGAAGTTGACGAATCTCTAATACCAAAGGTGGACGGCGTCATAGCGGTGAGGCGGTATTGATGTGCCCCGCAAAATACCCGCGGCAATACGAAAGATCACGACAAGGGGCTTGGCTTGAGATTGAATGGGATCAGTGAACGCAAAAAAGATCATGCTCAAAGTTGACCATCTTGACGGGCAGCTCCCGGCCCAGAGTGTGTAAAAACGTCTGATCAAGCCCTTGCTATGATTTCGAGGATTTCATCGTAAGGGTCGACCATGAAGCGCTTCATCGCCGTGACCGAGCTGACCTATGCGGGACAACTGATCGTCGCCCGGACCTACGGGGCCGCGTCAGTGATGATGCCGATCGTGCTGGGCTACCTGCTGGTCTGCTGGCCGATCCTGCTGCGGCAGAGACCTACTGAACTGGATTCGCCTGTTGCGTATCGATTTAGGGGGCCTCTGTGAAAGACGGCACGGACGCACCGATCGCGCCCTGAACTGCGCATGGAGCTCACGGCGCTTTCAGTACACTGCTCTGCTCTTCTCCCTTGATGACCAAGTAATGTCGTGCTGAAGAGGTAGGCGGCAGTTTTCGAAATCCAATTTTGCAGCGCGGACATCATTCAAGCCAGCTCGCACCTGCCGATAGAGACCTGAACCGGCAAGAGCATTGGCGCTCGTGATGGGCGCTCTCCTGCCTAGGTAACTTCGGAGAATCGAAAATGTTGAGTTGGCTTGGCAACCTACGTGTCTATCACAAATTGGGTCTTGGCTTCGGTGTAGTGCTGCTGTTTACAGTCGCGCTGGCTGTCATCGGGTGGAGCAGCTTGAGCAGCTTCATCTTGCGTAGCGACCGCATGGGCGATGTTGCCTCGTTGGACGCGGCTACTAGCCAAACGCAGATCAGCCGTCTGCAATACATGCTCACCGACGGTGACGAGACCGCCTTGAAAAAGGCCCAGGCCGACTTGGAAGCGTTGCAGGCCAAGCACCAGACAATAAAACAAAATTTCAACAAGACCTCCAATTTCAGTTTGCTCGAGCAAATCGGGCAAGCCATCCAGGCATACGAGACAGCGCTGCAGCAGATGCGCGCCGCCGTGGCCGGCACCCAGACGGCACGGCGCAACATGATCGTTCAAGGCAACCAGGTCGTGGCCAGCATCAATGAAGTGCGCGGCCAAATTGACCGGATGGAAATTGCCGAAGAGCGTGCCCGACTGTTCCGTGCCTTCACCTCGTTCAACGACGAGATGCTGATGACCCGGTACGAGGTACGCGGCTTCATGATGACCGGATCGGCTGAGCGCGAGGCCACGCTAAGCAAACAGATGCAGACCACCCAGGCCGAACTGTCGCGTATCGAGCCGGAACTGGCCGCAGACTTCCCCGCTGAGCTGAAGCAACTCAAGACCGCCCTGGGCGGCTATTTCGCCTCGCTGGATCAGTACAAAGACAGCCTGCGCGCCTTGAAAGGCACCGGCCCGGGCATGACCGAGCATGCCAACACCATGCAGAGTTTGACGGCCGAGCTGCGGCATAGCCAACTGGCCTTGCGTGACAGCGAGGACGCAGCTGCGCGTACGCTGCAGATCATCGGTGTCCTGGCCGCGCTGTTGTTGAGCCTGATCGCCGCGATGGTGATCACCCGCCAGGTCACGCAGCCCCTGCAGCAAACGATGGCCATCGCCGAGCGCATCGCTTCAGGCGATTTGACCCCCTTCCCGGTCTCGACCCGTCGCGACGAACTGGGCAATCTGCAGCGTGGCATCCAGAGCATGGGCGATACCCTGCGCGAGCTGATCGGCGGCATCCGCGACAGCGCGACCCAGATCTCCAGCGCTGCCGAAGAGCTGTCAGTCGTGACCGAACAGACCAGCACCGGTGCGCAAAAACAGATGGCTGAGACCGACCAGGTCGCCACGGCCATGCATGAGATGGCTGCCACTGTGCAGGAAGTGGCGCGTAACGCAGAACTGGCAGCAGAAGCGGCTACTCATGCAGACGGCGAGGCGCGTAAGGGCGATCACGTCGTCAGCGAAGTCATCATCCAGATCGAGCGGCTGGCCCAGGAAGCCACCCGTTCCAACGAGGCGATGAACCAGCTCGAACAGGAGAGTAATAGAATCGGCAGCGTAATGGACGTGATCAAGGCAGTCGCCGAACAGACCAATCTGTTGGCGCTGAACGCGGCCATCGAAGCGGCGCGCGCGGGCGAGGCGGGTCGCGGCTTCGCCGTTGTCGCTGACGAAGTACGTACCCTGGCTCAGCGCACCCAGCAGTCCACCGAGGAGATCGAAGCGTTGGTAGCCGGCCTGCAGAACGGTACCCAGCGTGTGGCGGCAAGTCTGAGCAGCAGCCATAGCCTGGCCGTCAGCAGCGTGGCGCTGACCCGCAAGGCTGGCACCTCGCTGGGCGCTATCAATAGTGGCGTATCAAACATCCAGTCGATGAATCAGCAAATCGCCGCTGCGGCCGAACAGCAGAGCGCTGTGGCAGAGGAAATCAGCCGCAGCGTGCTCAGTGTGCGTAATGTGACCGAGCAGAGCAGCACTGCGACACAGGAAATTGCCAAGTCGAGTACAGAGCTTGCGCGCCTGGGCAATCAGTTGGCCACGACGGTCAGCCGCTTTCAGATCTGATTCGGCGCTGGTAGCGGTATAGCTTGGCCATCAAACTTTCCAGTTCCTGATGGCCAAAGCCGCGAAAAAAATGTACCAGCACAGCACTTTCTTTGTTGTGGATGGCTTGGCGTGGCGGTCGGATCACCATGCTCGGTCTCCTCGGCCCGCTGGTCGGTCCGGCTTCGCTGCCTGAAGTCTGGTTGAGGGCCTCGTCATCGCGAAAGTGCTGTTTTTGGTGGCGCGCGCGTTGGACGTGGCGGCTACTGCGGCTGTTCAGATGGGCGCTTCCGTCATCGCCCCGTTTCCACTTCCCTCCCGCGCGACGAGCGCTGGCTTGTCGTGCTCAGGCTGGTAAACCGGGCATTAGTCAATTGCGTACTCTCCCAGGCGCTGGAAGCGGCCCGAAGCGAGCTGCCGATGGGAAGATCAAGCTCACGCGCGACACCAGGGTCGGAGACAATCGGCCTGACCAAGAACAGAAGCCTGACACTGGACCCTGTGCCTAAGCACACGCTAAATCTTCAGTAGTCTCCAAAAGCCGTTAGCCTGGACCGCAATGCTGGCGATACGCGAACAACTGCACGACCGTACGCATCGGGCGTTACCCGTCGAAGCGACTGATGTTCAGGATCACTTGGGGACGTTAGGAGGGGCCGACCGAGACGCCAGCCCGAGTAGCGAAATGATGAAACGCGGTGGGACTAAAGTGCCCCATCGTCAATCGTCAATCGTCCATGCGCCCGGCGGGCCATGGACGGTGGATCTCAACCATCCGCTACCGCAGGACCGCAGGCCGCGGCACTTAGGCCTATCGGCATCGCCCTGCGGAAGCGAATATTTTGCTAAACGACTCGGTTAGACGAGTCGCTCGAGCTCCGGCACGATCTCGAACAGATCGCCCACCAGGCCATAATCGGCAACCTGGAAGATCGGCGCTTCTTCGTCCTTGTTGATCGCGACGATCACCTTGGAGTCTTTCATGCCGGCCAGGTGCTGGATGGCACCGGAGATGCCCACCGCGATATACAGCTGCGGCGCAACGATCTTGCCGGTCTGGCCGACCTGCATGTCGTTCGGTACGAAGCCGGCGTCGACCGCCGCGCGCGAGGCGCCGACGGCAGCGCCAAGCTTGTCGGCCAGCGAATACAGGTGCTTGAAGTTCTCGCCATTCTGCATGCCACGACCGCCGGAGATAACGACCTTTGCAGCAGTCAGTTCAGGGCGATCGGACCTGGCCAGCTCCTCACCAACAAACGACGAAACCCCTGCATCGCCAGTGCCGGACACCTGTTCGATGCTAGCGGAGCCACCTTCGGCATTAACCGGATCGAAACCGGTCGCGCGAACCGTGATCACTTTGATCTGTGCGCTGGACTGGACGGTCGCGATGGCGTTACCAGCGTAGATTGGACGCCGGAAGGTATCAGCGCTTTCAACGGCGATGATTTCGGAGATCTGATCAACGTCCAGCTGGGCGGCTACGCGCGGCAGGAAATTCTTGCCGTTAGTGGTGGCAGCAGCCAGTACGTGGCTGTACTCCTTGGCCAGACCGGCGATCAACGGCGCGACGTTTTCCGGTAGCTGATGAGCGTAGGCGGCATCATCAGCAACCATTACCTTGGAGACGCCTTCGATTTTGCAACCCGCTTCGCCAATGGCCGCACAATTGCTACCGGCTACCAGCACATGAATGTCGCCGCCGATAGCTTTCGCGGCAGCCACGGTATTGAGGGTCGCAGCGGCCAGAACGGCATTGTTGTGTTCAGCGATAACCAGGATAGTCATTTAGATAACCTTCGCCTCGTTCTTCAATTTCTCGACCAGTTCAGCCACAGACATGACCTTGATGCCGGCGCTGCGCGCGGCAGGTGCTTCGACTTTCAGGGTCTTGACGGTGGAAGCAGTAGCTACGCCCAGCGCGTCGGGCGTCAGCACTTCCAGCGGCTTTTTCTTGGCCTTCATGATGTTCGGCAGCGACGCATAGCGCGGCTCGTTCAGACGCAGGTCGGTGGTGACAATCGCCGGCAGATTCAGCGCAACGGTTTGTGCGCCGCCATCGATTTCACGCTCGACCTTGACCTTGTCACCTTCCATGTCGACTTTCGACGCGAAGGTGCCCTGAGCGAATCCGGTCAATGCGCCCAGCATTTGGCCGGTCTGGTTGTTGTCGCTGTCGATGGCCTGCTTGCCGAGGATGATCAGCTGCGGCTGTTCCTTGTCGACCACGGCTTTCAACAGCTTGGCCACGGCCAGCGAATTGAGCTCTTCGGTCGACTCGACCAGTACGGCGCGGTCGGCACCCAGTGCCAGCGCGGTACGCAGCTGCTCCTGGGCTGCGGTCGGTCCGATGGAAACCACGACGATTTCACTGGCCACGCCCTTCTCTTTCAGGCGCACGGCTTCTTCCACGGCAATCTCGCAGAAGGGGTTCATCGACATCTTGACGTTGGCGAGGTCGACGCCGGAGTTGTCCGCCTTGACGCGAACCTTGACGTTGTAATCGACCACTCGTTTGACTGTTACCAGTATTTTCATATTGTCTCCGATTGCAGGCACCACAGAGGTGGCGGCGATCAATTGGTGCGTAGCGATTGAAGGTAGCGGCGCAAGGCAAAGCCCAGAGATAGCACCGTCAGCACGATGAAGAACCAGTCGATGGGGCCACGAATAAACACATCGAAACTGTTGCTGCTGATCAGCAGGGAACGACGGAAATTGTCTTCCAGCATCGGCCCCAGGATGAAACCGATCAGAAACGGTGCTGAGGCGAATCCGGTACGGTTGAAAATGAAGCCGACCAGGCCGAACACCAGCATGACAGCGATATCGAAGGTGCTGTTGTTCACGGCGTAGGCGCCGTAGATGCAGAACATCAAAACGATGGGGAACAGGATCCGCTTGGGAACATCGGCAATCCGGGAAAAATACCGGATCGCCAGCTTGCCGGTACCGAACAGCACCACGGAGCTGAGCATGATGCCGCAGAACAGCGCGTAGATCAGATTCATGTTCTCTTGGAAAAGAATCGGTCCGGGAGTCAGTCCATGGATCATGAAGGCGCCGAGGATGATCGCGGTGATCACGTCGCCGGGGATCCCCAATGACAGCAGCGGAATCATGGTCGCGCCGGCAACCGCGTTGTTGCCGGCCTCGGCTGCGGCTACACCCTCGATTTCGCCCTTGCCGAAATTGTCCCTGTTGGGCGAATTGCGGCGTGCCTCCGAATAGGAGATGAACGAAGCGGCTGTCGCGCCAGTGCCCGGAATGGCACCGATGATCACACCGATGAAGCTGCCTCGAATGATGCTGCGCATGCTGCCTTTGAGCTCCTGCCAGGTCACGTCGGCACCCGCCACGGCGGTCTGGATGTGCTCCCGGGCCCGCGACAGATAGAACTCGAGAATCTCGGGAATGGCGAACAGACCAATCAACAGCGGGATGAAGTTGATGCGATCCATCAGATTGTAATTGTCGAAGGTCAGGCGCTCGGTACCGTAGACCGGATCCATGCCAACCAGCGCGAGGATCACCCCTAAAGCAGCGGCGACCAGCCCCTTCATCACCGAATCACCGGAAACGGAAATGATGATCGTCAGCGAGAAGCAGATCAGCCAGAAATACTCCGGCGGCCCGAAGTTCAGCGCCAGCTTGGCCAGGTAACCCGCCAGGAAGATCAGCGACAGATTGGAGATGAAGTCGGCGATACAGGACGCGTACAGCGCCATGGACAGTGCCTTCTTGGCTTCACCCTTCTGCGCCATCGGGTAACCGTCCAGCAGCGTGCTGGCAGACGCTGGCGAGCCCGGAGTGCGGATCAGAATGGCAGTGATCGATCCGCCATACATGCCGCCCTTGTATATGCCGACCAGCAGCAGGATCGCGGTGACGGGCTCCATGCCGAAGGTGAACGGCAGCGCCAGGGCTACCGCCATGGTTGCGGTCAACCCGGGTATGGCTCCGATCACGACGCCAATCACCACGCCGACCGCGATCATCAGGATGTTTTCCACGCTCAGGAAAAGGCTGAGCACCTCAAGCATCTGGTCCATTTCATAATCTCATCAAGCGGGTACTCAATATCCCCAGAGCGAGCCGTAAGGCAGGGGAACATTCAGGCCATAGTCGAAGGCCAGGCAGATACCGATCGGCATCGCAACACCCAGCAGATAAATGCCAATGCGCCTGACCCCCATGGCTACGAACAGCAACATCGTGGCCAGCACGCCACAGACCGCCGCGCCCACCAGCTCGAGCCCGAAGTAGTAAACGGCGAAGGCCAGCAACGGCAGCAGCCATTGATGGAGCGGCAAGTCGCGAAGTTTGGTGTATTTTTCTTCCCGCTCACGCTTCGGGCCAAATATCGTGCCGAGCACCAGACCGATACCAAGTAACAGAATCATCCAACCCATGATCTGAGGAAGGACCAGGGGCGACAGCAGCGGTGACTGAAGCCTGCGAGGCTCAACGATGTACGCTGGAACCAGATAAAACAGAAACGTAAGGGATGCCACGATGAGAACCAGACCGGCAGCTGCATCGACGCTGGCAAGCCTGGAGACTCTCTGGCGAATGGCGGTGTTTTTCATAATCCATCCAGATAGACAGAGGCGTCCCGCGCGGCGACGCCCCATGAAGCTGTTGAGGCTTATTCGCCGAGTCCGGCGGCTTCGACCAGATCAGCCCACTGCTTGATATCCCGCTCCACCATGGACTTGAACGCTTCCCCGGATTCCTTGCCGGCGACAGCGCCCAGCTGCGGTAGGAAATCCTCGAACGCCTGGCTTTGCATGACGTTTTGCACGCCGGCCTGCAGCTTGCCGTAGGCCTCGTCGGACATCGAGGCGCTCCCGATAAGACCGAACCAGGCGGAGGTGGCAAAGTCGGACAGCCCCGGCTCAACACCAACGGACTGCACGGTCGGCACGTCCGGCAGGAAGGGCGAAGGCTCGCTGGTGCTGACAGCCAGTACCCGCAGTTGCCCGGACTTGATCATCGGATAGACAGTTGGCAGGTTCTCGAACGAAAAGTCGACATCACCCGACAGCAGTGCCGGGAGCGCCTCGCCACTTCCACGGAACGGAACGTGGGTCATCTGTGACGCACCGATCTTGGCTTTGAACAGTTCACCCGACATATGGATGGAGCTGCCGATACCAGGCGAGCTGAAGGAGAGCTTCTCGGTTTTCGCCGCTTGCACAAACTCCTGGAAGGTCTGGAACTTGCTCTTGGCCGGTACGACCAGGACGTTGGGGATGTCGATGACGTTCTGAATGAAGCGGAAATCCTTTACCGGGTCATAGGACAGCGGGTACAGGCTCGCACCAACGGTGTGCCCCGGCGAGGCCATCAGCACGCGGTAATCGGCATCGCGCTTGGAAACCCTGGCCAGCTGCGCGGTGGCAACCGTGGTACCGGCACCCGGACGGTTCTCGACGATCACCGTCACACCCAGTTCCGTGCCCAGCAGGTCGGCCACCCGACGGGACAGGATATCCGTGGAGCCGCCAGCGGCATACGGAACGACCAGCGTGATGTTTTTGGCCGGCCAGTCGGCAGCCTGGGCGGTCGAGGCCATCAGCGGAAGGAATACGGCGGTGCTTGCCGCCACCAGTATTTTCATCAGCTTGTTCATATTGTCTCTCTTATGGTTGGGTATTTGCTGATCCGGTGCATGCCGCGACCTGACCGGTTGGACGTCCGGCTCGGGCAGTGAGCCCGTACCGATTGACGAGATGGGCTATTCGAGTTGCTCGATGACCCCCTTGCTTTTCAGCACCTCCAGCGCATCGGCCGAAAGCCCAAGCCGGGACTTCAGCACCTGCTCCGTGTGTTCACCGAGCATTGGTGCCGGCCGCTGGTACTCGACCGGGGTATCGGAAAGCTTCACCGGGCTGCCGACCATCCTGAAGTCCGGGTTCATGGCGTGCGGGATGTTGACCAGCATGTCGCGGGCCAGCACCTGCGGCTCGGCCAGGGCACGGCCGATGTCGTTGATCACGCCAACCGGCACCTTTGCCGCGTGGATCCGGCTCACCCAGTTGTCGGCGGTGTCCTTGAGGAAGTGCTCGGACAGCAGCCCGACGATGGCGTCGCGGTTGCGCACGCGGTCGGCGTTTTTGGTGAAGCGCGGGTCCCGCGGCAGTTCCGGCAGGCTGATGGCATCGCACAGGGCTACGAACTGAGTGTCGTTGCCACAGGCAATGATGAAATCCATGTCGCTGGCAGTGAACACCTGATATGGCACGATGTTGACGTGGGCGTTGCCCTGACGGCCCGGCGGTTTGCCGGTGCTCAGGTAGTTCTGGCTCTGGTTGCCCAGGGCGGCCACCTGCACATCCAGCAGCGCCATATCGCAGTGCTGGCCGCGACCAGTCTTTTCACGTGCCAGCAACGCCGCCTGAATGGCGATGGTGGAATACAGGCCGGTCATTACGTCCGCCACGGCCACGCCCACCTTCTGCGGGCCGGCACCCGGCACACCGTCCTTCTCGCCGGTGATGCTCATCAGACCGCCCATGCCCTGGATGACGAAGTCGTAGCCGGGCTCTTCGGCGCGCGGGCCGGTCAGACCGAAACCGGTGATCGAGCAGTAGACCAGACGCGGATTAAGCTTCGACAGGCTGTCGTAGTCCAGCCCGTACTTGGCCAGCGAGCCGGCCTTGTAGTTCTCGATCAGCACGTCGGAGATGGCCGCCAGTGCTCGCACCAGCTCCTGACCTTCCGGCGTGGCGATGTTCACAGCCACCGACAGCTTGTTGCGGTTGGTGGACTGGTAATAGGACGCCTCGATGCTGTTCTCGCCATCCGGCGTTTTCATGTAAGGCGGGCCCCAGCCACGGGTGTCATCACCCACACGCGGCCGTTCGACCTTGATCACTTCGGCGCCAAGGTCGGCCAGCACCTGGCCGCACCAGGGGCCAGCCAATACACGACTCAGGTCGAGCACCCGAATCCCACTCAATGCACCCATGTCTCTTACCTTTTCAACACGGCCGGCACAAAACTCCGCCGACCTGGTTCAGATGAGCAAACAGCCTTCGCTCAGACGCGCTCGATGACCATGGCCAGGCCCTGGCCGACACCGATACACAAGCTGATGACCGCGTAGCGCTTGCCGCTGCGCTGCAATTCACGCGCGGTGGACAGTGCCAGGCGGGCCCCGGAAGCCCCCAGCGGATGACCCACGGCAATCGCGCCACCGTTCGGGTTGACGCGCGGGTCGTCGAACGCCACATCCAGGCCCTTCAGACAGCCCAGCACCTGCGAGGCGAAGGCTTCGTTGATTTCGATGATGTCCATATCGGTCAGGCTCAGGCCAGCACGGGCCAGTGCCTTGTTGATGGCTTCCACCGGTCCAACGCCCATGATGCGCGGCTCGACGCCGGCAACGGCGGCGGACAGGATGCGTGCCATTGGCTTGAGGCCGTGCTTCTCGCCAGCGGCCTGGCTGCCGATCAGCAGCGCGGCGGCACCGTCGTTTACGCCCGAGGCGTTACCCGCGGTGACCACGCCGTCTTCAAACAGCGGGCGCAGCTTGGTCAGTGCGGCCATGTCGGATTGCGGACGCGGATGCTCATCCTCGGCGATCACGCTGGGCGGGGTCTTGCGACCGGTCGGCACGCTCACCGGCAAGATCTCCTCGGCGAAGAAACCAGCCTGGCGGGCGGCTTCGAACTTGGCCTGTGAGGCAGCGGCAAAGGTGTCGGCCTCTTCACGGCTGATGCCAAACTCGAGGGCCACGTTGTCGCCAGTCTGCGGCATGCTGTCGTTGCCGAACTGCTCGATGATTTTCGGGTTCGGGAAGCGCGCGCCGATGGTGCTGTCGTACACCGTGAAGTCGCGGCTATAGGCCTTCTCGGCCTTGGCCATGACGAACGGGGCGCGCGACATGCTTTCCACGCCGCCTGCAACGAACAGTTCGCCTTCGTTGCAGGTGACGGCGCGTGCAGCATCGACGATCGCGGCCAGGCCACTGGCACACAGCCGGTTGACGGTCTGGCCGGGCACGGTGACCGGCAGGCCGGAGAGCAGCACGGCATGACGGGCGATGTTACGGCTGTCTTCACCGGCCTGGTTGGTGTTGCCGAGGATCAGGTCGTCGACGGCAGCCCCGTCAATGCCGGTGCGCGCAATCAGCTCGCGGATCACGTCGGCAATCAGATCATCCGGGCGAACCGGAGCCAGACCACCGCCATGGCGACCGAAGGGAGTACGCAGGCCAGCGTAGATGTAGGCGTTCAGCATGATGATACCTATATAGAAAAGGGTTATACGGCGGACGGCTCATCCAGGCGCAGCGACAGACCCAGCAGGGCACGGCGGCGCAGCCAGTGGCTCGGGCGGTAACGCGGGTCGCCGGTCACGTTCAACATGCGCTCGAGTATGGTCAGCAGGCGACGCGGACCGAGGCTGTCGCCCCAGGCCAGCGGACCCTGCGGGTAACCCAGGCCCAGACGCACGGCCTGATCAATGTCCTCGGGGCTGGCGATCCGCTGCTGAGCGATGTCGCAGGCCAGGTTGACCACCATGGCCAGCACGCGCTGCGCTACGAAACCGACGCTGTCGCGAATCACGGTAACGCCCACGCCATCGCGGGCGAACAGCGCATGGGCGGCAACGCGCATGTCCGGACGGGTAGCCGGTGTCATCATCAGCGTGCGATGGCGAGACAGATCGGTCAGCAGGTCCACGCACACCGTGCGCGCGGCATCCACGCCGAAACGATTGGTTGCGGTGGTGGCGTCATCGCCGTAGGGCGCAATCAGGCACAGCGCCTGCTCGGAAGGATGATCGCCCTCCTCCACCTGCGCACCCAGCGCATCGAGCAGCTCGACCAGCGTCTGCCGGTCGTCCGTGTTCTCGGTGGCGACCCACACCGGCGGCAATTGCTCAACACTCGGCACCGGTTGCGGTTGCGGCGCATCGACCATCTGGCCGTTCTGGTAGCGGTAGAACCCCTGCCCCACCTTGCGGCCCACGCGGCCGGCCACCAGCATCTGGCGGGTCAGCGGGGACGGCGTGTAGCGCGGGTCGTGGTAGAACTGGGTGTAGATGGATTCCATCACCGGATGGGAAACGTCCAGCGCGGTGAGGTCGAACAGCTCCAGCGGGCCCATGCGGAAACCGGCGCCCTCGCGCAGGATGCGGTCCACGTCGCCTTGCAGGGCGACACCTTCGCCGAGGATCTTCAGGGCTTCGGTGCCGTAGGCACGACCCGCATGATTGACGATGAAGCCTGGAGTGTCCTTGGCGCGGACACCGGTGTGGCCCATGCGCTTGGCCAGGTCCAACAGGGCATCGCTGACGGCCGGATCGGTGGCGATTCCGTCGATGACTTCGACCACCTTCATCAACGGAACAGGGTTGAAGAAGTGAAAGCCGGCGACGCGCTGCGGATGCTGACAGGCGGTGGCGATGGCGCTCACCGAGAGCGACGAGGTGTTGGTCGCCAGGATGCATTCGGCGTCAACGATGCCTTCCAACTGGGTCAGCAGGCCGCGCTTGGCATCCAGGTTCTCGATGATGGCTTCCACCACCATGTCGCAACCGGCAAGTTCCTCGATGGCGGCGACCGGCTTGAGCAGCGCCATGGCAGCGTCGGCGGAGGCCTCGGTGATCTTGCCCTTGGCCACCAGTTTGCCGAGGGTGGCCGCGAGATTGTCGCACGCGGTCAAGGCGGCGCCTTCACGGGCATCGTACAGACGCACTTGCACGCCAGCCTGCGCCGCGATCTGGGCGATGCCGGCGCCCATTACGCCGGTGCCGACCAGCCCCATGATGTTGATCGAGCGAGCCATGCCTATTCTCCGCGGTAGGTGGGTTTGCGCTTTTCGAAAAAGGCGGCGGCGCCTTCCTTCTGATCAGCGGAATCGAACAGTAGCTGGAACGCCTTGCGCTCAAGGGTCAGCGCGCTGTCCAGTGGCAGATCGGCGCCGGCCAGCATCACTTCCTTGATTTGTTGCACAGCCAGTGGCGGTAGCGCGGCGATTTCGCTGGCCAGGGCCAAGGCTCGCGAAAGGGTCTGATCGTCCGGCACCACTTCGCTAATCATTCCGATGGCCAACGCCTCGGGCGCCTTGACCATGCAGCCGGTCAGCGCGATGCGCATGGCCTGGAATTTGCCTACCGCGCGAATCAAACGCTGAGTGCCGCCGGCACCGGGCATTAAACCGAGTTTGACTTCCGGCTGGGCGAAACGGGCCGACTCCCCGGCCACGATGATGTCGCAGTGCATCGCCAGCTCGCAGCCGCCACCCAGGGCGAAGCCGTTAACAGCGGCGATGACCGGCTTCGGGCAGCGGGCAATCGGATCCCATAGCAGCTCGGTATGACGACCATACATCTCGATCGGCGAGGCGCTGGCAAACTCCTTGATATCCGCACCTGCGACGAAGAACTGCTCACCACCGGTAAGCACGACGGCGCGAATGTCGTCACGCCGGGCGAGCGCGCGGAAGTGCTCAGCCAACTGATGACGCACGCTCGCATTGAGCGCGTTCTTGGCTTCGGGACGGCTGATACGCACGACGGCGACACCGTTATGGGGATACTCCAGCAGTACGACTGGATCGAGTGGTTGGCTCATCTCTGCTCCGCTTTTGGTCACGCAGACATGTCTGCTATGCGAAACTGTATTTCGCTTTTTTTCGTGGGCGATAGGTTTTAACGTTGTTTTCTTTAAATGTCACCCCCTACGCATACGACTTTGGTCGGAAGATACGGCACAACAGAGGGCGCATACAGAAAATAATTTTAAATTAAAAGCATCGCTTGCTTGATGTCCGCTATGCGGAATACAATTTCGAAAAGCTTGATTTAATAAAGAAAGAGGCTATACCATGCAACGTAAGATCAAAGATTGCTCCCCGGATCAAGGCGCGCTTTCAGAGACCGAACGGGTCCTGCTCGATCCGATATCGGCGCTCGAAGATGAGGAAAAGGATCGCCAGTTCGTAACTGCGCTGGCGCGCGGCCTGGAGTTGCTTCGCTGTTTCAGCCCGCGCGAAAGCGTGTTGAGCAACCAGGAGCTGGCCCGCAAGGCCAACCTGCCCCGGCCGACCGTCAGCCGTCTGACTTACACGCTGACGCGCCTGGGTTATTTGAAGCAACTGCCCCAAGGCAAGTATCAGCTGGACGTCGGTGTAATGTCGTTTGGCTACGGGATGCTCTCTAATCTGTCGATTCGGGCGGTAGCGCACCCTCTAATGGAGCAGATGGCCAACCACGCAAATGCGGCGGTGGCGATGGCGGCCCGGGACCGGCTGCAGATGGTTTACCTGGACGTGGTGCACGGTCAGGGCAACCTCACGATGCGACGTCAGGTGGGCACCCATCTACCTATGCATCTGAGCGCTGCGGGACGTGCGTGCCTGGCTGGTTTGCCGGAAAACGAGTGCGATTTTCTGCTGGACCATATTCGCACCCGGCATGCCGAGGACTGGCCCAAGCTCCGCAAAGGCCTGGAAAAGGCGTTCCGGGACTACGCCGACTACGGCTACTGCCTGTCGATTGGCGAGTGGCACCGGGATGTGAATGCGGTTGCAGTGCCCATGACGCATGCGCAGCACGGGCTGCTGGCCTTCAACTGCGGCGGCCCGAGTTTTCAGCTCTCGCGCGAAAAGCTGGAAGAGGACATCGGACCGCGGCTGGTCCACATGGTTAGCAACATTGAGGCCAGCACCCGCTGATGAAGAAGCGGGTCGTGCCTCGTCGATATGACGCGTCCGACCATCGGACCTTCGAGGAGTAACACATGATCCGCGATCCGGAAACGCTGCAAATCCTGCTGGATTCCATCCGCCAGTTCGTCAACGAAGCGCTGATCCCGCGCGAAAACGAAGTTGCCGAAACCGACTCGATGCCGGCGGACATCGTCGAGCAGATGAAGGAAATGGGTCTGTTCGGTCTGACCATTCCCGAGGACTTCGGGGGGCTGGGCGTGACCATGGAAGAGGAAGTGAACATTGCCTTCGAACTGGGCCGCACGTCCCCGGCGTTCCGCTCCTACATCGGCACCAACAACGGCATTGGCTCCATCGGCATCCTGCTCGACGGTACAGACGAGCAGAAAGCCAAGTACCTGCCCAAGCTGGCCGCTGGCGATTTCCTCAGCGCGTTCTGCCTAACCGAGCCGGACTCCGGCTCCGACGCCGCCTCCCTGAAGACCACCGCCGTTCGCGACGGTGATTTCTATGTCATTAACGGTACCAAGCGCTTTATCACCAATGCGCCTCATGCCGGCATCTTCACCGTAATGGCTCGTACCAACCGTGAAATCAAGGGCGCCGGTGGCATCAGTTCGTTCATCGTCGAAGCCAACATCCCAGGCGTCACGGTCGGCAAGCGGGATCACAAGATGGGCCAAAAAGGCGCCCACACCGCCGACGTGATTTTCGAAAACGTCCGCGTGCCGGCCGAGAATTTGATCGGTGGCAAGGAAGGCGTCGGCTTCAAGACCGCCATGAAAGTGCTGGACAAAGGCCGTCTGCACATCGCCGCACTCTCTGTGGGCGCGGCCGAGCGTATGCTTGCCGACTCCCTGCAGTACGCCATTGAGCGCAAGCAGTTCGGACAGCCCATCGCCGAATTCCAGCTGATCCAGGCCATGCTGGCCGACAGCAAGGCCGAGATTTACGCTGCGCGCTGCATGGTGCTGGATGCCGCGCGCAAGCGCGACGAAGGCCTGAACGTCAGCACCGAGGCATCCTGTGCCAAGATGTTCGCCACCGAGATGTGCAGCCGCGTGGCCGACCGAGGCGTGCAGATCCATGGTGGCGCCGGGTACGTCAGCGAATATGCCATCGAGCGGTTCTACCGCGACGTGCGCCTGTTCCGCCTGTACGAGGGCACGACGCAGATCCAGCAAATAATCATAGCCCGCAACATGATCCGCGAAGCACAGCGCTGACAGACAGACCCTGCCTCAGCTCGCGCCGGATGCCAGCCGCGCCGCAACGAAGCCTACGAAGGCGTTGATCTTCGGCAATGGCTGGCGACTGACAGGCCATCGAATGCCGCGCGTACGGACCCTGGATAGCTATCCAATAACGGGACCAGGCGTTGCTGCCCGATGGCTTCAGCCACAATTGTATTCAGCGGCTTTCGGTGGGAGGCTGTACATTGCGCCCTTAGGCAAATCAGTCCTGCCAAACCCACCTCAGTTCAATAGACGCTTTCGGCTAGCCCCGTGGGTGCCAAGCGAACGCAGCATCGACTAATGCTATTACCGAGTTTTGCCTTGGCTGCCTTATCATGCGCGTTGCTTTTGGGCCGATTACGCCGCTCGATACCCGGCTAACAGTTAGCTGCGCCTCGAACAAAAAAAGGTTTGAGAGCCGGATAGCCGGTGTGAAGGTCGACGTCTCCCGGCCTTGCCGGGCCGCGCTGTCGTGCTGTGCATCGAGCTGGCAGGCCATCTCGCCCCGTCGGGCTTCCATCGTTCCCTCCCCCAGGTCGGCTGACGCCTGCGCGCTCCGCTTGCCAGTCCGTGCCAGAGAGTGAATATGGGGCGTTCTTGCTGGTTTCCTTCACCTTGTCACGGCGTGCTCGTCGTAAAGGGCTGCACGCGCAGGGCGCGTTGGCGGCCTAGGGCCGGCGGTGCCCCTGTGACGGCTTGCGCTGCGCCGTGCCGGGTCGGTTCCGGGCAATTTCGCCCGAGCAACCGGAGCACGCTGCCATGGCACAGTTTTCGTTTTCCTTTGACGCTTCCCTCCTCGTTCGTGATGAACAGGGACGCTATCTGCCAGCTACGGCCGATCAAATCCTTGAAGCGGCGCGTCAGGTCGTTGATCTGAAAAGAAAACGCGGCGCGCCATTTACTTCTCCTGACATCGTCAAGGACTACCTGGGCGCCAAGCTCGCAGGTCTTGAGCACGAGGTCTTTGCGGTGCTGTTTCTCGACAACCAGCATAGGCTGATTCGCTACGTCGAATTGTTTCGGGGGACCATCGACAGTGCTTCGGTGTACCCGCGGGAAGTGGTGAAAGAAGCGCTAAAGCTCAATGCCGCGGCGGTGATCCTTTCGCACAACCATCCGAGTGGGAGTCCAGAACCGAGCCAGGCGGACAGGACCCTGACCAAGCGGCTAACTGACGCGCTGGCGCTCGTCGATGTCCGGACGCTGGATCACATCATCGTGGCTGCTCATGAGCGGGTGTCGTTGGCAGAGTTGGGGCTAATGTAGCCGCAACGGGGGCTTAGGCCCCTTCTCCGCCGAGGCGGGTTCGCTGCGGCTCGATCCTAGCCTCGGTCCAGATGGTCGGCAAAACATTACGTAATAGCTCCAGACAGGGTTTTCATTGCTAGCCGATCTTTGGAAAAACCTGGAGCAGGAGCTAATGCAGCTATGGTGACGACCTCACTGCTCTCCAGCTGATCATCGTAACGCCGCGTCCGGCGCCCCTTCGGGAACTCTCGGCGAGGCCAGGGTGATAACGGTGAAGCCCCCCCCTCCATAGGGAAGAGTACCGGCATAGGAGCGGAGCTTCGCCCGTACCTGCGTTCGTGAGACAAGGCATGCGGTTCAGCTTCCTCACGGCAACTTCCCGCACGAAGCCGTGTAATAGTGCCTCAGAACAGACCAGGTCACGCCATTGCCAGCGCCGATGAGCAGTCGCAGCTACTCGATTCGCGGATGGTCCAGGATGGCTGGCAGGCTTGCCGGCTCTTCAGCCGATCCAGCCCAGCGTCATCCGTCATCCGCTTCGGGCATTTAGGCCGAGCTACCGAAGTAGTATGCCGTTGATGAAGTTCAGACGAGCACATACCTCAATAAGGTTAGCTGAGAAGAATATCTGACATGACGGCCGAAACACCCCGGACAACGGACCCAGGATTGTCAATATCTACGATGCCAAGACCCACCTGTGGCAGCTGATCCTTGGGGCCAGCCAAGGCAATCCCTTCGTGATCGCAAAAGCCGGCGAGCCGATGGTCAAGGTTGTTGCGATTAGCCAAGAAACCAAACCGCGGCGCGTTATGCTTGCCGGGATGTATGACGTTCCGGAGGACATCGACTCGCCGTTCAAGAGCTTCCGCTTCCGGCGCAAAGCAGCCTCACGGCGAAGTTTTATAATCTGGATAGGCCTACCGAAGAATGCAGAAGGTCGGACGCGGGATTGTTTGTTAGTTTGAATGAGTAACCAGGAATCCCATTTCAGAGGTGCGATCTATGTCCTCATCCCTTCCAGAAGGTAACCGGTACCACGGCTGGAACATCGTTGCTGCCGCCACGGTCCTCACGCTGCTGACGGTTGGAATGCGCCTCGGGATCGGGCCATTTTTCCTACCAATGGCGGAAGACCTGGGTTTTAGCCGCAGTCTTCTGGCTACCATCGTTGGGGTTGGAATGCTGTTCTATGGTTTAGCGATGCCTTTGGCGGGATACCTTGTTGGGGCCATAGGTACGCGCTCGGTACTATTGCTTGGAACGGCGATAGTTATTGCCTCAACGATGTGGACGGTCGTTGCGCGTACGCCTTTCACGTTTCTACTCTCATTCGGCGTGCTGCTCTCGGTTGGTCTCGCGTTCACTAGTCCAGTAGCCCTGACCCCAGTCATTAGCCGGTGGTTTACTCGGCAACGTGGTATGGCGCTGTTCTTTCTGTCCACGGGCTCAATGGCTGGCATGGCGGTTATGACGCCGCTGCTAACTCTCTCCATTACCTTATTTGACTGGCAAACCACCCTTGTCGGCTTCGCTATTTCATTTGCTGTGGTAACCGTGCCGGCAGCCTTATTCATCATTAAGGACGAGGTGCCGCAAAACGCGGATCTGCTTCCAGCGACACCTGGTTCTGCGCCCTCCATTAATGATGCGACGCCTGCGGAGCTCACGTTCGGTGCCGCTATGCGCACTTCGCCCTTTTGGAAAATTGTGCTCGGCCTGTTCGCATGCGGATACAGCATGAATCTTCTTGGGACCCATGGTGTGCCTATGCTCATGGATCACGGATTCGATGCCATGACGAGTTCTTATGGCATCGGGCTTATCGGCCTCGTAGCCATCGCTGGAACGCTGATACTTGGTCGATTGTCGGACCGGCTGCCTCGAAGGAACATCTTGGGGGCGATTTACTTCATTCGGGGCCTGGGATTCTTTGCGCTGCTCCTGGTGGGTACCCATTGGGAGCTGTACATCGCGGCAGCCATTGGTGGAATGGTTTGGGCGGGCAGTATTGCAGCTTCGTCGGCCATACTCGCGGACGTCTATGGCGTGCGGCTAGTTGGCGTTATGTACGGAACTGCTTATTTGGGCCATCAGGTAGGGGCGATGATCAGCTCTTGGCTAGGCGGGTGGGGATTCGAGCATTTCGGTACCCATTGGCTCGCCTTTGGTAGTTCAGGCGGGCTGCTTTTGATCGCCGCAGTGGTATCGCTAAGGCTGCCGTTGAAGGGTTTCACATTGCCGCAGCTAACGGTATCAAAAGCCTGAACCGCTGGGTTTCCGAAGCGTAGCAACTTCTGTGGCGCGGCCATACCGAGCGGTGTGCCCTAGTTGCTCACTGCGACCTCAGCGAGGTGTTATCGAATCGAGCAGCATACCCCGACGAAGCCGAGGCCGGGCCGGCCACGCCGATCGCTTTGAGCTTATTGTCACTATCCTTACTAGCCAGCACCCGCAACATAAGAACAAGCCATTAGGGGAGCGTTTGATGCTTGCAGAACGGGAAGATGGGGCCTTGGCGGCGCAGTTGGAGCCGAAGCGTAATCCGTTCGTGAGGGCAATGGCGTTCATGCTGGCTGCGGCGGTTCTGATTCCACTACTGAACGCGGAAGTGAAGTACCTCGGCGTGTTCTATCCGGTTATCCAATTGCTCTGGTGCCGCTACTTCGGCCATGTGGCCTTCACGCGCCGCGCAAAGGTTCGGCGCTGTTTCGCTCTCAACGCCCTTGGTTGCAAATCGTGCGGTCGCTGCTGTTCTGTTTTACCTCCTTCCTGATGTTCTGTGCGCTCCAGTACGTGCCGGTGGCGACCGCAGCGGCGGTGAGTTTCACGGCGCCTATGGTGATCCTGGTGCTGGCGCCGTTCATGCTGGCCGAGAAGGTGGGCTTGCTGAAAATAATCGCAGTCGTCTGTGGGTTCGCTGGCACGCTGCTTGTTATCCAGCCAGGTGGCGATGCCTTTCATCCTGCCGCGCTACTGGTGCTCTTGAGCGCTTGTACGTCGGCGCTCACGCAGATTCTGTCGCGCAAGCTCGCCGGGCACGACACACCGGAAACGTCCAACACATACATGGCGGCCGCTGGATTTGTATTAACGAGCCTGATGCTGCCGTTTATCTGGCAGTCGCCGGACGGTTTGTTGCACCTCGGTTTGCTGATCAGCATGGGCATCCTAGGTGTTTGCGGGCACTATTGCCTGGTGCGCGCCTTCGAGGTAGCCCCGGCTCCGTTCGTGGCACCGTTTACTTACTTGCAGATCATCGGCGCCAGCCTGCTGGGCTACCTGTTTTTCGCCGAACTGCCGAATCTGTGGAGCCTCATCGGCACCTTCATCATCGTGCTGAGCGGGTTAGTGGTATTGCTTGGCGAGCAATACCTTGAGATGCGTCTAAGGGCGTCGGCTCGATGTTCTAGCTGAGACTTCCGAGCATTCACGCCGATGGTAATCGTCACATGAAGCGCCACCCTTCCCTCCCTGCTGGCGCAGATTATCCTCGGTGCGACTGACGATCCTGGCAAACACCGGATTGGCCATGTCCGGCAGGATGAGCCAACCGTGCGTGTCTGCCCGCGCTGCAGGTTTCGAGCCCTCTCGTCGGAGCGGTAGTTCAGTTGGCCAATCGCTCACATGACCAGCACGCGGGTTTCCGCCCCGACAGAGCCGGTTCCCGACAGCACGCAGAATCCGGTACCGACGCCGATCCCGGCTAGCCGAGCGACACTGATGGTGATCGGCTTTCCAGGCATAAGGTCCCTAAGTCCGGCCCACAAGGAACCGTACAGCCGCCCGAAGAGCAGAGACTCTGACGCATGGCTGGATCCAACAACGCCCTGACAACGTAGCGGCAGTGCTTCCTCAATACATCGAATCCACCTCCGGCACGATCTCGAACAGATCGCCCACCAGACCATAGGCAGCCACCTGAAAGAGCGGCGCTTCCTCGTCCTTGTTGATCGCGACGATCACCTTGGAGCCTTTCATACCTGCCAAGTGCTGGACGGCACCGGAGATGCCCACGGCGATGTACAGCTGCGGCGCTACGATCTTGCCGGTCTGGCCGACCTGCATGTCGTTCGGCACGAAGCCGGCGTCGACCGCTCCGTTCGACGCGCCCGCCACCTTGCTAGCTCAGGGCCTGACGGGAACGATCTCATCGCCGACGAAGTGACCGATGATGTAATCGTTTGGTCCCAGGGCATCATTTTTTTCCGGGCCGAACGGTTGCTGGTACTGCTTGATCAGGCCGTCGTATTGCTCGATGGCGTAGAAACCGTCACGCACCTCATTGCCTTTGGTGCTGCCGGCCTTCTCGATCGCCAGCGCGGTCAGGTACATGGCATCATAGGCGTTGGCGATGCCGGTCGCCGGGGTCACGTCCGCCAGGCTCTTGATTTCCGGATAGCGCGCTTTCAGGGCCGCCAGCAGGGCGCTGCCCTTCTCGCCGCTGTCTTCGGTGAACAAGTAGGTCTGCACGAAATGCACCCGCTCGGCATCCGGCCCGGCCAGCTCACCAAAACGGCCACCCGCCGGCCCCCAGTGGGAGACGATCGGGACGTCCCAGCCCATGCGGTCGAGCGACTTGACAACCTGCGCGGACGGTCCGACATTCGCCACCAATATTAGCGAGTCGGCGCCAGCATTTCTCAGCCGCGTCAGCTGCGGCAATACGTCCAGATCGCTGTCCTGTACGCGCTCGCCCCCTGCAGACGTCATGCCGCGCTTGTCCAGCGCACGCTTTAGGCCGGCCTCATTGGATTCGCCCCAGGGGTTGTTGATCAGAACCATTCCTGACTTCTGCATTTCGCGCTTGTCGACGCCGTACTCGACCAGGGCCTCGTCGACCAGCTCGTCGACCGCGAGACGCGAAAGACGTAGTTGTCCTTGGCGCCGTTCTCGGTGATCTTGGTGCCTGCGGCCCAGACTCCCATGAACGGCACCTTCATCTGGTTGGTCAGCGGCACGATGGCCAGGGACACCGGTGTGTCCAACCCGCCGAACAGCACCGCCACCTGTTCCCGCTGCACCAGCTCGCGGGCGGCGAGCATGCCCTTCGACGGGTTGCTTTCGTCGTCACGGCGCACCAGTTCCATGAATAGAAAGATTTCAGTCCCTACGAGGGTTCGCTGAAGCGGGTGGCAGGCCTCTGCAAAAGGCCTACGACCGATAAAACCACAGGCACGCGTATCATTCACGATGTCACGCCGCATCCTCATCTAATGCCCTATGGTCGGCAGGCAGAACCATCGCAAGGGACGCCAGTTCAACTCCCTATCGACCATTCGTCGGGAGTTTGCCAAAGGGGGCATTTCAGGGGGCACTTATCGATAGACCCATATAACCTTTCTTTAAAATCAATAGCTTATTGCAGTAATTATAAAGCCCCCGGCTCCACCAATTCAACACTGAAACCCGTCTAGAACGCGGGTTTCAGCCCAGATTTGATGGCATTGGATTACTCACAGTCCGTCTGTGAATCCAAAAGGTATGCCATCATGTCCAAGCGCCAAAGCAAAACGGGTGTCCCCCACCTGGTCTATCAAGCCAACACTGGCTTCCAGTACTACCTCACATTCCCTAAGCATTTCGCGGCCAACCCGAAACTGCCTGCGCAAATCCGGTGGTCGCTCAGCCACGACGAAGCCCTGGCCCGCGATCTCGCTAAGTACCTGAATGCTTCTTTCGAGCAGTTCCTTGCCAAGGCAACCGAGCACTATGTCGAGCTCTTTTCTGACCGCCTGCTGGTTGACCTCCAAAGGTTTCACTTAGCGGTAGCGGAAGCACTCAAATTCGCCGACCGGGTTTGGAAAGTCCGTCCGTCGCCCATGAAGCTCGCGAACCAAGACCTTTCGGTCGCCCACGCTCGCATGATGAAAGAGAGTGCCGAGCGTGTAGTGCTCTATAGCCACGAGCCAGGGGGCGAAATTTTCTTCGCACTGACACCAACGCCCGCACTGGTAAAAGCGCTTGGGGTCGGGTTCGTACGCTTTGACTGGCCGCTCGGAACCAACAACCAGAACGTGGCGAGCGACGCTGCCCGGTACATTTACGCCGCCCTTGATGTACTCGAGACCGTCCCACCCTCCCCAGGGCGCTATTCGAAAGAATCTCCTGCATTTGCAGCGATGACGCTTTATGAATACCTGTGCCATGCCCGCCCAGACCAGGGTCGGAATCTCATGCACATCCCCCCAGCACTACCGCAATCTCGGCAAGCTTTGCATTTTCATCTTCAGCAAGCCAACGCGATGCATCTGAAGCTCCGCATCATTGATCGAGCGCTCTTGGTGCAGGAGGGATCGGGGCTTTATGTGATGCTTATCGAACTCGATCCGCTGTGCATGAAAGCGCATCTGAGAGAAAAGAAAAGCTTTCGGGTTGAGCTGCTCACTAGCTCCATCATCATTGCGGTCCTCATGCTGACGTATACGCTGCAGAAGGTTGATAAGGTGCTGTTGCGTTACTTTCAGGAAGACGATCACCAAGATCCTTACGCCCAAGCCATGCAGGAAATCGGTGACCTGGTTCGGCGGATGTTGGGTTCTGCTGCAACCGCCGAGCCTATGCAGACGATTCCGGAGCTGAACTCGCCGACAGATGCTGTGGCACCGCCACAGGATCCAGGCACGCTCGCGTTGCTGAATGCGCTCGGGAGCGTTCTGCCCGACGCGCAGAAAGCCAAGCTTGAAACCCTCTTTACGCAACCCTCCGTCAACGATCGCATTGTCTCGCCGGCGCGTGGTTCAAACGCAGGGTTGAGCCTCGCAGCTTTGGTAAAGGAATACGAAGAACGGCAAATTCGTGAAGGCGCCTGGGCTAACCCGCGGACTCGCATTACCGCAAAGGCCCGCCTGGAAGGCCTGTGCGAGCTGCTTGGCGGGCACCGGCAAGTCGAGACGCTGACTCGCGCTGAATTCAACACGCTACGCGATCATCTGCGTAGCTATCCGAAGAACCGGCATCGCCTCCGTGCCACGCGTAACCAGCCGCTAAGTAAGATCATTAGCGACGGTAAGTTCGAGCCAATCAACCCTCGCACTGCGAAAAAGTTTTTTGAGCTGGCAAGGGCCCTTGTCACCTACGCTCATGATCAGGGTTACATCACCGAAAATATCGCGGCCGGATTGGCATTCAGCACCAAAGGAGCCGAGGCGCCGAGGAAGCGCACGTATAGCCCAAGCCAGATCGAGAAACTTCTTCACGGTCCGGCCTACACACTGACCACGCCGCCGCGCTGGCGCTTGGATGACTACAAGTTTTGGCTGCCGCTGCTTGGCCTTTTTACAGGCGCAAGGCTAAGTGAGCTGTGCCAGCTACGGCTCGAAGACATTCGGCAAGAACTCGGCGTCTGGCTCATCAGCATCAATCGAAGCGGGTCGAAACAGCTGAAGACGTCCGATTCGGAAAGGTTGGTGCCGATTCACCGGCAGCTTATCGAGTCGGGCTTCCTGGAGTTTCATCAAGCACGCCTGGAAGCTGTCGAGCGAGACGGCAAGGCTCCGCTTTTCGACAATATTCGGGTATACGGCGACCTTTCTCCCGGGCATGTTGCGAGCCGTTGGTTTCTCGGCTCAAGCCAGATTAGCCGGGGTTACCTTGGGCTTTGCGGCCTGGGAGATGACGGCCTGACGTACCACGGTCTGCGCCACACCTTTATCAATCAATTTCGCAGACAGAACCTTGACCTGGCGAAAGCCAAAGCGCTTGTAGGCCACTCGGATAAAAGTACCACCGGTGGGTACGGCGACTGCTATCCGTCTGACGTGCTCAAAGACGAGCTCGACAAGCTCGATTTCGGGCTAGGGCTGGGACACATCCATTACCGGCACTATCAAGAGTTACGAGAACGCCAGGGCGTTTTCAATGTCGGTCGCCCGGTTGGCACCCCCTTCCCCAGCGTGCGGGTTGCTAAGCGACACTGGAAAACGTACGCATAATATTCAGCTAATAAAAGGTAGGGGCTCGCTCTTACCTTTTGCTCATCTTGCGATTATTGACAAGTTGTCAATAAAAACTATCGCATGGTAAATCCTAATAGATTATCTTGACTGTTTATCCATCCAGTAATAATCTCAAGCCTCACCCACTGTGAGGTATATATGAATGTAACTGCCCCCCTCTCCATTCCTTTTTACAAAGGCCTGAGTCTTATCGTCGAACCCGGCCATGAAGAACACTTGCGAATCGCGTTGGCAAACATTTCAGCGATTACGGATGCGATAAACCGCTTTCAGTCTTCTCCTTTGCTTACCGAGTTCATGGACATAACGCTGTCCCGCTTTCTGCGAGAAAACAATTACGCAGGGAAATCCGAGCACATGCTTCGAGCGCGGATGGAGAAACTAAAAATCGCTCTGACGCAAGATAATCCTACCCGCCGAGTTGCTGAGCTTGATCGGGCCGACGTACAGCGTCTGAAGGATCAGCTACCGTCGTTACTCAAGCAGAACGCTGCGTCGGGTAGCAAAGGCGCAAACCTCACGACCTACTATCAGTTGTTCAATCGAATGCTAGACGAAGCACTTGAGAGCAAGCTGATTACCGAGGCGATCAAAGTCGCGACCTGCAATACAAAACACGCCGAAATCACCAAGCCATTTCTGGATAGCAATCTGAATCAGATGTTCTCAGGCTGGCCCTACAGAAAGTATCTCGCAGGCGACCTGCCGAAAATCAACCAGGACGCCAAGCCCTATCGGTTTTGGTTGCTCCCGCTTGGGCTCTATACCGGCGCGCGGCTTAACGAGCTCTGCCAGCTACGTGTGCATGATGTGATCCAGGATGTCCACGGCGTAGACCTTATCGATATCAACGATAATGGCTACAACAAGTCGTTGAAGACGGGGCCGTCGGCTCGGCAGATTCCAATCTGCTCGAAGCTAGTGGAGATGGGCTTTCTAAATTTCGTAGAAGAACGGCGCCAGGCCGATGGCAATGACGCTCTGCTTTTCAACGAGCTGAGCTTCGATCCAAAGCACCTATACTCCCGCGACCCAAGTCGGTTTTTCTGCGGGCCGTGCACGGGTACAGGATACATCGGTCAGCACTGTCCGCCGGCGGTTAATGGCGGGCTCAATTTTAAAAGTCTCCGTCGCTCGTTTGCCGTTCGGCTGGAACGGTCAGGCATATCTCCATCCACGATCGCCTATCTGCTCGGCCATGAGGGTGGTGCACCAGAAGTCACAGCAGACCATTACCTGGAGCAGCCACTGAGTCTGAGATTACTGGAGCAGATGGAACGGGGACTGACATACAACGCACAGACCGAGCAGATCCGCTGGGAGCATTTTAAAAAGCTGCTCGCAAACCAAGCCGGACGCGGAAAGCGAGGAAGGAGAACTAAGCAAAAGCCTTGCTAGCGCGTAGCGTTCAAAACAATCATCGCCTGGAGATGATTATGAGACAGGATGAATAAAAGGCCGCAGCCAATCTGCGGCCTTTTTCGTTCTGAACACAACAGGAAAGAAACCGAATTTTCACGCAACTCCGGGCATCGCTTGCGGCGACGGTTGGCACGCCCTATCGCTGAGCACAGTCCACCATCGAAGAACTTGCATCCGCTGCGACGAGAATTCCGTGACAGTCGGCTGCTGCCACACAAATTTCAGTTGAAGCGTGGGCGCTTTGGCATCAGACCGGACACCGCTTCATAACGCCACTGTGACAGACACACGGCACGGTCACCCGGCGCATCGACACTCACTAACTGCCGCAAGCCCTACGAGTGACACGGCGAGACTGCAGCACTCGAGTCATGTGACATGGCGGTCGTAAGACAAGTGTGCCGCAGTGATCGGGCTTATGATTGAGGCCGGGGCGGCAGCGCCCGCGAATGGCGCAGCTCACGTCTGTGCACAATCGCCATTTCGGCCAGGCAACGCCTGGCGGCTATGATTTGACAACAAAATTGCGGGGGCATACTTGAAGCAGCGAAGCGTTCCTTCAAGTATGCCCCCGCGCCCCATACTTGAAACCTTCAAGTATGGGGCAGTTGAGCATTTTGGGCGTTTGCAGGTAAGCGAAACGAATGTGGAGCGAGACCGAGCAATAAGACCAAAATGATCAACTGCCTTCGCGAAGCGGCTGCCATTGTTGTCAAAAAAGGCAGCTTTCTTCATTTGCCGCAGGTAAATGGCTAGCTCCAATTTCGATGCTATGCATGGCTACCTCTGCTAAAGCAGAAGAAGCCTGCTCACGTCCGCTTCCTCTACGGGATGCGCGACGTTTCTATGCAACGGCCGCCGCTTGGTCACCTCCCATTTTGCTAACCCACCACTTCATATGTCAGGAAGTACGCACCTCTCTGGCTGACAAACACTCCGCAGCGCCATCCCTGTACCAGCCTTCTCGATGACTGAATTACTCACGAAATCGGTCGGTCCTTAGTTTTCTCCCTCCGTGCCCAAGCGGTAGACTGAGACACACAAAGCAGTTTCGTTCTCCGAAGGTTACCCATGTCCAAACTCGCCGAATTCAAAGCTCTAGAAGCCCAGCTCGCAGCCCAGCTCAAGCAGCTTGATGCTCTTAAGAATGACGACAAACTCAAGCGCGAAATCGAGTTCGAGGAAAAACTCCGCAATTTGATGGGGCAATATGACGTAGGCCTGCGCGAAATTATTTCAATATTGGATCCGCAGCCCAGCCGCACCAGCATCAGCGCCACCCCGACGTCTCAAGCGCCTCGTCGGCAGCGCCAAGTTAAGGTTTACAAAAACCCAGAAACTGGAGAGGTGGTAGAGACGAAGGGTGGCAATCATAAGATTTTGAAAGCTTGGAAAGAAAAGCACGGCGCCGAAAAGGTAGAGGGTTGGCTTCAGTAAGCTATCCGACCAACACAAGAGCCAGGCACTGCCTGGCTTTTTCTTTACGCTTTCAGCGGTCAACGGATGCAAGCGATCGCACTACAACCAGTACCTGGAATTCATCGGTCCTCGCATGCACTCGCCTAGTTGCACCGCACCACCCACAACTGATCCAGCCTGGTCGTGAAACTTTGGCTCATCATCTCCCGTCGCATGCCCCAGTCCGGCGCGGTGGTTACGCGGCCGGGCCGGAGGGTATTGCGGCCCCACTTGGCGTTGATTGCATCGAGCACGCCCATAACGCGCTCCGACGCGGCGGGCTGGGTTTGGGCGAATAGATCGTCGGTGTACTCGCCGCGCTGGCAGAGGTCCATCAGCAGGACCTCTGCCTTGCTGAACGAAAAGCCATCGCGATAGATGTGTTCCAACCCAGCGATCGCCGCCCGGATGATGTAGCGGGTGTCGTTGGTGGGATACGGCAGCTCACACACGACGCCTTTCGCGAACTTGGGCTCGTCGGGATTAAACATGCCGGTACGGATGCTGATTCGGACGCGCTTGCACATGGACTGCTGTGCCCTCAGCTTCTCGCTGGCCCGAGCGGCATATGCCGCCACTGCGTCCTTGATTGGCTCAAGCTCGCGCAGGCGCTTGCCGAACATCCGCGAGCAGCAGATCTCCTGTTTGGGTGACGCGACCTCCTCCAGATCGAGGCACGGCGTCCCGCGCAGTTCGCGTGCGGTTTTCTCGATGACCACGCTGAATTTTTTGCGCAGGGTCCAGGCATCCGCGCTAGCTAGATCCCAAGCAGTACGTATGCCCAACCTGTTCAGGTGCTCGGTCATCCGGCGACCGACACCCCATACATCGCCGACGTCAGTCACGCGCAGCACCTTGTCGCGCCGCACCGGGTCGAGAAGGTCCACTACCCCACCCGTCTGCTTCTGCCAGCGCTTCGCTGAATGGTTCGCCAACTTGGCGAGCGTCTTGGTCCCCCCAATGCCCACCCCGACCGGAATACCTGTGCTGCGCAGTACCTCAGCGCGGATCCGCCTGCCGAGCACTTCGACGTCTGGCACACCGGTAAGGTCGGCAAACGACTCGTCGATTGAGTACACCTCAACCGCAGGCACCAGGCTCTCGATGACCGTCATGACGCGCTCGCTCATGTCGCCGTACAGCGCGTAATTGCTGGAAAACACCACAACGCCCCAACGCTCCAGGTCGCGCCGGATCTGAAAATACGGCACGCCCATTTTGATACCGAGCTGCTTTGCCTCGGCCGAGCGCGCGATCACGCAGCCGTCATTGTTCGAAAGCACGACGATAGGCGTACGGCGCAAGTCTGGTCGAAAGACACGCTCGCAGCTGGCGTAGAACGAGTTGCAATCAATGAGGGCGATGGCCCGCTCAGTACTTGCCATGGATTCGGATGCTGTATGACACCACGCCCCATACGTAGAGTTCTTCGCTTTCGAGGAGGTACCGCGGCGGGAACTTCGGATTAGCCGAGCGCAGAATGACCTGGCTGCCGGCTCGGTCGAAAATCTTGACCAGAGGCTCGTTATTCAGCGCTGCGATGATCACCTCCCCTTTTTCTGCCTCCCGTCCCCGGTCGATGATCAGAATGTCTCGGTCGAAAATGCCGACCTGGATCATGCTCTCCCCGTCTGCGCGCGCCAGGTAGGTATGCGGAGCTCGGATGTTCATCAGCTCGTCGAGCGAGATGCTCCCCTCCATGTGGTCCTGCGCTGGGCTCGGGAATCCGGCGGGCACGCAGAAACTGAAAAACGGCAGTGCAATTGTGGCGGGAGCAGCAGGTCCCAACATATGGACGGGCATGGCACAGACCTCATAACTGTATGCATATACAGTATTCTGAAGCTAGAGTCCGGTCAATTGAACCAGATGTGCGGGGGCACCCATGTGTGGACGTTTCGCTCAGTACCGAATCGCCTATGAGTACCTGGACAAGATCGCGATGCAGCTGCCCTTGCCATTGCGTGGCAGCGTGAATCCTGAGCCAATCGGACGCTACAACGTGTGTCCGCAATCACTGGTTCAGCTCCTGCACCAGGACGATGATGGCCTGCGCATGGAGCCGGTCAAGTGGGGTTACGCCCCATTGTGGGCACAGGGGAAGCGACCACCAGCGATAAATGCCAGGGTGGAAACGGCCGCGACTAGCAAGTTCTTTCGCGATATCTGGCAAACCGGCCGCGCAATAGTGCCCGCTGATGGTTGGTACGAGTGGAAGAAGGACGCGGCCAACCCGAAGATCAAGCAGCCCTACTACATCACGCTCCGTAGCGGCGAGCCGATGTTTTTCGCTGCGCTCGGGCGGTTTCAGCGAGGCGCCTCGCTGGAACCCCGAGACGGCGACGGCTTTGTTGTCATTACGTCATCTAGCGCTGCCGGCATGCTCGATATTCACGATCGGCGTCCTCTGGTTCTATCGCCAGAGTACGCTGCGCTCTGGATGCAGCAGGAGCTTTTGCCGCTCAAGGCTGAGGAGCTAGCACTGGCGCATGGTTTATGCGTCGAGGAATTCGAGTGGCATCCGGTGGGTAAGGACGTCGGGAACGTGCGGAATGATGGGCCGGAACTTATCAATAGGATCGCCCAGCCGCTGGTATAAAGGCATTTCGCTTCAATGACCGTTGGTGACAACCTAAATCAAGTGCGAGCTTTGCTTTCAGGCCCGCCACTGTATGGGCTCGCGCGACGGTGAGTCGTCAGTTTAGAAAAGTGAGCCAGGGAAATTCGCTAAAGCTCAAACGACGAGCTTGAACACACCTCTTAGGGGCAGATAGCACCGCTTCCGCTTACGGCCAGAAGCGGCCTATCGTTACCAGCTGAAATCGACCCTAAGCTGCCGCGTGTGTTCTGGCACCACACATTACGGAATTCCCCCACACTCACAGAAACCGTCGTCTATTGGGGCAATGTGGAACCAAGCAGCTGTAGCTTGCCTGGTGGCATAATCGCAGTTGGTTCATAACAGGTGTGCATTAATGGCCACTGAAAGCTACGACCAGCTCGCGATCTTTGCAGCCGTGGCGCAGGAGCGTAGTTTCACGCGCGCCGCTGCCAAGCTAGGTATGTCGCAGCCGGCCTTGAGTCGCGCCATGCGCCAGCTGGAAGAGCGCCTCGGCGTTAGGCTACTCGCGCGCACCACTCGCAGCGTTGCCCCCACGGAGGCAGGAGAACATCTGCTGCGGGTGGTCGCGCCCAGATTCGAAGAAATCGACAGCGAGCTGGGATTGCTCAGCGAGTTTCGTGACAAGCCGGCGGGCAAGCTGCGCCTCACCGCTGGCGAGCATGCGGCGATCACTATCCTGCAACCCGTACTGGCAACGCTGCTACCGGATAATCCGGATCTGAGCATCGAGGTCATCGTCGACTACGGTCTGACCGATATCGTGGCGGAAGGCTACGACGCCGGCGTACGGCTAGGTCAACAAGTGGCCAAGGACATGATTGCGATGCGCATCGGCCCAGATATGCGCATGGCTGTCGTCGGCTCCCCGGCGTATTTCGCTAGGCATCCGCAACCAGTAATTCCGCGTGACCTGATGCAGCACAATTGCATCAACATCCGCATGCCCACCTACGGCGGCATCTTCCCTTGGGAATTCGAGAAGAACGGAGAGGAACTCAAGGTACGAGTTGAGGGCCAACTGGTGTTCAACAACATCGCCATGCGCCTGGGGGCAGCCCTCCAGGGGTTAGGTTTGGCCTACATGGCCGAAGACCTAGTGCAGGCGCATGTAGCTGAAGGCCGGCTGATTCGCGTGCTTGAAGACTGGTGCGAGCCCTTCTCGGGCTACCACCTCTATTACCCGAGCCGGCGACAGAGTTCACCGGCTTTTACCTTGCTGCGCGATGCCCTGCGTTATCCGGGCTAAACCGAAAACATCACTGCGCTGGGGCTTCGACCCCGCTATAGGCGAGCACAGCCGGTGGTAGCCGTTCACCTTGGATGCTGATTTCAGCCAAGGCCGCATTGAGTTCCGCAAGCTCCTGATTGTTGAAGGTCACTTGTGCCGCTGCGTTGTTTTCGAGCATATGCGCCATCTGTGTCGTACCTGGAATGGGCACAATCCAGTTCTTTTGCACCATCAGCCAGGCCAATGCGAGCTGGGAGGGTGTCACGCTCTTGCGTTCGGCCCAGGCTTTCACCAGGCGCACAAGCTTCAGGTTATTAGTCCGACTCTCCGGCGCAAATCGGGCTTCGATCCCGCGAATATCACCCTCGGCAAAGCGCGTCTTTTCGTCGATTGCCCCGCTGAGAAAGCCGACCCCGAGCGGGCTCCAGGGGACGAAGCCGATACCCAGTTCCTCACATAGCGGAATCAGCTCCTGCTCGGGGCCTCGCCATAGCAGCGAATATTCGTTCTGCACCGCGCTAACGGGCAGCTCGGCATGCGCTCGGCGCAATGTCTTCAGCCCCATTTCGGACAAGCCCCAATGCAGCACCTTGCCTTCGGCCATCAAGTCTTTGACCGCCCCCGCCACGTCCTCAATTGGTATCTGCGGGTCGACGCGGTGCTGGTAAAGAAGATCGATGCGATCCGTACGCAGGCGTTTGAGCATGCCCTCAACGACTAACTTGATGTGCTCCGGGCGGCTATTGAGCCCTGGGCGGCGCTCACCGGTTTGCTGATCGATGTTCCAGCCGAACTTGGTAGCGATCACCACCTCATTGCGGAACGGGGCCACGCCTTCACCGAGAATTCGCTCCACCTCATGGGGGCCATACGCCTCGGCCGCATCATAGAAGGTGACGCCGTGCTCGAACGCGGTGCGAATGATGTTGTGCATCTCCACCCGATTAGGGATTGTCGTCTGGTAGGTGCGACTCATGATCTGCACGCCCAGGCCTACACTCGATACTTCCAGAGCGCCGAGTTTGCGCCGGCCGACCAGGGTAGTGGTTTTCGTTGGCTTTGCAGAGACTACTGAGTCACTGGCGTTCGCCGTCATTCCCGGGATCAGAGGGGCTTGGTATCACCTTACGTTCCCTACATTGACACTGCCAAATCGCCCGTCACCCCTACCTCTTGCGGCTATTTCGGTAATTGGCAATTGACCGTCAAACTCAAGTCCATTGATTGACACAAACTCGCGCCAATCAAGAGCAGGTTTGACGGGGGTATCAGAGCAAGCCAGCTCTAACAACGCCAATGTTTGACACCCACATTCGACGCATTAAGCCCGGAAGCAGCGTTAACGTGCGGTTTGTGAATCATTACGCAGGCGTACCAAAGCAGAAATCCTCTCGACATCGGGCTCACCTTGGACCGGTCAGAGCTTAGATCTTGGCATGTGAAAGGTGCCTGAAAATTAAATCGGATTCCTTGCTCGAAGGTCGTTGCTGGATCGATGGACACTCTGAGGGCAACAACAACCCACACTAACCCCGAGGTAAATCCATGATTGGATGCCCAGAATATAGTTTGACATAGAGGGCCGCAAAATCCGCAAGCTTCAGCGCTATGGCATGCCGCAACAACGGAAATATAGTTCGACACAGCCTAACGCGTCCGCCGGAAAAGCCCCACCGCAGCCAGGAATAAAGTCTGACACCGCCGCCCTGGCTCGGCTTATTTTGCCTACTCCGCCAACTTCCTGAGCGACACCGAGCATGGCGTGATCATGTAAGTGGAAACGACTCCGGTGCATCGTACTGCCGCAGTCGACTCGACCAGAACGATGGTCGAGTGTTTCGAAGCGCAGTTCGATCTAACGCCGGAACGCCTCATTGGCTATGCCGCCTATGCGGTGCAATCCGCCTAAAGAGGTGCGTTCACGGGCCGCGGTTTGAGCTTTAGGGAAAATCCCTCCTCGCTTTTCTCCACTATCAGCTCATCTCCCAGCGTCCAACCGAGTTTCGCAAGTAACTCAGATGGAAGCTCAACGATTACGTCTCCGCTGCCGTCTCCCGGATCTTGGCAGACAACTCGCCAGCTGTTAGGTGTGTCCATGACGCCACCCTCCTTACAGAAGCTAAAGTCAGAAGCATGGCGGAGACGCCTTACCATAGCGCACACCCATGTCGTAGATTCCCCCTATTTGGAGGCTAAACCATGACAGAGCCCAGCGACCACGAAATTGGCCATCCCGAGGGATTGATTCCTGCGCTCGCAGCCAGCGCCACGCATGCTGCTTACCTGCGTGCAGTTCAGGCAGGCCGTACGCTGATAATGGCGAGGGATGGATGGCTCGTTCGAATTGATCCGGACGGCTCAGAGACGCGGCTTCGCGCCTTACCCATGAAGCATAAGGTAACGGCGGGGAGCGTCTTTCATTTTAGCGCGCAATTGCGGAGCTAGGGCTGCCCAACGCGGATACGACTGCCTCACGAAAGTGGCGGGCGCAGGCAGTACCGCCAAGATCTTGAGGCGGTGAGTGCGGCAAGCTTAATCCGTACAATGCCGCTTCGTTTGCTCTGTGTAGCCCGATGAAGCACCCGATGGTGGCAATCACCGAGGCCACGCCAGGTCGCCTGGATCGAAGTAGCTGCTACAGGTAGCAGACGTGATCGACACGAAGCCTGATTTGCGTGGCTGTCCATTCGCATCGCTTGGCCTGCCGTCCGAGAATGGATTCCCGCGGCAGTTATTTGGAATCTGCGGTGCTGCTCGACCTGGCTTGTTAGCTGGCGTAAACCAAGATCCATCACGGCGACCAGATGAAGACCGGTGGAATTAGGAGGCGATGCGAATGCCGCACGCCGAGTACTTCTGGTTAAGCGCCAGATCGATTTCGGCAACGTACTTCACGTGCGCCATGCTGCACGGCACATCTATCAGGCGATGCAACGTCTTCTCTATTTTAGCCTGGGGCCTTTTGGTTGTTGACGATACCGTCGATGGGAATCGCGCCTGCACAGTCAGCAGCGACACCGTTTCGCCTCCAAGATCTATGGCTCCATTAGCGTCGCGAATGACTGATGGAGGATGCGAATCGGTGTCGGAGTCGATGCGATTACCCACCGGCCGGACGATCAGGGCGGATTCGAACAAATCGATGCTCGAATCCGCATCATTTAGCAAGCCGAACGGGCCAGGCCACGCTGTTTCACGAGCGTATAGATCGCCGGAATAACAACCAGCGTAAGAATCGTCGAAGAAACCATGCCGCCCACCATCGGCGCGGCGATGCGCCTCATCACCTCCGATCCGGTACCGGTGCCCCACATGATTGGCAACAGACCGGCCATGATGGCAACCACAGTCATTATCTTCGGCCGCACTCGATCCACCGCGCCAATTATCACTGCCTGGTAAAGGTCATCCACCGTCAGCTTTTCACCGGCAGCCTCCCGCTCTGCTCGACGCTCATCGAGCGCGTGGTCAAGGTAGATCAGCATGATCACGCCTGTCTCCGCGGCAACGCCAGCCAGAGCAATGAAACCCACCGCTACTGCAACGGAGAAGTTGTAGCCCAACGCCCACATCAGCCAAACGCCACCTACCAGCGAGAATGGCACTGAGAGCATGACGATCAGCGTCTCGGTAAGCCGCCGGAAGTTCAGATACAGCAGGAGGAAGATCACCACCAGCGTCAACGGCACTACGATTTTCAGCCGCTCGGCCGCTCTCTCCATGTACTCAAACTGGCCGCTCCAGGTGACATAATACCCAGGCGGGAAACTCACTTGCTCCTGTACAGCTTGCTGCGCCTCGCGCACGTAGCTACCGATATCCCTATCACGAATATCCACGTAGATATAGGCCGATAGCAATGCGTTCTCAGTGCGGATGCTCGGCGCGCCCTTAGTGATGCTGATGTCCGTAAGCTGGCCGAGTGGTATCTGTGCACCGCTCGGCGTCGGCACTAGCACTTCAGTGCCGATCCGTTGGGGATCGGAACGCAGCTCTCGCGGATAGCGCACATTGACGCCGAATCGCTCCCGCCCTTCGACAGTGGTGGTCACAAGCTCGCCGCCAAGGGCGGTGCTAATCACCGTTTGCACTTCCCCTACCGTCAAGCCGTAGCGGGCCAAGGCGTCATAGTCGGGCGAAATGTCGAGGTAGAAGCCGCCTGTAATACGTTCGGCAAACGCGCTGGTGGTGCCGGGCACTGCCTGCACAACCGCTTCAATCTGAGTTGCTAGCCGCTCGATCCCGGCGAGGTCCATGCCAAATACCTTGATGCCAATGGGCGTTCGAATGCCGGTGGAGAGCATGTCCAAGCGCCCTTGGATGGGCATAGTCCAGCTATTTGCCACGCCCGGAAATTTCAGCGCGTCGTTCATCTCGGCGATGAGCTTGTCCACCGTCATTCCTGGCCGCCACTCTTTCTCCGGTTTGAGGTTAACCACCGTCTCGAACATTTCCACCGGCGCCGGGTCGGTGGCCGTGGCCGCGCGGCCCGCCTTGCCAAACACCGAGGCCACCTCTGGGAAGCTCTTGATGATCCGGTCCTGCGTTTGCATGAGCTCAGCGGCCTTGGTAATAGACATACCAGGAAGCGAGGCTGGCATATACAGCAGCGTGCCCTCGTTGAGTCGCGGCATGAACTCGCTACCGAGCTGCCGCGCCGGCAAAATGCTAACGACCAAAACCACCAGCGCTACAACGATTGTCATCACCTTCCAACGCAGCACACCTTGGATGATCGGGCGGTAGACCCATATCAGAAAGCGGTTCACCGGGTTCTTGTGCTCGGGGATTATCCGCCCTCGCACGAACAGCAGCATCAGCACCGGCACCAGGGTCACTGATAGCAGCGCCGCAGCGCCCATAGCGAAGGTCTTGGTGAGCGCCAGCGGCGAGAACATCCTCCCCTCCTGCGACTCCAGCGTGAACACCGGTAGGAAGGAGACTGTGATGATCAGCAGCGAGAAGAACAGCGCAGGGCCTACCTCCCGACAGGCCTCGATTATAATATGTACACGCGGCTTCTCCGGCGGCGCTCGCTCCAGGTGCTTGTGGGCGTTCTCGATCATCACAATAGCTGCGTCCACCATCGCACCGATGGCGATCGCGATGCCGCCCAAACTCATGATGTTGGAGTTGAGCCCTAGCCAGCGCATGGCGATGAAGGACATTAGGATGCCAATCGGCAGCATGAGGATGGCCACCAGCGCACTGCGCACGTGCAGAAGAAACACAACGCACACCAGCGCAACGATGATCGACTCTTCAAGAAGCGTGAACTTGAGATTGTCGACAGCGCGCTGGATAAGATCCGAGCGGTCGTACACCGTCTCGATATTCACTCCTTCCGGCAGGCCGGGACGGATCTCCTCTATTTTGGCCTCAAGATTGTCGATCACGGACATAGCATTCTCGCCGTAGCGGGCAACGGCGATGCCGCCGACCACCTCACCCTCTCCATCGAGCTCAACGACGCCGCGACGCTCGTCCGGGCCGAGTTCGACGCGAGCTACATCACGCAGCAGAACCGGAATTCCGCGTGAAGCTTTCAGCACCAGTTTCTCGATGTCCTCTGCACCGCGCAGGTAGCCACGACCGCGCACCATGTACTCGGTCTCGCTCATCTCTACGATGCGGCCACCGACGTCGGCATTGCTGGTACGGATGACTTCAGATATCCGGCTCAACGGGATGTCATAGGCCTGAAGCTTCTGCGGGTCAACGGTGACCTGGTACTGCTGGACAAAGCCTCCGATGCTCGCAATCTCGGATATGCCTTCGGCCTTGGTGAGCTGATAGCGCACGAACCAGTCTTGCAGGGTGCGTAGCTCAGCAAGGGTATGACGTGTGCTGGTCAAGGCGTATTGGTAGACCCAGCCCACACCTGTGGCATCTGGCCCTAACGCGGGTGTCACCCCCGCTGGCAGGTTCTTCGAAGCGAAGTTGAGGTACTCCAGCACCCGCGAGCGGGCCCAATAGATGTCGGTACCGTCCTCGAAGATGACATAGACGAAGGAGGCACCGAAAAACGAGAAGCCTCGCACCACCTTGGAGTTGGGCACCGATAGCAGCGCCGTGGTAAGCGGATAGGTGACCTGATCCTCTACCACCTGCGGGGCCTGCCCAGGATATTCGGTGTACACAATCACCTGCACGTCGGATAGGTCCGGCAGTGCGTCCAGTGGGGTTTTCATTACCGCGTAGATGCCGGCGCCGATGATAATCAGCGTGGCGAGCAACACAAGGAAGACGTTGCGCACCGACCATTCAATGATTTTGGCAAGCATGCTTAATGCCCTCCATGGGAATGGCCGCCGTCCGGCATCACATGATCTGGGTGACTCCCAGACTCAGCGTCGCTACCGTGGCCCGCATCCACCTCACCCGCCGGCTTATGAAGCTCGTTGCTCTCGTAACTGCCGCTATCACTGTGATCGTCGTGTCCAGCATGACGATGAAGTGCATCGGCATTGCCTGGCGCGGCGGGACCGTCAGGCCCGACGGCGGCTCCATGGGCATGGGGATCCGCTTCTGCAGTCGAAGCCGACTTCCCACTCATGCCGCTTAGCGCTGCCTTTAGGTTGCTCTCGGCGTCTATCAGGAAGTTGGCGCGCGTGACTACTGACTCGCCCTCCCCCAGCCCTTCCAACACCTCAATGTAGCCGTCGGCACGCCTGCCTGTGCGCAGTTCGCGCGGCTCAAAGCGACCTTCGCCCAGGGCAACCAGCGCAATCCGGCGAGTACCGCTGTCGATTACCGCCGAGTCAGGCACTGCGAGCACCGGCGCCTGCTCACCTGCTGCGAGCTGAGCGGTGCCGAACATAGCCGGCTTAAGCAGGCCGTCGGGATTGGTTAGCTCGATGCGAACCCTGGCGGTGCGAGTCTCCGGCGACAGATCGGGATAAACGAAGGTTACCTCGCCCCTAAAGCGCCGGTCGGGATAGGCGCTTACCGTAAGCTGCGCCTTCTGCCCAAGCTGAACTAACGCCAGATCCTGCTCGAAAACCTCAGCGATAAGCCAGACGGTATCGAGATCCGCGATTCGGTAGAGGGCATCCCCTGGCTGAAAGCGCATACCTTCAACCGATGGCTTATCCAATACCACGCCATCCACGGGCGCGGCGATCGTCAAAGTGCGAGTTACCTTGCCAGTACGACGCAACCGTTCAAGCTGTGCTTCCCCGATATCCCAATTGCGTAGCCGCTCAAGGGCAGAATAGGAGAGGGAGGCGAGCCCCTTTTGCGCGGCCGCGCTGCCGCCGGCAAGACTTTGCTGCCCGGCATTGGCGATCAGGAACTCCTGCTGCGCCGACACCAGCTCGGGGCTGTAGACCTCCATAAGTGGCTGGCCTTTGCGAACCGGCTCACCGGTCGTGTTGACGTAGAGCTTTTCGATCCAACCCTCAAACTTGGGCGCCAAGGTGTATTGGCCGCGCTCGTCGACCTGCACCGTACCGACTGCACGCACTGTACGGGTGAGCACGCGGCGCTCAACTGGCGAAGACAGTACACCCAGCAACTGCACCTTCTCAGGGCTGATTACAACGGTGTTTCCCGATTCATCACCCTCATAAACGGGGATGTACTCCATACCCATGGAGTCCTTCTTCGGCACCGGGGAGGTGTCCGGCAGTCCCATGGGATTGCGGTAGTACAGGATCTTGCGCTCGCCCTGCGCGGCAGCAGGCCCCTTGTCGGCGTAGACCGGGATGTAGTCCATCCCCATCGGATCCTTCTTGGGCACTGGCGACGTGTCGGGCAGCCCCATGGGGTTGCGGTAGTACAGAACCTTGCGCTCTTGTGGGGCGGTGCTTCCAGCTACCTCCGAGGAGCCTGTCCTTTGCGCCACCATGTAGCCACCACCGAAGCCGGCGATTGCCGTCGCAAGGGCGAGCGCACCTGCGCCGAAAATCATGCTGCGATTCATAGTTCTGCTCCGACAAGACGTTCCAATTCCACCACTTGGACTCGTTGCTCCAGCGCCAGCGAGAGCAGCGACAGCCTCAGCTGGCGAATCTGTCGCTGGGCATCAAGCAAGGTCGCGAAATCGACGTTGCCGGTCTGATAGCTGGCGAGCGCCGATTGATAGGTGAGCTCCGCCTGCGGCAGGAGCGTTCTGTCAATCAGTTCGTGCTGTCGAAAGGCTGTCTCCAACGCCGACCACGCTTCACCTACGCTGCCCGCGAGACGGCTGTTGACCGCCTCGCGACGAGCCTCGGCGGCGTAGCGCAAGGAAACGGCCTCGCGCTGCTCTGCGCTGCGGCGTTTGCCCCACAGCGGGATATTCATCTCCAGCATCAACTCGAACTCTTCGGCCCGGTTACCCATCTGGACGACGGCAGTGCCGACGGTGATATCCGGAATCCAGTTTCGGCTGGCAAGCGCCTCAGCACGCTGGGCCTCTTGAATTCGTGCATTGAGCTCAGCCAGTTGAGGATTGCCACCGAAGATACGAGCCTGCAGCTCAGCCAAGGTCGGCACTGATGCAGGCAGAGCAGGCCAACCGGCGGGCTCCGCCAGCGGCGAGTTCGCAGGGCGCGCCAAGATGCCGTTCAACCGCGCCGCCGTGCCGCGTCGGTCGCGTTCCAGCGTCAGCAGCTCGCTCTGCAGACTGGTGTGCTCGGTCTGAGCCTTGATCACGTCCTGTTGCGGCGCAAGCCCCACTCTGTAGCGAGCTTGGGCAATACTCTCAAGCTCATCCACCAGCGCCCGCAGCTCCTCGGTGACCTGGATGGCTGCGTGGGCATACTGGTATTCGTTGAAGGCAAGCTTGACGAGACTCCTGAGCTCGACTCGGCTCAGGCGCTCGCGGGCCGCTGCCTGCTCGGCGCCCGCCTCTGCGATCTCGCGAGCAAGCCCCCGCTTGCCGCCAATAGGAAAAGTCTGACGGAACGCGTAACGTGTGCTGCCAACGCCGCTGGGCGATAGGCTCGGGTCGTCGCGGGCGATGCCCATTTCCTCAAAAGTGAGCATCGGGTCCGGGAGCGCACCGGCTACATCGGGACGCTCCCAGGCGGCCTGCCTCTCATGCCCGACAGCCCGGAGCTCTGGGCTCTGCCGTTCAAGCAGGTCTAGCAGCGGAGGCAACGTGGCGCCAAGCTCGGCTGACCCTGGCGAAGCCTGCGCGCCGCTGCTCAGAGCAAGGCCTAGGATGACGGGTGCTAGCAGCCCCCAACTGCGGACGGGCAGCGGCTGAACGATCCAGTTCATAGAATCTCCTTACTGCAGTGCCGGTCCCGTTGATTGCAGCAACGACAACTAGAATATTCGAGGACTTCGGCTTGCGCACCACGCCAGTCATGAGCGGAGAGCGGAAACGGGTGTGCCGACCAGGCGCGATATTTGATCAAGTCATTCATCATGTTTAACTCCGAAGCACGCAAATTTCGGCACAAGGGAAAGCTTGGACCCGTTTATGAGCGAGCTATTGTTTGGCTTTATTGCAGATCAGACCTGTCGTTCATATAACTTAAACTTTACATTTATGTCAGTTACCTAAACTAACATATTTTCAGCGTACTACTCGCAAAACACCTGCTATCTCCGCCGCCGCAAACCACAAATAACCTGCTACCTCCTCTTCAAAATCAATACAACTATTTCACCAACAAACGTGAAAATGTAATGCACAAGTAAGGTTTACGACAGCTTCTTCTCTGTAGGCTATTAGTAATAGCCTGATCTGTAAGGTAGTTTTTCCTACGCCCACAGCCAAAGTCAGAAAAACAACCATTAGGAGGTTGTCATGAGACCGCACCGACGCACACCCCTCGCTCCAATTTGCTTCGTGGGAATACTCCTCGCTGGGACGACGCTCGCTGATGACGACATGCACAACAAGAACGCCATGCCTAGCCCAATTGGACAGCAGCCCACCAGCACGCCATCGGCGCACGCTACCGATCCGAAGTCCTCTGCTCCTCAGAATACGCTTGCAACGCCCGATGCCATGGCCACGCACATGGAGGAGATGGCAGCCATGATGCGCCAAAAGGGGCAAGCCATGGAGGCCATGGGCCGACAGATGCAGGAAGGCAGCATGCAGATGCATCAACAGGCCATGGCGATGAAGACTGGCGACGCCTCTGCGCATCAGGGCATGGACATGTCTGCCACGATGCAGCACATGCAGCAGATGAATGAGGACATGAAGCACTGCGAGATGCAGATGCAGAGGGTTGACGCCACCATGCAGAAGATGGATTCGAGCATGGGTGGCGGTATGGCTAAGAAGAAGATGGGCCACATGTAGCGGAGGCCGGCGCGGTGCTAACGGAAGACTTCGTACGGTGGAAGCGAGTCGCCGCTGCAGCCACGCTGGCGATGCTGCTAGCTCCCGGAACTGCTGGCGCTCAGTCGGCTGCTGATCTACACGCAGCTTATTTGCAAGGCAAGGTCGGCTACACCACGGCTGCGCAGCTGGTCGCTGCCGGCACGGCATCTGCCCAGGGCGGCGGCTCGATGGGTGGTGTGCCGATGGGCACCACGCCGGCGGCTGGCGTGCCGATGGGCGACGACGATCACGCCGCGCATCATCCGGACAAGGCCGGAAGCATGGCGGTACCGCAGCCGGCGCCAGCCGATGGCATGCCGGCGCAAAGCAGCAGCTCGATGAACGGCATGCCGATGAGCGCCACACCGCCGGCTGACGCATCGGCGGGCGATGACGATCACGCCGCGCATCACCCGGACGCGACTGCCAGCATGCCGGCTTCGAGTGGTGCATCGATGGCCGGTTCCATGGGCGGCATGATGGCCGGTTCCATGGGCGGCATGATGGACGACATGATGCGCGGCTGCCGCGGAGACGAGTGCGGTCGGGATCGGCGCCTCAACAAGCTGCTGTATCCGCAGCTGATGGCGCTACCGGATCTACCGCCGGAGCGGCGCGCGAGCGTTGAGCAGCTCGCCCACCACCGGATGCACGAAGGGATCCAGCTATTGGCGTCCCTGTCGTCGGAGGCGTCGCACGCGGTCCAGCGCAACGACTACGGCGGCCTGCAGGAAGCATCCGACCGCATGCGCGTGGCCTGGGGCGAATTCGACAGCGGCTTGTCGGCCTACCGCGCACTGGCCGAAGGACAGGCGCCGCGGGGGATCGCGCTGGCGTGGTTCCGGCGCGAGATGAACCTGACCGATCCCCTGACCACGGCCCCGGCGCACGGCGTCTTCGGCCTGTCGGGCTTCCACTACTTCACGATGGCGTTGCTGCTGGCCTTTGCGCTGCTGGCCGCCTGGATGTACGTGGCGCGAACCCGACGCACGAATGCGGTCCTCGCCACGTTGCGCACCGGGGCACCGGTGCCTCCGGCCCCCGCCGCTGCGCCTCGTTCCGGTGTGGCGCCGGTCCCCGCGGCGTCCGTGTCTCCGGGCGTGCCGGCCGAGGGCGAGCCGCAGGCACGCGCACCCGTGTCCACCATGGGCGGCTGGGTGGGCAAGTTGCGGGTCGCACGCGTCTTCCAGGAGACGCCCAAGGTCAAGACGTTTCGGCTGGCGCCAGTGGAGGGCGTGGGTGCGCTGCCGTTCGAGTTCGAGCCCGGCCAGTTCCTCACGCTTTCGGTGCATTCAGGCGGGAACCAGGTCAAGCGCTCGTATTCGATCGCTTCATCGCCATGCTGCCACGGCTGGTGCGACCTGACGGTCAAGCACGAAAGCGGCGGCATCGTCTCGGGTTACCTGCACGAGCAGGTGAAGGAAGGCGATCTCCTCGATGCGTCCGGCCCCTACGGCCGCTTCACCTTCCGCGGCGTCGAGTCCGACAGTGTCGTGTTCCTGGGCGGCGGCGTCGGCATCACGCCGCTGATGAGTTCCATCCGCTACCTGACCGACCAGAGCTGGAACGGCCGGATCGACCTGGTCTACGCCTGCAAGGACCTGGAAAGCGTGATCTTCCGCGACGAGCTGAACCAACTCGCCCGCCGGCATCCGAACCTGCATGTGTCCATCGTGCTGAGCGACGAGTCATCGGCGGCATGGACCGGCCCGCGTGGGTTCATCACCGCCGAACTGCTGGGGCAGATTCCGCAGATCCGTTCGCGCCGCATCCACTTGTGCGGTCCGTCGGTGATGATGGACGCGGTCCGCAACGAACTGGGCAAGCTGGGCATCGACCTGGCGTCGGTTCATTCCGAGCTGTTCCTGAGCCCCTCCAGGACAGTGCCTCCCGGCCTGGAGGTGTCGGCGGGCGACACGGCGACGGCCGTCACCTGCAGCTTCGAGCGGTCCGGAAAAAAGGCGCCGCTGGCGGCCGGCCAGACCGTTCTCGAGGCCGCCGAAGAGGTCGGCGTTCCGATCGAATATGCCTGCCGGCAGGGTTACTGCGGCCTCTGCAAGATCAAGCTGCTGTCGGGCGAGGTCACCATGGACGTGGACGACGGTCTGACGCCACTCGATCGTTCCTCGGGCGTGATCCTGGCCTGCCAGGCGAAAGCGTCGGCCGATATCTCGGTGGATGCGTAGATGCGCAACCAGGATCGCATCATCGCGACGATCATCTTCTTGATGCTGGTGGTCCTGTGGCTGGGTTTCCTGGTGCACCGCTCTTCCTTCTTCGCCGGAAGCCTCCTGGGTGGCGTGTTCGGCGTCGTAGGCGCGGCGTTCATGCTCGTCCCGCTCACCTACACCGTAATCAAGCGCAGCGCTACGCTGCGCCGCGCATTCACCAGGAAGCATGGCTTCGGCGCATTGCTGCAGGCGCACGTCTATTTCGGCTTGGTAGGCGCGCTGTTGGCCATCCTCCATAGCGGGCACAAGTTCCAGAGTGCGCTCGGCGTCGCGCTGACGGCATCGATGCTGCTGAGCGTGCTCACTGGGTTCATCGGCCAGCATTACCTGCGCTACGTCGCGGAGAACATCCGCGAGAAGAAGGCGCAGATCGACGGGCTGTGGCGCCTTCTGGATGGGCAGTACTGGGCCTACGCGCAAGGACCAACAGCGGGCGTTGCCGGTACGCCCAAGGCCAGCGCCGAACTGCTGCCACTGGCATCCGCCGCCGCCGATCTGCAGTACTCGATCCAGTTCCAGGAGCGGGTGCGCAGGCTGTTCAACGCCTGGCTGTCGGCACACATCGCGTTCTCGATCATCTTCTATCTTCTGCTGGCGTTGCATATCTGGGCTGGCATCTACTTCGGGTTGCGGTGGTTCAGATGAGTCGAAAGGGAAAGATCCTCGCCGCGCTGCTCGCGGTCCTGGCGCCGGTGTCGGCAGTCGCACTGTGGACATACCTTCCGCAAATGCAGCGCGCCGCGACGTGGCAGAACATGGCCTCTCCGGGCCCCCTGTCCAGCGCACATGCGTTTCTCAAAGAGGACTGTGCGGCGTGCCACACGCCGGTGAAGGGCGTGGAGGACGCGACTTGCGTGGCCTGCCATGCAAACGAGACCGTCCTGGTCCAGCGACAACCGACGGCATTCCATGCCGACATCGCCGGCTCGAACAACTGCGTGGCCTGCCACAAGGAACACGACGCCGGCCGCAGCCTGCGTGGTATGGACCATGCGGCTTTGACCGACATCATCGTGCGATGGCTCGATCGGGCCCCGGAGGGTCATGAGGGGGCGGTGCTGCTCGCGCACCTCAAGGCACACCGGCCCGAGGCGCTGCCGGGCAACCTCTCGCTTGCCAACGGCATGACTTACAAGGAGACGCTGCTGGACTGTGCGAGCTGCCACAAGACCACCGACCCGCACGTCCAGGTCTTCGGAAACGACTGCGCGACATGCCACGGCACGACCACATGGTCGATTGCCGAGTACCGGCATCCACCGCCGAGTTCCACCGAGTGCGGCCAGTGCCACCTCGCGCCGCTCAGCCACTACAAGGAGCACTTCGGAATGATGTCCAAGCCGATAGCGGGTGTCAGGAATGCGGAACCTGAGCAGTGCTATCTCTGCCACCAGACCACCTCATGGAACGATATTCGGGGAATAGGCATCTATGACCACCATTGACGGGTGTTTCTATGAACCTTGAGGCACCTCATGCAGCGATTGAGATCGCGGTGATCGGGTTCGAGATTGCAGGGGTGCTCGCTATAACTTTCGGAAGTTTCATAGCGCTCTATCGCTTTTTTTTCAATTACAAAGGGGCCGCATTGACGGATCGCTCCCGGTCATTACGGCAAGATATTGGCGGCGCGATTGTGCTAGGACTAGAATTCCTCGTTGCTGCCGATGTCATACGAACGGTTGTAATTGAGCCCTCGCTACGAAACGTTGCAGTACTTGGTTTGATAGTACTTGTCCGAACATTTCTCAGCTACACGCTCCATATGGAAAATAAAAGCCGCGAGTCGTAGGCACCCCTCGCGGCTATGTATGTACTACTAAGCACATCGCTCAGCTGGGCAGTTTCCCCAGACGGCCCCATGCCAGTACCCGCACCGATTCGCCATAAAAACGGCAAGGCTAGTAACGATTGTATTGCTGAAATGCTTATGACCACCGCCGCACCAGGAGCATGTCTCGGGCTGCGACTACCGCCTCGGACTCTTACGTTTATGCAGGCTTCGATGGGTCGATAGGTGGTGTCTTATCTCCGACAGTTCGTTCCGGCGACCCGATACTCAACAATCGCCAAATCACCCTTAGAGTCCTCATAGGTAATTTGGGCCGGCATCACATCGTTGCAGGTCATATCGGTTCGCGTGGTACGAATTACCTTGGCGATGTCCAACTTCATCCCATAACGATAATGGACAACTTCGGGAGGCTTCTTTCCGACAGAAGTAGCGTACTCCCGCATAGTATTTTCGTTCGCACGTATCATTTCGCCATACTCGCGATCTGAGCTACCCTCTGCCAAGGATAATGAGCTCACGCTCATAAAAAACACTGCTGCCGTAATCTTGAAAGCTTTCATAACCAGCTCCTAACTTAACGTGTGTGATGAAATTATAAGAGCGGCAAGCTGTTACTCATATGACGCGGTAATTACACTGGTGTTATGAATCAAATTACCCAAGGATTAAGTGGGGCCGGTAGCATTCGAGCAAGCATAGCCATCCCGATTAATTGGCTCAGTTACCTAGCGGCCACACCATATGAAAATCATTCAGCCGTTGAGCTGGGGGTCGCAGGCGCTCAAGTTTTAAATTTGAGAGGCCCATCCACGCAGCGCTTCTGGCTAGGACGGGCCGACGGGTGACAGGCGCCCCTCGGCTCTTGATGAAGGGGCATAGAACTGGCACTGCCGGAGCAGAGAACAGCATCGGCATCGACCAGGGGCGTATTCTCGATATGCGCCGCATCAGACTTTCCCGGCTCAAAGCTGGGATACTGACCGCTGCGATCTCAGACCAAAAGATGGGTCTCGTCGATCACATGCATCGCTTTGCGTGACGTCCGCGTTTGCAAGCTACCCGCGGCAATTATCGGTGCCTTTTGGAAGACATCACGAGGAAGACCACATACTGCTCGACAATGACAGACTCAACTTGGTAATAGCCTATGTAGGAGGCGATAGCGGCGCGGCCATAAGGGGCGGCATTCAGAATGGCAATGGAGCTTCAAAACGCTGCGTATCGTCACACTTTTGGTCAGGGCCTCATATTCGCGGCAGAGAACGCGATCGCGATCGGCGGCATATCAGAGCGGACTGGTGGTTTTCCACAGCGACTGTAGTGATTTCGTAGCAGCACCACTGGGTCCCCCACAGACATTCGCTCAACTGGTGAAGTAGACGCCAACTGAATGTAAAAATTGTATGTGCTGTGGAAAAATTAAATCACTCGCTCATGTTGCTTTGAGCTGAGCCGAGAAGGCCGACTCAGCCCATTGTTGCATGACACGCTGTCAGGATCCTCCTCCCGTGTAAGGAGACGTTATGATCCGGCTTACCCCTGTGGCAGCTACTCAGAAATAACTTTCTTGTCATTTATTACCATGTGAGCGGTTGTTTATTTTGGCTGGCATTCCGCGGAACTCTACCGCGTGAAGTCGCCCGTCTGGAGTACGAATTTTTATTTCATATGGCCTAACATTTCCCTTAAGTGTGTTATTTATAGCTTTATTATCCGAACGCTCTTTATTCATAGGGGCCACACTCACCACCTCGCCGCGCTTCAGCAGATCCAGCATTACTTGGTGACCATCCCCAACAGTGTGATCGTGCCGCATAGCACTTTCTTGTTCCGTGCCGGCGACGGCTGCGAAAGCTGCCGAAATTAGCGAAATCGTCACCAGTGCTTTACTAATTTGGTTCATCATTTATCCCTCTTCCCCGATTTGCGTTTAAAAAACTATTGCTCGCTTTCTGTCTCAAACATCCCAAGTATAAACTGCACGTCTAGGGTTCCCTTAGCAAAGGGAAGCCTAAGCATCGATGATTGTTGCAGGGTAAGTGCTGATACCTGCAACAACCATAATCGTATTAATATCGCGGAGGTGTCCGTTAAAGTGGTATCAGCCGTTTTTAACGCCTACTGGGGCACCGAGAAATTCGACCGAATGGACGACTCCGTCAGGGGTTTTAATTTTAATCTCATACGTTCTTACATCACTTCCGGACACTGGTGAATTACCCATTGGGGTCACGCTTAGCACTTGCCCGGTTTTTAGCAGATTGACCATCACTTCATGACCATCGCCAACAGTATGGTCGTGTCTCATGGGTTGATCGCCTTTATTTGCAGCGATGAGAAAAGGAGATGTAGCGGTTAGAACAAGGGCGATAACGAGCTTTTGCATGCTTTTCATTGTGCTTTCCTCAGTGTTGGGGCCTGATTTGAGTGTGGCGGGTGAATACTTACGGGATGCTGTCCCTAAAATTACATTGGCGTAACCTCAGTGACAGCCAACAAACGTTCAGCTCCTGCGCTTTGGAAACTGGAAACAGGTCTGAACGACCTGATCTTCCACAAATCGCAATTACTGGTTACCGCAAGGATCTCGATGTCGCTCCTTACCCCTTAAAGGCTTACCTCTTCTACATTCGACAGCGAATATCGAGGAGACATCCACAGTTCGACAGGTCGTACAGCGTCACCAGGCGCGCCGTGTTCCTCACCAAATCACGGAAGCGCGTCACGCAGCCAGACTGGCGCATGGTCACTTCTACTTGGAGCAGCGCTGCGCAAACCCGAGAGCGAGTAAACTCGGTGCAGATTACATTTTTGTAAGCTTTTAAAAAAAATCGAAACCTCACAGCCTCCCGGCTTGTCCGTTCTTAGGTAACACCGAGGGCTGATTATCAAATCTGAGCTCTCACAGTATTAGTAACGCAACTGCCCGGCATGATCGAAAAATACGCAGACTTTAGTCAATGCAATACTGTGGCAGCACATCACCATGAGGAGTTGATATGAAAATGTCTTATTGGCGTTTCGCTGCGATGGTGGCCACATCAACCGTCATCATGTACGGCGTTATGTATTTGAATACTTACGCTTTTGAGCATGTTCTATGGAGTGAGACCCGTGCTTGGATGGCGTTAGTAATGGGAGCTGTCATGGCGATAGTCATGCTCGCCTTCATGCTCAATATGTACAAGAAAAAGCCCATGAACATAGCGATATTCGCCGGCGGAGCAGCTTCCTTTGCTATTGCCCTGTGGCTTGTTCGTAGCCAGGCAACTGTCGACGATACGGACTATATGAAGGCCATGATTCCTCACCATTCCATAGCCATCATGACAAGTGAGCGCGCTCAGATTTCAGACCCGCGCGTTCGCAAGCTGGCAGATCAAATCATTGAGGCTCAGCGCCGAGAGATCTCTGAGATGAAGTTCCTGATCAATGATCTAGAGAGGGCTAACTGAAAAAACGTATCGAGCAACTTTCTCGCCCCGGCCCGTTTTTCCTTCAAGCGTCACGCGATCCCGACGAGGTCATTGCGCTTATTGAGTTCGCTGACCTGAGCGGCCAGCACACGAACTAACCCGCGATGACGGCGGTGTAGCAAGACGCTCGTCGCGGTAAAAGCTCAACTACTGCTTGACCACCAAACGTGCCCCGTTGCTTTTAGCTGTCATGTACGTGCTCTTTGCCATCCGCATGAGTGTGAGCGTTGGACGCCGGCTCGCCATGATGGTCGCTGGCGCTACTGCCTTTCGTGCTGGAGTTACTTCCACCATGGTGATCATCGCCGTTACTGCTCGAAGAATGGTGATCGGCCTCTGGAGCTGAGCCGCCGTGGTGGTCTGCAGCCGCTATACCGCGACGTCCAGACTCTCCTCCAGCGGCAGCATTGCCATGATGGTCAGAATTGCTGCCATCCAAGCTTTCATGATTGTGCGTCTGGCTCTCACCGCCACCATGCTGGTGACCGCCACTCGCAGCGACGAGCGCTTGGTATTGCGTAGCGTCGATCTTGGGCAACTGGCTGATGAAGGCAACCATGCCCCAGATATATTCGTCGCCCATACTCTTACCCCAGGCCGGCATGCCTGTTGCTTTGATTCCATGCTTAATGACCCAGAAGGCGGATGCAGGGCCTGCGTCAATGCCGATCTTGGCCAGGTTAGGCGGGGCTGGATACAGCGCCTGACTCAGCTCTGTTTGTTCGACACCGGGCGCCAGATGGCACCCAACGCACATGGCGTTGTAGTTCCCGGCCCCGCCACGAATGAGAGCCTCGTCATCTAGATTGGGAATCTCAATGTCCTTGGACCGCGCTTCGATAGAGCGATCACGCGCCATTGAAAGGAACGCATGCACGGCTGGGTAATGAGGATCGTCAGCACCAACGTTGATCAAGCCGGAATAGGCTCCGGCTAATATTGCTGCACTACCGACAGCGCCTGCTACCACCAGGGTTGTAATTGTTTTTTTCATATCAGGCTCTAAAACCACATTCGAATGCCGGCGACAAAGCGCGCCTCTTCAACATCTTCTCCTTCGTCGCGCAGCATGTCTGCGGTATTACCGTATGAGCGACTCCAAGAAATCCCGATGTAGGGCGCAAACTCGCGAACGATTTCGTAGCGCAGGCGCAAACCCAGTTCGGTATTCGCCAGGCCCGAGCCCACTCCTCTTTCAGAATCATTCTTACCGTAGAAATTGGCTTCCGCAGTTGGCTGGAGGATCAGCCGATTGGTAAGCAAGATGTCATAGTCGCCCTCAAGACGCGCCGCAGTCTGGCCGTTTTCGCCGACGAAGGCTGTGGCCTCGGCTTCAAAAGCGTAAAGCGCCATGCCTTGCACACCAAAGGCAGCCCAGGTCTGTGGAGACTCGGGTTTGAAGTCTTGGCGAACGCCAGCAACGACGTCCCACCAGGGGCCGACCGAGCGCCCATACAACAGCTGCAGCTCGGCATCCTCGGTTACGCCGTTAGTACGCTCTCCCTCGGAACGAAACCAGACCCGATTGATATCGCCTCCCACCCAGCCTGAGGCATCCCAGGCCAGGGTGCTGCCCTCATCAGCGTCCTGATATTCAAGCTGATCGAGCAGAAAGAAGCTGTTGATGCCGCTATCGTGCACTGTGTGTCCAGGCAGAGGCGCGAAGGCCGCTTGGCGATCAGCATCCGTGAGGACGGGGATCGGTGTACGACTGGTGGTTCTCGGGGTATCAGCGGAGCTATGGTTCATTTGGGAGTGATCCATGTTGCTGTGATCCATCCCTTTCATTTGCTCTTGCATGGCGCCGTGGCCCATCTTGCTATGGTCCATAGCCGCAGCTTTACTCTGATTTTGGCCATGGTTCATCTGGGAGTGATCCATACTGCCCATCTGGCCTTGCATGGCCTCATGATTCATCTTGCTGTGGTCCATAGCAGGAGTCCCATCCTGCGAATTCTGGCCCTCGGGCATCTGGCTATGATCCATGCCCCCCATCTGCACCTGAGCAGCCCCGTGGTTCATCTTGCTATGGTCCATCGGCATGGAGCCGTGGTCCATAGTCGAGTGATCCATCTCTTCTGCGGCAAAGGTAAAGCCGCTACTCAGTGCGCTCATTGACACCGCCAGCGCAATGAGCGATGGACGTGAAAGCTTAATGGTCATGGTTCGAATCTGCCTCGGCATGGTCGCTGCCATGCTCACCGGTCATTTTTTGGTGGTCCATGCCGTCATGGTCCATCGAGCCGTGATTCATCGAGCCGTGATCCATTTGCTGATTGGCGGGGCCCTGGCCTCGCACCTGAGGAGGCTGCTTCTCACTTGCAGCTTTGGAAGAGTCAACGGCGTGCCGTCCGTGATCGCTGTGATTTTCTTCGGCCAGCGACACTGGGATATACAGGGCAGCCAAAAGGCTCAACATTGCGGCACTGCAGAACAGGTGGTTTCGTTTCGGGGAATTGCTCATTAGATATCTCCTTTACTCATCCACACGAACTTCACGGAACATGCCCATTTCCATGTGGAGCAGCAGGTGGCAGTGATAGGCCCAGCGCCCTAGCGCATCTGCGGTTACGCGATAGCTGCGCTTCGAGCCTGGTGGTACATCAATGGTGTGTTTGCGAACTAGGAAGTTGCCGTTCTCATCCTCCAGATCGCTCCACATGCCATGAAGGTGGATGGGGTGGGTCATCATGGTGTCGTTGACTAAGGTGATACGAACACGCTCGCCATACTTCAATCGCAACGGTTCCGCATCAGAGAACTCAATGCCATCGAATGACCAAGAGAATTTCTCCATGTGACCTGTGAGGTGCAACTCGATGGTACGGCTCGGCTCGCGCCCATCCGGATCGAGGAAGGTGCTGTGCAGATCTGAGTAAGTCAGCACACGGCGACCGTTGTTGCGAAGCCCGATTCCCGGGTCATTCAGCTTGGGAGTTGGCGTCATGGTCTGCATGTCGACCAGAGGGTTATTGGTTTCGGAGGCCGGATGGGGCTGCATCGCTCCACCCATGCCTGCCATCGCTGAATGATCCATGCCAGCCATGCTGTCGTGGTCCATACCTGCCATCTTGCTATGATCCATGCCTGCCATGCCGCCCTGCATGGAGCCATGATCCATTCCCTCCATGCTGCCGTGATCCATTCCCATATCGCTCATGGAGATCAACGGGCGAGGATCAACTTCAGGAACAGGCGCGCTCAGCCCTTCGCGAACGGCCAGGGTGCCGCGTGAATAGCCAGTGCGGTCCATGGACTGCGCGAAGATGGTGTAGGCCTGCTCGCTATCGGGCTCGACTATTACATCGAAGGTTTCGGCCGCAGTAATACGGAACTCATCGACGCTAACAGGTTTGACGTACTGCCCATCGGCCGCCACCACCGTCATCTTTAGACCGGGGATGCGGACATCGAAATAGGTCATGGCCGATGCATTGATGAAGCGCAGACGGATTTTCTCACCCGGCTTGAAAATACCAGTCCAGTTGTTATCCGGCGCCTGGCCATTCATCAAGTAGGTGTAGGTATAGCCACTGACATCGGCAAGATCAGTCGGGCTCATTTTCATCTCGGCCCACATCTTCCGATCAGCGATCGCTGCGGACCACCCCATCTCGCTCACGTCATCGACGAAGTCGCCGACAGTACGTTTGTGGAAGTTGTAGTAATCCGATTGCTTTTTGAGCTTGGCCAGAACCCGTTCCGGATCTTCGTCAGTCCAGTCACTTAGTAGCACGACGTAGTCACGGTCGTAGCTGAACGGCTCCGGCTCTTTGGCATCGATCACCAGAGCACCATAGACGCCAGCCTGCTCCTGCAGTCCCGAGTGACTGTGGTACCAATAGGTGCCGTTCTGGTTAACCTTGAATTTGTACTCATACATGCCATCGGGGGCGATGCCGTGGAAACTCAGGCCAGGTACGCCATCCATGTTCGCCGGCAGGATGATGCCGTGCCAGTGAATCGAGGTATCTTCCTGCAGACGATTACGAACGCGCAGAGTCACGGTATCGCCTTCCCGCCACCGCAGGGTCGGCCCCGGAAGTGAGCCATTGATGGTCATCGCGGTACGAGCCGCGCCAGTAATATTTACCGGGGTTTCACCGATGAACAGATCAAAATCGGTACCGGCCAGCACGTTGGCCTGACCGGGACTGGTCACGGCCCAGACCGGCATACGCCACATGCCTAAGCCGCCGAGAATACTGGTGGCGGCTAGCCCCTTGATGAAAGTGCGCCTTGTGGTTTTGCTTTGCATCCCGTTATGTCCATTAATCAGATGAGCCGGTGGTGAGCAATCCGGGCTCGGGTTCGTTGACTGCCCCACTATCGAGATTCCACCTTCAACCTTTCCCACTGTTGTGTGAACTCGTTCCAGCGAGCAGCGCCTCTTCAGCAGTTGGTAAGCTCAGCTTATTTGGCGTCGCAATTTGCAACAGGCGCCTCGGCTTATGCTGCTTGGAGGCGACAGATTCTCAAACCGCCACTCAGGTGCCCCATATGCCAACTGACACATTCGCCCCTGCCAAGTCGGAGTACTCGGCAACGCATGAAAACAGGGGCATTGTTCGATCCCCCTCGAAATACCCGTTAATTCGGTTTCCGTTTGAACGGAGTGCTTTGTTCTTCAGGCACGACGCCAACTTAACCGCGGCATCCTGTCACAGGCCTTAGCGAAACATTACAGTTCTGTCAGGTTCTAGTTTTTCTGACTGTTAAGTTCCGGTGTGGCTGTTCAACAAATGGCTGACTTCAGCCGTCACGGATTTTGAAAGTGGAGCATCGGTAAAAACGATCAAGTCATCTGCCCACGTCTTAGCTTTCAGCCGCCGCAAGTACATGCTGCGGCGGGCTGCGATCTGCCAGCTGACGTCGACTTCCGGGAGCGACCAGGTTGCATGCTTTACATTCGGTCGTCGGCTTGACGCAGTCGTTCCAGAAAACTCTCGGCGTCGGTTTCACCAACCGTGCGAAGGTCCTGCCACTCATCACCACTGGGGGCAAACAATTGCAGTGCCGGCGGGCCAAACAGCTGGTAGCGATCAAGCAGCGCGCGTTGCTCGGCATCGCTACGCGTCATATCGAAGCGCACCAGCCGGTAATCAGCCAGCTGTTCGCGCACAGAGGACACTTCGAGTACTTCTCGTTCGATTACTTTGCAACTGATGCACCAGTCGGCGTACCAGTCCAGCAGCAAAGGTTGGCCGGCAGTTTTCGCTGACAACAGTGCCGCATCCAGGGCTGCTGGGGTGTCCAGGGTCTGCCAGCCGACGGTTGCGCCGATTTGAGGCAAGCCTTGGGCGTCCAGGCGACCCAGTGGGCGCAGCGGGTCGGTTTGACCTTGCAAAGCGCCCACCCAACTGCTGATGCCGTAAACCAGCAAGGCCACACCAAGCAACTGGGCAAGCTTCTGCTTGCCGGGCTTAGGAATAAATTCCAGGGCGCCCAGCCACAACGCAGTGCCAACCGCCAACAGGCCCCACAAGGCCAGCGTCACGGGAGCTGGTAACACACGCTCCAGCAGCCATACAGAGACACCCAGCAACATCAGACCGAAAACCTTGCGTACGCCGACCATCCAGGTCCCGGACTTGGGCAACAAGGCGGCGCCACCAGTGGCGAACAACACCAACGGCGCCCCCATGCCCAGACCCAGCGAAAACAGCTTCAGCCCGCCGCCCAGGGCATCGCCGGTGGCGCTGATGTACAGCAGCGCACCGACCAGTGGTGCTGTCACGCAGGGTGATACAAGCAGGCTTGACAGCACGCCTAGCGTTGCGGCCCCTATCATTGAACCCCCGCGGGTTCGGCTGGCCAGGCGATCCATTCGTTCGGTAATAAAGCGCGGCATACGCAACTCGAACACCCCGAACATGGCCAGGGCAAATACCGAAAAGAACAGCGCAAAGGGCACCAGTAGCCACGGTGACTGCAGGCGCGCCTGCAGGTTGAGGCCAGCTCCGAACATGCCCATCAGCGCTCCGAGCAGTGCGAAGCAGGCAGCCATGGGAAGTACGTAGGCAAGCGACAGGCGAAAACCTCGTAGCCCACCGAGTTGTCCACGCAGCACTACGCCGGAAAGGATGGGCAGCATCGGCAGCACGCAGGGAGTGAAAGTCAGCCCCAAACCGGCCAGAAAGAACAGTGCCAGACTTCCCCAGTCCAAGGTCGTTTCCGGTTGCGCAGGCGATACCGGGGGCGAGTTACCGATCTGAAAAGTGCGCATTTCAGGTGGGTAGCACAGTCCCAGATCGGCGCAGCCCTGGTAGCTCACCTGCAGGGTGAACGGCCTGTTCTGAGGGTTATCAATCGGTAGTTCTAAGTCCGTAATGCCGTAGAACACCTCGACATCGCCGAAATACTCATCGGTTTTCGGTTCGGCTGCAGGCCATTGCGGGGTGCCGATTGTTACTTGCGGATGGTCGCTGTTGAAGGCGAAACGATGTTTGTAGAGGTAATAGCCATCGGCATTTATGAACCGCAGGCGAATACTGTCGGTGTCGGCTTCTATCAGATCAAGGCCAAAGGCCAGATCCACCGGCAGGAAGTCCTGGCTGTTATTCAGGGGGGCGTTGAACAGGGCCGGCTGTGAGCGAGGCAGATCAAAAATCCCAGCACTGACCGGCAGTGGGATCAGTAAAAGCAGGCACAGCAAAAGGCGGAACATGGGTATCTCGCGGAACAAGAGTTAACGAAAGGCTCCGGACATAATTCCGCCTCGCAAGTCAGGAAACTGTCCTGAGCAAGCGAGCCGGACGGGGTGATCGCTGCGATCATCCAGTGATCACCCCCGCGTTCTCTTTGCTGCCACCCGCCTGGGAAAGCCGGTCAGCGGCACGGAGCCTGAATTTACGGGTACTTGGCGAGGACCTCATCCTGCCCTGAACGGGTAAGCCCGATTACCTCGTAGGCATGTTTGGCATCACCGTGCTCCATACCGGGCGATCCAGCCGGCATGCCGGGCACGGCAATACCTAGCAGGTCGGAACGCTTGCGCAATTCGAGTATCTGCGCCACCGGCACGTGGCCTTCAACGAACTTGCCGTTGATCACACCGGTGTGACAGGACGCCAGACGCGGCTCCACTCCTAGGTCTTGCTTCACCGAACGCATGTTGCGTTCAACATGGTCGCGGACCGCAAAGCCGTTGTCCTCCAGATAGGAGATCCAGTCCTTGCAGCAACCACAGTTGGCGTCTCGGTGTACATCGATGATCAAGGGTTCAGCGGCATGGATCGCCCCACTTACCAGCAGCGCCGCAAGGGCTGATATACGCAGTTTTCTAGACATATAAGAACCTTGTTTGCCTCTCGTTTTCAGTTGCAGCCGCAGCCACCGCTGCCACCGCAACCCGTCTTTTTCATGTTGTTCGTCCCGGCTGCCGGACTGGCCAGCTGCGCGGGATATCCCGCATCAGTCAGGGAAGCAATCAGCACTTGGCTGTCGCTCTGGCCGCTAACCCGCACCCTGGCGGCTTGCAAATCGACATCCACCTTGGTGACGCCCTCGACAGTGTTGAGCGCCTCGGTGACATGCTTGACGCACGAGCCGCAGCTCATGCCTTCGACGTTCAGTTCAATGGTGCTCATGAGAATCTCCTGGGAAGTCACCGTAATGGTTGAGCAGATGTTCAACCTTGCCAGAGCGGCAAGGTCAAGCGTTTCAATCGATCGATACCTTGCGCAGCCTCAACGCGTTAAACACCACTGAGGCCGAACTCAGGCTCATCGCCAGCGCGGCGATAATCGGCGACAGCAGCAGGCCGGTCAGCGGGTAGAGCAGGCCTGCGGCCAGCGGGATGCCCAGAGCGTTATAGAGAAAAGCAAAGGTCAGGTTCTGGTGCATATTGCGCACGGTGGCCACTGACAGGCTCCTTGCGCGCAAGATGCCCAGCAGGTCGCCCTTGACCAGCGTGACTTGAGCGCTGTTCATCGCCACGTCGGTGCCGGTGCCCATGGCAATGCCGATATCGGCGCGCGCCAGGGCTGGGGCGTCGTTGATGCCGTCGCCGGCCATGGCCACGCGGTGCCCTTCTTGTTGCAGGGCGGCGGCCAAGCGTTCCTTGTCCTGTGGTTTGACCTCGCCGTGCACCTCTTCGATGCCTAGCTCGCGGGCCACTGCGCGAGCAGTAGTCAGGCCATCACCGGTGGCCATGATCACCCGCACGCCGTCTGCCTGCAGGCGCTCTACCGCCAGTTTCGACGTCGGTTTGATCGGATCAGCCACTGCCAGCAGACCAGCCAGGACGCCGTCCACCGCCAGGAACATGATGCTCACGCCTTCGCCGCGCAACTGTTCGGCCCGCGCACTGAGGGAGCTGGCATCCACGCCGGCATCATTCATCAGCGCGGTGTTGCCCAGTTGCAGGTGGTGGTCATCAACCTGGCCACGTACGCCGATGCCGGAGGCTGATTCGAATGTCTCGGCCGTGCTCAGTGCCAGGCCGTGCGCGCGGGCATGGTCGACGATGGCGTGGGCCAGGGGATGTTCGCTGCCCTGATCGAGGCTCGCTGCCAGGCGCAGCACCTCATCCGGAGTGAAACCAGGCGCCGCCTCTACACTGTGAAAGGCCGGGCGACCTTCAGTCAGGGTGCCCGTCTTGTCGACGATCAGCGTGTCAATCTTGCGCAAATTTTCGATGGCGCCCGCATCGCGGAACAGTACGCCGCTGCCGGCCGCCTTGCCGGTTGCGACCATTACCGACATTGGCGTGGCCAGGCCCAGGGCGCACGGGCAGGCAATGATCAGCACCGCCACCGCGTTGATCAAACCGAAGACCCAGCTCGGCTCCGGACCCCAAAGCCCCCAGACAAGGAAGGTTAGTATGGCGATAGCGATCACCACCATCACAAAGTAACCAGCAATAACATCAGCCAGTCGCTGCATCGGTGCTTTGGAGCGCTGCGCCTGGGCAACCATCTGCACGATCTGCGCAAGCATGGTCGAGCTGCCGACCTTCTGCGCCTGCATCACCAGACTGCCGTGGGCGTTAAGGGTGGCACCGATGAGACTGTCACCGACGTGCTTCATGATCGGCACCGGCTCGCCTGTCAGCATTGACTCGTCCACCGCGCTTTCGCCTTCCAGCACCAGACCGTCGACTGGCACCTTCTCTCCAGGGCGTACGCGTAGCCTATCGCCCGCATGAACATGGGTGAGCGGAATGTCGTCCTCTGTACCGTCGGGATTGATGCGTCGCGCGGTCTTCGGCGCCAGGCCGAGTAGTGACTTGATCGCCGCCGAGGTCTGCGAGCGTGCCTTCAGCTCGAGGAGCTGGCCGAGCAGAGTCAGTGAGATGATCACCGCCGCCGCCTCGAAGTACACGCCGATGCGCCCGTCTTGTACAAAGTCGGCAGGAAACACGCCTGGCGCCAGAGTGGCAACGACGCTGTACAGGTAGGCGGCGGCGGTGCCGAGGCCGATCAGCGTCCACATGTTCGGACTGCGCAGCACGAACGAGCGTACGCAGCGCTCGAAGAATGGCCAGCCAGCCCAAAGCACTACCGGAGTGGTCAGTACGAGCTCGACCCAGTTCTGCGTGGTGCCGTGGAACAGGTTCAGGGAATGCCCACCCATGGCCAGCACGGTGACGATCACCGTCAACGGCAGGGTCCACCAGAAGCGCCGAGAGAAGTCCTTAAGCTCCGGGTTCTCTTCTTCGTCTAGTTCCGGAATGACAGGCTCCAATGCCATACCGCAGATTGGGCAGCTTCCTGGTCCTGCCTGGCGAATCTCCGGATGCATCGGACAGATGTATTCGGTGCTAGGTCCGGACGGCGCTTGAGCTACATCTTGATGCTGCTCATGCGGCCGGCCGCTTGCGAACCGCTGAGGGGCAGCCTGGAATTTCTCCTGACACCTTGCGCTGCAAAAGCGATAAGTCTTTCCTTCGAAGGTCTCGTGATGAGGACTATCTGGCTTGACCGCCATTCCACACACCGGGTCGTACTGTTTACCGTTTTGATCGTGCGAATTGTTAGCCTGATGCCGGTCGTGGTTGTTGGAAGAATTGTGCATGCCATTTACTTCCTATCTTTGTCCTTGGAGACACGGGTGGGATTGGAATGGCCACCATGGTTGTGACCAAACAAATGGAGCAACGGGCAAAGCAGCAAGATTATGTATGGCAGTCCCTGCAAGAGATGACCGTAATGCTCGCGTGCCAAGTAGAAAAAACCGATTATTGCCAGCATTAAGAGCGCTACGCCGGGTCTAGTCTTCCAAAAAGATATTTCATTATTCCGATGAAGATGGCGGTGATACACGGCAGTGACCTCCAGTGCTGGTATTTTTAGTACGTTGCGTCAGCATGAGCCGCTCGTCCCGATAGATATAGCATGCCAACTAAGGAGATTAACGGATCCTCACCTTGCCGACCCTCCTTGCTTGATAGCCGACTGATGGATGTCGCGCCCAATCTAAGCATTGAAAGAAACTCCGTGCAGAGGAATGAATTAATTCACTTCAAGTTCAGAGGTGCGCACACTTAAATTACTATCTGTAAGGCTCGCCCGCCTGATCAGATCACCAAAAAAAAAAGGCGCCGTTGAGGCGCCATTAGGCCAAGGGAGCAATGTGGAAGGCCTGGAAAAACCAGCTGCTAGCATTCTTAGAGTCACTGCTCATATTTTGCTCGAACATAGATTCCGACTTATGTGAAACACTATCACCTCCGCCTGTCAGCGAGCTGATTTGTACGTTACATTTTTGTAAGCTTCTAGATGGCGGCCTCGTTAACCTGCACACTGAGTCGAAACAAACTTTCGGAATCTGCCTGCATGAAATTACTGGTCGCTGAAGACGAACCCAAAACTGGTTCTTACCTGCAACAAGGACTTACCGAAGCTGGATTTACCGTCGACCGGGTCACGACTGGCACAGATGCGCTCCAATATGCGCTGAGTGAGGTTTATGACCTTTTAATCCTTGACGTGATGATGCCAGGGTTAGATGGATGGGAGGTGCTACGCATGGTCAGATCAGCAGGGCACGAAATACCCGTACTGTTCTTGACCGCACGTGATGGCGTGGAAGACCGCGTCAAAGGCCTGGAGCTGGGCGCGGACGACTACCTGATTAAGCCGTTCGCGTTCTCCGAACTTCTGGCAAGGGTCCGGACATTGCTTCGCAGGGGCAGCGGCTCCCCCACCCAAACCACCGTGAAAATTTCAGATCTCGAAGTGGACCTGCTAAAGCGCCGCGCCGTTCGTGCTGGGAAGCGAATTGATCTGACGGCGAAGGAATTTTCACTGCTGGAATTGTTGATGCGCCGACGCGGCGAGGTGCTTCCGAAGTCTCTGATTGCATCTCAGGTATGGGATATGAACTTCGACAGCGACACCAACGTTATCGAGGTCGCGGTACGCCGTCTGCGCGCAAAAGTCGACGACGACTTCGAGCACAAACTGATCCATACCGTGCGTGGCATGGGCTATATGATGGATGCACCGGAGTGAGACTGCGTCACCTTTCGCTGACCGCCCGAATGAGTGTCATGTTCATGTCTGTGGTGGTTGTAGTTCTCACCATAGCTGGGCTGAGCTTCAATTTGCTTAGCCAGCATCACTTCGAAGTGTTGGATCGGCAGGCCTTGGTGGAGAAGCTCGAATCGACCAAGAAAATTTTCAATAACGTACGCAGCAGCGCAAACCTTGCTGAGGAGCTACCGCAGTTGCGAGCTCTGCTAGGTGCCCATCATGATTTAGCGGCGACCATCTTGAGCGAAGATGGCAGAGTGCTCTTTTCTGATCCCAAGACAGTCGACGTCCCGGAAAGCTATAGGGACGCAGAACAGCAGAATATGTGGGAATGGAAATATGCCGGCCGCCTGTATAGAGGATTGACTGCCCGAATCTCGGTAGCAGACCAGCCCGAACCACTTACAGCACTGTTGATTCTTGATGTCACTAACCACGCGCATTTCTTTCAGACTTTGCAGCGTTGGTTCGGCGTTGGATTAAGCGTCAGCGCTCTAATTAGTGCTGCGCTTGGCTGGATGGTAGTTAGAAGCGGTCTCAGGCCTCTGAGGCAAGTTACCCATCTCGCCGCATCGATGTCAGCAAGGTCGTTGCAGGAACGAATGCCGCTTGAACCGATACCGCTTGAGTTACAGCAATTGGTTCTGTCCTTCAATGCGATGTTAGATCGCTTGGAAGATGCCTTTGTTCGGCTTTCCAATTTCTCGGCGGACATTGCTCATGAACTGCGAACCCCTGTTAGCAACCTCATGACCCACACCGAGGTGGTGCTGACCAAAAAGCGGAATATTGATGCTTATGAGGAGAATCTTTACTCCAATCTAGAGGAGTTGAAGCGTATGTCACGCATTATTGACGACATGCTCTTTTTGGCCAAATCCGACAACGGCTTGATTATTCCCGAACAAGCGTCTATCGAACTAGCTGATGTCGTTGCTAAACTGCTTGCGTATTACCACTTAGTGGCTGACGAACGCGATATCCGTCTCTCAGTCTCAGGCGCAGGAAATGTGCTGGGAGATAAATTAATGATTGATAGAGCGGTCTCCAATTTGTTATCCAACGCGCTGCGTTACACCCCGGTAGGGGAAACTATTTCTGTAACGATTCACGAGGCGGAAAGAACGGTAACCCTCAGCGTCGAGAATCCCGGAGGGACGATCGAGCCCGAGCACCTGGACAAGCTCTTTTATCGCTTCTATCGGGTCGATCCTGCCCGGCGCGAGGGTAGTCCAAGCAACGCTGGCCTCGGCTTGGCTATTACCAGATCTATTGTTGAGGCCCATAAAGGCAGAATCTGGTGCACCTCATTAGACGGCGTGACGGGCTTTCACATGGAATTTCCCCGCCAATAATAAAATATCGAATAAAGGTAAATATTTTAAAATCAGCCGCATAGCGATCATAAGGGACCTTACACGATTGTAATGTTAACCATTGGAACGGACGAACTCTGAATATGTCGGATTTATGAGCTGCTAGAGGATCACCTCAGGCCAGCTCAAGACTATACGCTAAAATACGAACTTTGGAGGAAGTCATGACTGAAACAATGTTCAATAGCTGCATTCAAGCTTGTTCTAACTGCGCTCTAGTTTGCGAAGCATGCGCATCTGCCTGTTTACTTGAAGACGACGTACAAACGATGGCCCGTTGCATTGAGCTCGACAGAGATTGTGCTGACATATGTGCTCTGGCAGCCAGACTCATGAGTCGCCAGAGCGAGTTGGCTAAAGAGTTCTGTGCATTGTGTGCAAAAATTTGCCGAGCCTGCGGTGAAGAGTGTGCCAAGCATCAGATGGATCACTGCCAAGAGTGCGCGAAAGCCTGTATGAAGTGCGCTGAGGAATGTGAACGTATGGCTGTATAACCAGCAAGCCGCTTTCCTGCCAAGATGGTATCTTATGGACTTGGTAGGAAAGCGCTTTTATTCAGTGGCAGGACACCTACGCTCTACCCACTGAAATGACGCCTTGGCTTCTATTGTTACTCTTGTGCAAAAAAAAAGAATGCCATTTGAAAAATCAGTCATAAGCCAATCGTAACGATCATACAATTGGCTTATATCGTATTAATTCCCTTATAAATAATTAACCGTTATTGATGCCAACTGGCGCGCTACGGAACTCCACTGAGTGGACAACTCCATCAGGAGTACGAATTTTGATTTCGTATGGCTGCGCACGATAGCTTGGCCAGCCTAGAATACTATCTTCGCCCATTGGCGTCACACTTAGTACATCACCGCTTTCAAGAAGAACCTTTAAAGCCTGTCTACCCTCGACTGCAGCATAGTCATGCTGCATCGTTGAGTTTCTATCAACCTCAGCCATTGCGAAGGAGGAACTTACGGCCATGCCAACAGCAAGAACTGCCGCAAATTTTTTCATCGTTAACACCTCTTGGTCATTGATGTTGGATAGTTTAAAGGTGTCAACCTTACACAAAGCTGAGTCTTATATTACATTAATGCTAAGCGGAGCTTACGTGTGATGTGCTCTTAACCTCATCACTTGCACTGAAAAACAGCAGAAATTTTTGTTCGATGGCTGCTGCTCGTGGTCTTCAAATTCCGGCAGCAAGAAGCGGATACTCGAACAAGGCGTAGTTCCCCCAAGCGCAACAGAATCTCAAGACAACACTAGCATTTATGCCGTGAGCCAATTTATTCTAGGGATGGTCTGAAGTAGCCCTGTGTTTCCGGCCGACTTCTGCCCTTGCCAATTTTAGAAGCGGCGATTCGACCAAAATCGATCAAGTCATCCGCTCATTTCTGAGTTTTTAGCCGCCGCGAACACCTCTCAGCGGCCATTTCCCACATTACAGGCGCACCTCTCCTGCATTCGTCAGCAAATGCCGGCGCGCCATCCACAGGTTCGACAGGGCAAACAATGTCACCAGCTGCGCCGTGTTCTTCGCCAGGCCACGGAAGCGTGTCTTCACATAACCGAACTGGCGCTTGATCACCCGGAACGGGTGCTCGACCTTGGCGCGCACCTGGGCCTTGGCCTTCTCGATCTTGCGCTTGGCTTTGTACAGCGCGCTGCGCTTACTCAGCTTCTTGTACGTACTGCGGCGGGCCGCGATCTGCCAGATCACCTCCCGGCCTTCATGTTCCGGGCGCTTCTCGACGCCGGTGTAACCCGCGTCGGCACCCACCATGTTTTCCTCACCGTGCAGCAGCTTGTCGACCTGGGTAACGTCTGCAACGTTCGCTGCCGTCCCTACCACGCTGTGCACCAGGCCGGACTCGGCATGCGCCGATGTGGGCCTTCATGCCGAAGTAATACTGGTTTCCTTTCTTCGTCTGGTGCATTTCCGGGTCGCGCTTACCGTCCTGATTCTTGGTCGAACTCGGCGCATGGATCAGCGTGGCATCGACGATAGTGCCTTGGCGTAACGACAAACCGCGGTCGCCCAGATAACCATTGATCACCGCCAGAATCCCAGCCGCCAATTCGTGTTTCTCCAGCAAGCGACGGAAGTTGAGGATGGTGGTTTCGTCGGGAATGCGTTCCAGGCTCAGCCCGGCAAACTGGCGCAGGATCGTGGTCTCGTACAACGCTTCCTCCATCGCCGGATCGCTGTAGCCGAACCAGTTCTGCATCAGGTGTACGCGTAGCATCGCCATCAGCGGATACGCCGGACGGCCGCCTTCACCCTTGGGGTAGTGCGGCTCGATCAGGGCAACCAAACCCGTCCACGGCACCACCTGATCCATCTCGATCAGGAACAACTCCTTACGGGTCTGCTTGCGCTTACCGGCGTACTCGGCGTCGGCAAAGGTCATCTGCTTCATCGGGAAACTCCGGCAACGGGATCGGCGTATTTCACCAGAAACGGGAAGTCTTCTTCAGGATTTCCCTAAGCACCTGGCGAGCGCCGATCTCGGTATCGCAAAGGAATATCGGCATTTTCCCACCCAAGGCATCGTTAACTGTGGTCATCCATGAGATTGCAACGGCTTTGTCTTCGAAAATTTCTTCGGCTATGACTGCTACTTGGGAAAGACGGTCTTGCTTCGTCGCGCCAAGGGGATTCATCGAGTCGACAGATATCGGGTTTTCGGGCTTTTTGATCAGTCCTTTGAGTGCTGTGACGCTTTGATCCTCGGCCGGCTTATCCACAGATGCTATCTCCTTGGGCAGAAGGAAAAACTCACCACGAATAACCCACCCTCGCATACACGACCTACAGCACATAACCACTGCCTTTCAGCGAATGCCATGGCCGGCCAAGCAGTTCTGAGCACGCTGCCTGCGCGCCACCGAAGCAGAAATTCAAACTTCGAGTGAATGCTTGTGGTGATGCGTATCGCACCGACTCACCTTTCTCATTCCAGATATCGCCATTGACCGCCCGCAACAAAGCATGACCCGCAACCAGGTCATGGGGCGAAACGCTGTAGAGCGATACGGCAGCAACACCATCGCCTGCGGCAACACGCGCAAGGCGGTAAGCAATGCTTGGCATCGGGTGGAAAATAGCCGGGTGGCAAAGCAAAGCATTCTGCTTGGCTTTTTGGGTGCCCCCATAACTGACCATTACCGCTGTCCCCGGTGCCAAGATCGCAGATTGCAGGTCATTATTCACGGGACGACCATTACGCAGTAAAGCCGGTGCACCCTCAGCCCATGCTATGCAGTCAGGACCACTAGGCGTGACGGGGGCGTAAACCACGCCCAGCACTGGCGTTGCGTTATGCAGCAATCCGATAGAAATGGCAGAGCCCGGCCGACGATTGAGGAAGTCGCCTGTTCCATCATTGAATCGCCCCTGGTTTCGTAGACACCTCCAAGCCTCATAATGAGGCCCATCAGGAGGTGCCATGAGCAACCAGCGTTACCCCGAAGAATTCAAGATCGAAGCGGTCAAGCAAGTCACCGAGCGCGGTTTGCGCGTTGCCGATGTGGCGGAGCGTCTAGGCGTGTCCGCGCACAGCCTGTACGCCTGGGTAAAGCGCTACAGCAAGCCCCAAGCACAGCGGCAGCAGGTAGATGATCAACAGGCCGAGCTGCGTCGCTTGCGCGCGGAACTCAAGCGGGTGACCGAAGAGCGAGACATCCTAAAAAAGGCCGCCGCGTACTTTGCCAAGGAGTCCGGCTGAAGTACGCCGTCATCAGCAAGCTGTCGGTGGAGTACCCGGTACGGCGTCTCTGCCAGACCCTCCAGGTACATCCCAGCGGTTACTACGCCTGGCTGGCCGAGCCGAAATCCGCACGCGAGAAGGAAGATCAGCGCCTGCTCGGATTGATCAAGCATGCCTGGCTGGAAAGCGGCGGGGTCTACGGCTACCGCAAGATCCACGACGACCTGCGTGAGCTGGGCGAGTCCTGTGGCCGGCACCGCGTGGCTCGCCTAATGCGGGTGGAGGGGCTGCGTTCGCAGACCGGTTATCGTCGGCGCCCCGGCTATTACGGCGGTAAGCCGACGGTGGCTTCGCCCAACCGCCTGGAGCGGCAGTTCAAGGTCAGCGAGCCGAACAAGGTCTGGGTCACCGACATCACCTACATCCGCACCTATGAGGGCTGGTTGTACTTGGCGGTGGTGCTGGATCTGTTTTCGCGCCAGGTGATCGGCTGGTCGATGAAACCACGGATGTGCAGCGACCTGGCCATCGATGCGTTGTTGATGGCGGTCTGGCGGCGCAAGCCCAGGCAGGAGGTGATGATCCACTCCGACCAGGGCAGCCAGTTCAGCAGCTCGGACTGGCAGAGCTTCCTAAAGGCCGACAACCTAATCAGCAGCATGAGTCGACGCGGTAACTGTCACGACAACGCGGTCGCGGAAAGCTTTTTCCAGTTGCTGAAGCAGGAGCGCATCCGACGGAAAACCTACGGCACTCGCGAAGAAGCCCGCAGTGATGTGTTCGATTACATCGAGATGTTCTATAACCCCAAGCGCCGCACCGCCTCGATTCCAACCGTCGTGATGCGCCCTTGCAGTTGCTCGCGAACGATTAGCCGCACTGATCCGGCCATCAATTCGTCCCCCTGACGAGCGCTGCCATCGAGTGCCTCCTTTATCAACTGATCCAGGGGTTGCCCCTTTTCCGCTGCCAGGTCGATACCGTAGGAATTCCACACATCTTCAACCTTGGTGCTGCCCTTGAGCCGGAGTTCAAGGTTTGGCAGATCGGTTCTTGACGCTTCTACCGCCTGGGAAAAAACGCAGTCAACGAAAGGCTGATTGTTTGGCTTGAGGACGACAAACAGATGATCACCGGCTTCAAGCCTGGTCGACCCTCGAGGCGGTATGACGGCCGACCCTCGCGTGATCATCGCCACGACTACGCCTTCGGGCAACGCCATCTGCGAGAGCAAACGGCCGGCGGCTCTCGCATCGTTACCGAGCGTGTATTCGACGATTTCCGCGTCGACATCGTGCAGTGACGAGATTTCGAGAGTCGCGGCGGGCGTCGCTGGTGGCTTCTCCGTCAGCCCCAGCTTGCGCGCGACGAGCGGGAGCGTAGAGCCCTGCACCGTCGCCGATAGCAGAACTACGAAGAACACAACATTGAAGATCAGGGGCGCATTAGGCAGTCCGAAAAGCAACGGGAAGATTGCCAGGATGATCGGCACCGAACCACGTAGGCCTACCCAGGAAACGAGTGCCGTCTCCCTGAGATTGAAGCCAAAAAGCGCAAGCATTGGTGCGACGGCCAGCGGCCTGGCCAGCAACACCAGGACCAGTGCAATCACCAACCCCTCGACCCACACATCGAGCAGCGAAACCGGATCGACGAGCAGGCCGAGGACTACGAACATGGTGATCTGGCTAAGCCATGCCAGGCCATCCATGAACAGGAAGGTGCTGCGCTGGAAAACGAATTTCTGGTTTCCGATCATCACGCCAGCGACGAAGATCGCCAGAAATCCGCTGCCGCCCAGATTCGCGGATACTCCATAGGCGAGCAATCCGCCGGCCGCAACAAGCACCGGATACAAGCCGGTCGCGACCAGTTTTATCCTGCTCAGCAACCTGAGTATCGACCATCCGACACCAAGCCCGACCAGCGCACCTATCCCCATCTGCATCAAAAACATCTGAAGCAGACCCCAGCCAAGCGGCATGCTGTTAACCAGCACCTCCAACAAGCCCACCGTCAGAAAGATGGCCATGGGGTCGTTGGACGCGCTTTCAATCTCCAGCACCGACTTGAGCCGCTGATTGATGTGAATTCCGGCGTTTCGCAAGAGAGAAAATACGGCTGCAGCATCGGTCGAGCCGATGATCGCACCCAGCAACATGCCTTCCAGAACTGGAAGCTCAAGCATCCAGGCAGCTGCGAGCCCCGCGATTGCGGCCGTTGCGAGTACCCCAACTGTTGCCAGCAGAGACGCTGGCTTCCAAACCTTCCTTATGGACGAAACGGGCGTTTGCAGGCCGCCGTCAAAAAGGATAAGCGCCAAAGCCAGGGTGCCGAGGGCATGCGCGGCAACGGCATTATCAAAAACGATCCCGCCGATACCGTTCTCACCTGCAAGCATGCCGGTGATCAGGAACAACACGAGCACCGGCAGCCCCAGACGGGCCGACAGTTTGCTGGAGAGCACACCGAACAGGATCAGTACTGCTGCCAGCAGCAATAGCTTGTCAATTGCAAACACCGAAGGTCCTTAATTATCTATGCACCGCATTTCTCGCGAGCAGACGCAACGTCGTGATAAGCCGGCGAGCCGACCACACCGCCGGATCAGGTCAGTTGTAGCTCAGGAGTAAAAAGCGCTCATTTTGAGCGATGTTCGATACCTAGCGGTCGAATCGATTTCATGCCAGATGTTGCGAGGCCTTTCTCGCGCAATGCCAAATGGTCACCCTAGAGGTTCGACAATTGATCTTTGAGCAAGTCGTTTTATTGATTGCCACTGGTTTCGGGCTGGGGTCTTTACCCTGGGTGCCTGGAACCTTCGGATCACTGCTGGGGATACCACTGGCGTGGTGGCTCTGGGGGCAGGCGCTGACAAGGCAACTGCTGGTCATCACCGCGCTGCTGGCGGTCGGCGTTCCGCTGTGTCACTGGGCCTCGCGTTGGCTTGGAGGCGGTGATGCCGCGCAGATCGTTGCCGACGAGTACTTCGCCTTTCCACTGGTTTTTTTGGGAGTGGCCACAACCCATCGATGGTGGCTACTAGGTGCGGGATTCGCACTGTATAGGCTTTTCGATATCACCAAACCGCCCCCCATTGATTTCGTCGAAACCATTGGTGGTGGCTTGGGTATCGTTTTTGATGACGTGCTGGCCGCGCTATTGGCTTGGCTCGTTCTGCGTGGGACACAAGCAGTTTGGAGACGCCCGTAGCTCCAGCTCAAAGTCACCCCTACCGACAGTGATTCTAGGCCCAGTCACTCCGCTGCTGTCTGAAACGTTGCATAGGCCAAGATGCTCTCGGCTACAGGTCGACACCTCGTGTGCTGCTTTCTAGGACGACCCACTGGTCGGCTGTCATGAAACAGGTCCAACCTGCATCAGGTCAGTGTATACCGGTAGCGGCCGGTCGGGCCGCAGGCTCTCTGGAGATTTCGATGTCGAAAAAGGCACTGACCCCGCCCTCTGCGGCCTTGCATTTCAATCCATTACGCGTGCAACTCGAACGGCTACGTAACGAGATGACGAGCGACGCCTGCCTGGCATCGCTGAAAAATATCCAGGTTCATGAGTGCTACAGGCAAAGCGCCGAGAACCTGCTGCAGTACCTATGTCTTCGTCGCCATGACCTGCGCGAGTTACAAGCGCAGCTTGCCGAGATCGGTTTGTCGTCCTTGGGCCGCGCCGAGGCGGCAATACTCGCAGCTGTGACATCGGTGATGGGCGTGTTGCAGCGGCTCGAAGAGCCGAATACCCAAGAGCCCAAGGCCCCTGAGCGTGGTCTCCACGAGGGTGAGCGTCTATTGGCGGCTCACGCCGACGCGCTGTTTGGAAAGGCCCGTGGCACGCGCTCGATTCGAATCATGGTCACCCTCCCCTCTGAAGCGGCGCACAACCGCGACCTCATCGAAGCGTTGATCAAGGAAGGCATGGATTGCGCGCGCATCAACTGCGCACACGATGACCCAGACAGCTGGCGTGCGATGATCGAGCATGTTCGTGCAGCGGAGAAAGCGCTTGGGCGCGAATGCAAGGTAGCGCTCGATCTCGCTGGGCCCAAGTTACGCACAGGCCCTATCGCAACGGCGCCAGGTGTAAAAAAGGTACGGCCCACGCGTGATTGCTATGGGCAAGTCATCAGCCCCGCCCACGTTCGTATTACCTGGGCGACGGCAGCCATAAACGAGTCCGATACCGACCCATGCTTGATGGTTACAAGCGATAAAGCGCTGGCAGTCCGTGCTGGCGATACGCTTAGGTTACGCGATGCGCGCGGCTCGAAACGAAAGATGAAGGTCATCGCGTCTGATGAGGAGGGGTGCCTGGCGGAGCTGAAGAAAACGGCCTACTTCACAGACGGCAGGCAGATCAAACAGCGTCGGGCAGGCAAGACACTGGGACGAATGCGCGTTACTGGCTTGCCGCCGCGCGAGCAGCATTTGACCCTGCGGGTTGGCGACCTGTTGGCGCTGACCGCTGACGACCAACCTATCGATCCACCGAGCAACGACAATGCCGAGACCGCAAGGATAGGCTGCACACTACCGCACGTATTGGCGGCGGTCGCAGCGGGCGACCCTGTTTGGTTCGACGATGGCAAAATTGGGGCGCGGGTGGAGAAAGCGTCTGCCGATGCGCTGATCTTGCGCATTACCCAAATCGCACATGCAAGCGGCCGCGCCAAGCTGGCAAGTGACAAGGGCATCAACTTCCCAGACAACGCCCTCCCAGTCCGAGCACCGACCGAGGACGATATTGAAACACTGGCGTTTGCGGCGAAACACGCCGATATCGTTCAGATGTCGTTCGCAAACAGCGCCGAAGACGTGATTGAATTGATTGATCATTTGGAACGACTGGACGCGACGCACCTTGGAGTAGTGTTGAAAATCGAGACCCGTGCCGGATTCGAAAACCTGCCCAAGATGCTGCTCGCCGGCATGCGATTGCCACGATTTGGCGTCATGATCGCCCGGGGCGACCTGGCCGTAGAGACCGGTTTCGAACGTTTGGCCGAAATTCAGGAAGAGATGCTGTGCCTGTGTGAGGCAGCCCATGTACCAGTGATATGGGCAACCCAGGTTCTTGAAAGCCTGGCTAAGAAGGGAGCGCCGGCGCGCTCAGAAATTACCGATGCAGCCATGAGCGTTCGTGCTGAGTGCGTAATGCTCAACAAGGGGCCATACATTCTTAAGGCGGTGACAACCCTCAATGACGTGCTGCGCCGCATGCGGGAGCATCGCGCGAAGAAACGGGACTTACTTCGCTCGTTGCAAGTGGCTGGGCGGCAGGATGCAACCGGGGCGCTAAGCTGAAGGCTGCTGAAGGAAGGTGTCGCGGTCACTGGCAATGGTGTTCAGCAGTGCTTTTCTTCGAGTTATCACCCGTCTGCCACTCGTATCTGCAGGCCCCATCCCACCCATATGGACGGGATTTGACAGCACTTGGCTCGCCGATACTCGACAGCAACCTGCGGGCTCGTCCGGCTTTTTGGTTACGCCGCATGCGCGACCGGACCCGGTTCTCCCACCTGCGTTTTGGACTTCGCAGAGCGTGGAGACGCATCGAGCAAAAGTTGGAAGAGCGGCGTTCGAGGGTAGCCGACTGAGAGGTATGAGCGTGGCTGTGGAAGGAGCACCAGCCGGGCGAGCCGATTGACGCTGGCTTGCTTCGCTTCGAGCGTGCGGGCCCCGTCGCGACCCAGGAGACACTTATCTTTGACGCACTAAACCACAGCGCATCGCGACACTCGCTGGTTGTCGCCCCCCTGCTTTGTAGGCGCCCCCAAATCTCAAAGTAAAACCTTGTTGAATGTCCGGTTCTGGCCGGTTAGCGACCACTTCTCAGGCTAGCCATGCTTGTCCTCCCACATGTGGAGGACTTGCCATGAACATCACTGCTACCTGCACCCGCCG
>LFEF01011581.1_pt1 | contig 75083 bp, 85 predicted proteins | sample 619371 | NCBI WGS metagenome assembly LFEF01 (sample SAMN03014291, study PRJNA259931) | freshwater metagenome | biome: lake; feature: waterbloom | place: China: Taihu Lake | collected 2006-08 | depth 0 m m
CGCGGCTTGGGTCGCGGGGGCGACCGCGAAGGCGGCCTAAGCCGGCTTGGCGATCGGATCGCCGCGCTTTACCTTGGCCCTCGACCAAGCGTAAGGGCGGCGGCCGATGGCACTAGCGTTGATCTGCATTTCGTCGATGGCGACCCGGCATATCTTGGCCGAGATCGCGGCATCGCACGGCGCGGCGACGGGCCGGAAGGTCGACGGCAATTCGATGCGAGACGCCGGGATCTTCCATGGGGATCTAATCGTGGTCGACCGAAGCGTGCGGCCGGTCGATGGCGATATTGTCGTGGCGACCGTGCACGGCGAGCGATCATTGAAGCGGCTGCGCATGACGGGTGGTCGTCCGCGGCTGATGTTTGAAAATTCGGATATGCCGCTGTTCGACCTTCCGGAGATCGCGGAAGTCGAGATCTGGGGCGTCGCACTTTGCAACGTACATTGGCTGCGACCGAGGAAGCAGGGATGACCTCATTCGCACTGATTGACGGCAACTCATTCTATTGCTCCTGCGAGCGCGTCTTTGACCCTGCCATCGCAAAGCGGCCGGTGATCGTTCTGTCCAACAACGACGGATGCGCCGTTGCCAGAACGGCGGAGGCCAAGGCGCTCGGCATTGGCATGGGCGAACCCTACTTCAAGATCCGCGATCTCTGTCGTGACAATGATGTGGCGGTCTACTCCAGCAACTACACCCTTTATGGCGACATGAGCGCCAGGCTGAATGCGATCTACCGGCAATGGTCTCCGGATGTTGAAGTCTATTCGATCGATGAAAGCTTTTTGGATATGACCGACATCAGGCCCGCCGATCGCGTCGCCTTCGGCCGCGATCTTCGGTCCACGGTTCAGCAATGGACCGGGATCCCGACCTGTGTCGGCATTGGCCCGAGTAAGACACTGGCGAAGTTCGCAAACCACGTTGCAAAGAAGAACCCGGAGCTTGGCGGCGTCTGCGACCTGACAGACGCAGCCGTTCGGCAACGCTGGCTCGATTGCGTAGAGGTTGGGGAGGTTTGGGGCGTTGGCTCGGCATCAGAGCGAAAACTATTCGGCCTGGGCATTGAGACGGCCGGCGACCTGGCGCGCGTTGATGCGCGGCTCGCTCGCAATCTTCTGAGCGTGGTGGGGGAGAGGACGGTTCTGGAGCTGCAGGGCATTTCATGCCTGCCGCTTGAAGACGTGCCGCCACAACGAAAGGGCTGCGCCGTAACCCGATCCTTTGGAACGCCGGTTACGGATCTGGCCGGAATGCTCGAGGCAGTCGCGGCCTATGCGATGAGGGCAGGAGAGAAGCTGCGCCGGCATGGTCTCGAGGCGACACATATGGCGGTCTTCATGCATACGTCGCGCTTCAACTCGAAAGACAAACCGCACTCGGCTCAAACGACCGTCCATTTTCCCGAGGCTTCGAACGACACGTTCGACCTTATCCGGGCTGCTCAGAGCGGAGCGCGCAAGATTTTCAGGGACGGCCATCGCTACGCGAAGGCCGGCATCATCATGAATGATCTGGTGAGGGCAGCGTCACAGCCGCGGCCGCTCTTCGATGCGCGGGACCGTGATCAGTCGGAACGACTGATGACAGCGCTGGATGCGGTCAATGGGAAATTTGGGCGTGGCTCGCTTATCCCGGCCTCGGCCGGCATCAAGCGCGACTGGCAAACCAAGTTTGACCGTCGATCGCCGCGCTACACCACGAATATCAAAGAACTGCCCGTAGCCGTGGCGCGCTAGAAAACGAAGAAGAAGCGAGATTTTGCTGAGCCTGCCTCGGCTAAAGGATGCCGACGACAGGCCAGATGCACGAGGTGGACCCACACAGGGGCAGCGGTGGCCGGTGGGGAGAAAGGAGGTCGTCATGACCAAAATCCAGTATGCCGCTTCATGGCGCGACCAGCTGCCTATTTAAACATCTCCTATGAACGGGCAGCGAAGAGCTTGTAGCAGCCGAACATGGCAAGGCAGACACCGAATGCGATGGCCCATCCATCCGCGAAAAAGTGGTAGAGCGGCATAGCCCAGTCAAAGAAGAGATCAGCCAAGTTGATATCTAGAATCCAGACGGATGCAGCAAAAGCCAGGCCTATGAAAATCACCCTGAGGCTTGTGACGCGGGACCAGTCTGAGGCTATTAGCGAGAACATAGTAAGCTGCTCCTACAAGCCGAAAAGTGGGAGAAATATACCTGCTAAGATCGCCCAAACGATCAATCCGAATATCAAGCCTAAAGCGGCGGTGGCTGTGCTGGAGATGACTCCATCGCCCGCCTCTCTGGCCTTTCGCCACCCATATATGGTCAGGAAAAGTGGAGCTAAGGGGGACCGAACGGCTAGGGACAATCCATATCGGATAGCCGGAATGATGTCAGATCGTCGGGTATAGAGGTGAGAGATGACTAGCATGGCAGCTCCCGCCATTAGAATTCCTAACCATATGATCCCTACCCAAGACTGCGCCGCGACGTTGAACGGTTTAGGAACTCCATCAAGCCACAGTAGACCCGCATAGCCCACGACAATGGGTAAAAACCCCATGACCATGATACCAAACACTGTGGCTATAAACTCCCTGCGGCTATGCGCCTTTGCATCGGACAGCGCCTGGGTGGTTTCGCGAACCAGATATCCGGCAAACGCAAAGACTGCATAAAGGAGCAGGAGCGCGCCACCAATTATGGCTATCCACTGGATGGCTCCAGTAACGGCAGAGCTTCCAAAAAGCAGAACGCCCGCGATTATGGCAAGGAGTATATTGGTGGTGCTCCTGTCACCCATTGCCGCCTCTCTTAAAGATTGAACTCACGTCTTCCCAAAGGATCATGAGGCCGAGGGCGAAGGCTCCAATAGGCATACTCCAGACGAGGAGCATCACGGGGCCGCTATACAAGAACATGTAGACGAAGCCCCATAGTCCGCCGACCATCAGGCAAAGCCCTAGAATAATAGAAATGAACCTGCGCAAACGACGTCCTCTGATGCCGATCCTGCTTTAACTTGTAAAGCGAGTAGTTGATCGCTGGCAACGGACAGGTGAGATGCACCTGATACGAACAAGAAAACCGGTCGCAAGAACGGACCGGTTTCGCAAACCCGGTCTATTTAGCCACTTGTTTAACGTGGCTGCAAGCCGACCGGCCAAATCACCACGGGATAAGGCTGCCTTACGTCTTCGCGGGCCTTGCTTCAATTGGTGGGCTTTGGTTTTGTCGTAAGTGCGTGATTTGTAGACGCGGTGGTTTCCATCCCCATCGACTAGGCGGGTCCATACCGACTGGGAAGTGCTACTTAAAGCGAAGTCGAGAAGAAGGGGGCGGCATCCAAAAAGCCGCTTCCCTTCCTCTCGGCGCACTCCTGACCCGCTTTGGGCGGGTGCCCATATCCTTGTCGCATGGCCTGCGGCCTGACAAGGTTTCCGGTCGCATCTTTTCCAAAGTGTTACCAACTTTATGTTGGCAAGCGCCCAGCGAAATCGAGAGCGGAAAGCCTTCCAATACGGCACTGCATATTTTTTTCAAAAAATGCCAGATTGCGTATTGACGGCATCGTCAAATGGCGCTAGGTATCGCACGATAGAAAATTCCTAAATATGTATTGACACACGCCGTCAGGAGAGCTATATTGTTCCCTGTTACGGCGTTTTTTGCTTTCCAGAAAATCCGGCTAACGCAAACCCCCGGCCATCGAGGACGGGAGATAGGAGCTACATGACCAAAACAGTGAGGGGAAATGGCATCGAAGAAAATCGTTTACGTAAGCACCGCAGCTAAAAGGGCGGTCCAAGACCTCCCGAAAAACATTGCAACCGATTTCCTCAACGACCTTAATTTCGTTGCGGCTGGGAAAACCCCCAGATCGGCTTTTAAACCTTTGACGACGATTGGCCCCGGCGTGATCGAGCTAATCGAAAACGGTTCACCAGCTTACAGGCTGATATACTGCGCCAAGCACCTCGACACCGTCTACGTGCTGCACGCGTTCACCAAGACGACCAACGGCGTCGATAAGGCGGCGATGGACACCCTGAAGAAACGCTACAAGGAAATGATGGAGATCGTCCGAGAAGCGGAAAAGCAGGCGAAGAAGAAGAAATGAAAATAGATGGAGGCGGTTAAGCCGCCTCCATTTCGACTTCGCAGACCACTTGATCGCCCGACATGGCTGGCCGCAGACGGTACCCTAGCTTAGCTAGGTATCCGATCAACCGATCTGACGAGAACAGGCTGATTTTTCCGCGCAGCAGCTCGCTAACGCGGGGCTGAGGTATCTCCAGCGCTTGAGCTATCTCGGCTTGTTTCCAGCCTTTATTCTCGAAAATGTCGATCAACGTCATGAGCACGTCTGACCGGAATTGGAGATCAGCGGCGAGTGCGGAATCCTCGGTGATCGACTCGAAAATGTTGGTGTATTCGAGCTTTTCTGTCATTTTTTCTTATCTTTCAGGATATACCGATTTCAGTATAAGATATGCGCAGCTGCATAAATGTCAATGGCAGATTGATGTTCCCGTGAAATGGCCATGAGTAGGCGAGCGCATCCGGACTTCCAAGGCGCCGGGGGAAGGTTGCTACATCCGCCCGCGCCGTCCAGGCCACAACTGAGGCTCGCTACAAAGTACCAGAAGCCGACTGCAAACAGGCAGACGGCTATTCCTGAAAATAGAAAGACGCGCTTGACCATAGCGCGACAATAACGAAGGCGCCGGCATTGAAAAGAGCCGCCCTAGTGGGGCGGCTCGGCGCTGATCAGCGCATCGAATGCGGCCTCTTCTTCGGCAAGCTTGGCTTTGGCCGCCGCCAGCTCGGCTGCGATCTGCTGACGCTCGGCCTGGTCGATGGACGCTGCAAGTTCGGCGCGCAGTTCGTTGATGTGGTCGTAAGTGGTCATCGTCAGCTCCTTTGAATGAAAACAAAGGTGCGGGACCGACAAGGGAGGGTTTGGGTCAATGACCGCCGGAGGCGGCCTGCGGGGCATGGGGGAGCCGATTTCGTTGCGTAGCGGCGAAATTGGGGGAACCGCGCATCATTGACGCGAACCCTCCCTTGTCGGTGTAGTGGTTGATGTTGAGAGAGATTTTACCTCTCCGTATCTCTCCATCACTTCACATCGGAACCTGAGACTCCTCACGGCGTTCTGGCGGCGGAGGGGCAGCGATGACAGATAGATCACACGTATTCAGGCAGCTCGCCTGTAGCGACATGGTTCGCAAGGCGGCACAGGCCAATCATCAGCCGATACCGAATGACGGCCGCATCGACGCCCTGTTGCAGCGGCTTTCTCAGGCTGAACAGGATCCAAACGGGAAAGCAACAAAAGGAAGTCCGTACCGAAACTCGGAGTAGTCGCCTTGCGGGCCATGTGACGGGGACCCATATAGGTAGGTAGTTGACGTGCGTACCTCTCCTCCCGGGCCGCGCGTCGGCTGTTCCCCTCTGGAGGTTATTGAACCCCACACCTTAAGGGCCGCGGCTTTCCGCTGGCCCTTTTTCTTTGAGGAACAGCCAATCATCCATAGGCTCGGTTTCACCCTTGGGCAGAAGGAGGTTCAGCCTTCCGTATTCCCTCTCCAGGAGCGTGCTGAGGCCGCGAAAATCACGCCAGATGGAGGCGAGGAAGGCAGCGCTCGCAATGGGCCGGTCAATGACTTGTTCCAGCTTCCTCGTCAAAGCCGCGCTTGTGCGCTTCAAATGCGATGAAGCATAGGGATCTTCGCAGATTGCGGTGGTGATTGTGTGTATCTGCCTCACTGATCTGACTGTCTGCGCAGTTCTCAGATAAGCAGAAAAGCTCTGTCCCATAGATAGCTCCGTACCGGCCCCCGAAGCTAACGCAAAAGCCCCTCGATTCTATGGGGGCGAGTGCCCTCTTGGTTAAGCAGCAGTTACCATGACCCGCGTAGCTTAATCAGCCGCAGGTGGCTCGAACAACAAGACCGGATGCGGGATCCGTCTCGATCGTCACCCGATCCTCGCGGAAGTCCTGGGTCACCATGTCGCCGGGCTGGATCTGACGAACGGTCTTCGCGCCGGCAAGCTGCATGGCTTGCTCGTCCGTTGGCTTTTCTTTGCCAACAAGTTTCTGAGCGGCTTCTACGTCACACAGGATTGTACCAGGCGGCGCAATAGCAGCAGAGCTGTTGCAGCCGCTCAGGGCCGCGAGACCAGCTAAAAGTGTAAGCCACGTATGGCGATTAATACGAAGATCCATCACCGACGTTCCCATACTTTCAAAAAGGGTAGCCCGCCCATGTCAGCCACCTCTTCGGCGGCCGCCTGACACGAAAGGGCAGAAAGGCTTTTTGCCATTATCGGACGAAGCTCCTCAACTGCATCTGACGCTCGCTTGTACTCGTCGGCCGTCAAATGACCGCCCATGGTGGCATCAGTGAGCGAATAGTAATCATCACAACGATCTTCTACGGCTAAAACAGCAGCCCAAAACCGAGCGAAATCGTCAGCGCGATCTGCCCGAGCCTGCTGTGTTGGAAGGAGAGATATCATTAGCCCTGCAAGACATAGCGTAACAGTTCGAGTGGTCATGATGCTCCCTTTAGCAACAAAGTTCGGTGCTGTTTCAGCTCCCATGTCTCGATCAAGAAGAGAGCAAGCGAACTTGCCGAATTGATCGCTAATCGAGCGATCCTTGCATCGATCCGCCTGTGTCCCTTCTCTCGCCCATGTGCGTCGCCGGCATGTGTGCGCAAGGCGCCTATACCCTTCGCGACAGAAGTGAGTCCGCTCAGGATTTGACGAATGTCATTCTCGATCTCGGGCGGTAGGCCCGCCCTACCCGGCGACAGTCCCAACGGCTCCTGGACCGCACGAATGAGCCCGTCGATATCTTTCTTAGCGGGAAGAGGTAGGCCCAATTCAATCAGGATCGATCGGCAGACTGCTTCTACAAGAGAGCAGGCTGAGGTAACAGCATCCTCCGGATCTTCCACGGCACTCTTAAGTGCGCGGCTGATGTCCAGCTGCACTGTGTCGAAGTCGAGTCGGGTCACGGTCTCGGTGAAAGCGGTGACAACGACTCCTGCAGTTCCTCGCGTCACAACCTCGGCTTTGCCATTGACGGTCGTGACGGCAAGTCCGTCAGCTGCAAGAACGGCGTTCAGATGCTCTTGCACTGCGACCGCTCGTGACGGGTCTGAGGGATACTCACGAGGATCTGCGACCTTTTGAATAACTCGCCGTATCTTCTCGTCGGCATCCCACTGAGCGGCTATCTGTCTGAGGAAGTCCATCGTCGCCGGTAGCCGCGAACTCGCGCCAATGCGCATATCGAGGCCACAATCCATGAAAAATCTCTCGATATTTGGACCAGAGCGGTAGATTCCGACAGGTGGCGCCATATCCGGCCCTTGTCCGACACCGCCTGTAATCACGTCCGTCAGTGCTTTGATCACGTAAGGAGAAAACTGGGCCATGCGTGCTGGAACCTCACAGAGAATTAAGAATAGGCTTCTTTGTATCGGTCCCGTCATAGCGAGATGAATTTACTTCACGGTCGACACGGTAAAACTCAAGCTGGCTGTCGATCTGGTTTTCAAGAAGGAAGGCTTTCGCGTCAGCACCCTGAACAGAGGCATCCAGCCAGGTCTCATAGGCCGATGGATCCAGCATGACGGGCATTCGCGTATGAATGTGAGCGATGCGGTCGACGGCCGGCGCTGTGATTATTGTGCAGCTGGTGACGCCTAGCTTGTCGTTATGCGCCCATAGCCCGGCGAACGAGAAAGGCTTCCCCTCGGGGAGTTGCAACAACCATGGGTCTTTCTTGCCGTCCTCTTCGCTTGTGGTCCATTCAAAATAACCGTCAGCCGGAATGAGGCATCGCTTCGTCTTGAAAGGCTCTCGAAAGGCCCCTGAGGTGTCGACGGTCTCGATCCTGGCATTGAACATTGCGGCCTTCGGCATTTCCTTGACGAAAAAGGGGACAAGCCACCATCGCCCATAGTCAACTTCTAGCGCACCGGCTTTGTCCCTATGGGCAAAGTAGACGCTCTGTGTCGGAGCTATGTTGTAGCGGGGCGGCATGTTCGACGGAGGCGGACTCTCTGCATGGATATTGTAGAGGGCATGAATCTCAGCCCAGGTCATTGTGTTGGTGAAACGTCCGCACATTCGCTGCCCCTCGATTTGCTATCCGATCAGACCAAAGTACAGATCCCACAACCAGTTCTCCCGGGGCTCAGCGTCCGCAAGGCAGTCCAGTGATCGTGGCTGAGCCAGATCAATATCACAGACGCCCGTCACCAATGCATATCTTTGCCGCTCGACGTCCGCCAACCGCCAGCCCGTCCAGACGCATCCTGCCGTAAGAACAACGATAAGAAGATTCCTCACACTAGACCTCCATCAGCAATTGAACGAGCTGCATAAAAACTCTGCTCTCGACACCGAGGCACCTCTGACGAGAATAGTCAGAACAACCAGCCCGGTTCGCTCGAGAGGGCCCGCATCGCCGCTTTCGGCTCCTTAGCGAGTATCAAAAACAAAGCTCTTGTAGCTGCGTCAGGCTTCCGGCGCCCTTGTTCATAGGCCTCTATCGTTCTAGCCGGAATGTGGGTCAGCTTCTCGAATTCCCGGCACGAACTTGCGACGCTGCGCCTGATCGCTTGGATCACCGCAGGTGTCAGCTCATTCTTAGCGGTACTCCCAATCAGGTCCAAAAAGGCATCGAGTGGAAGATTATTCGGAAAATCGTTCATGAGAGCGGTCCAGCTGAGGTCTCTTGCACCGCTAAAAAACGGCGCCTTGGGAGCTACGTCAATGACGTATTGAACAGTTCACGAAATTGGTTTTATGAACTAAATTATATGTACCCTGAACTGCGATAAAATCGGCACAATTATTCATATATCAGGCACATAAGGATTGCAGTCGAGCGTAACTTTGAGGAACTGTATCTATAAAGAAAGAAATGGCGTCGCTAAATTTTTCGACATGGTAGTTTTCACCCATAGGAGCCTCCGATGTCTGAGTTGATCGAACGTCTTTTCTCGATGCTGCGCATTCCGCCTGAACACCATGGATTTGTAATCAGTCTCGCCGCGATCGCATTGTCCGGCTACGCGATTTACGCCGTACTCTCTGTCGTACAAGGAAACTGACAATGATGCGCACATGGGTTCCCTTGCCGACCGTTTGGATCGAGGAGCAGGGGCTAAAGCAATTCGCCTGGTCTGACGGAGGCGGAGGCTCTGACCAAGCCTCTGCGCTCATATGCCTGATGCTTATTGCTCACCACACAGACAGCTTTGGATTAGCGAGGCTGACTTACCGGAAGATTGGAGACATAGCAGGGTTAAGCCGCAGCAAAATTTCCGGCGGTTTAGAGCTGCTTGTCGAGCGCGGCCTCATAACCAAGGAGCAGGAGCGAAGCGTGGTTCGGCTTTCTAACCTCAACACGGCCGTCCGCGGATGGGGAATGCTGCCTGCAAAGGGCCTCTACACGACAACAGGCCGGATTCCGTTTTTCCGGCGCCTTCACCTCCGTCATCGAGCAGAACTAGACGCCCTGAAGCTGTACCTTCTTTTCGTCGCACGTCGCGACATCACGCGAAACGTTGTTGACTTGAGTTATGACAAGATCCGGGAGTATGCAGGGATTAGCAGGAAGAAGATCCCCGATGCTCTGTCTCTGTTGTCCGTTAATGGTTTGATCCGTCACGAACGACAACCCAGCGACATTAATGATTATGCCACCATGAACTCCTATCGGCTTTCATACCTGGATTCCTACCGGCATCCTGGCACGACAGGCCGCGCCCAGTTAGTGGCCGCCAAAGAGCTCTGATTTACATTTAACAAGCGGACCGCTGATTTGGTTCATTAAGGTATACCTTCTGAGACAATCTCCGTGAGACACTAAACGGTGTATCATTTGGGTTGCTTTTGCAGTTATGAGACGATACCCAATGAAGGTCTAGAACCTAATGAGACGTTTCATGGCGATTTACGGGTATGCTCGGGTCAGCACGATTGAACAGGATTTGACAATTCAAGAGGCCGCTCTGAAAGCGGCCGGGTGCACGGTCATCCGCGCGGAAAAGAAATCCGGATCGACTAAGCAGGATCGGAAGGAGCTTAACACGCTTCTGGAATTCATGCGCGATGGCGACAGCCTGGTCGTAACGCGGGTGGATCGACTGGCAAGATCAGTTGGGGATCTTCAGGACATCGTACGGCTGCTGAAGCAAAAAGGGGTGACACTTAAGGCGACAGAACAGCCGATCGACACTAGCTCCGCGGCCGGCAAAGCTTTCCTAGATATGCTCGGCGTATTCGCTGAGTTCGAGACGAACCTTCGCAGAGAGCGACAGATGGAAGGAATCGCCGCTGCCAAGAGCAGAGGGGTCTATAAAGGGAGGAAGCCCCACGTCGATGTTGCTGAGATCTGCCGTCTTAGATCCGAAGGCATCGGGCCGACAGATATTGCAAGGAGGCTGAGCATAGGTCGGGCTAGCGTGTATCGTGCACTAAGAGAAGTCGCATCCTCTTAGCCGAGACGGCGACATCGCGCCAGCAGCAGGCGTACCGGCTGCACCGCATCCTTTAATCGTTATGTTATAACATATCACATAGGATATATTATGGAACTCCTAGTTCACATTACATCGTTGTTCAGTCCACTACGCAAATCCATTCATCGCACATATGATAACTTATGCACTCGTGTTTCATGGATCCTAGTTTTGTGCTCGTTCCTCTGTCTTGACGATGCGACCGTCCTCCAGCGTGAGGATGCGGTCAGCGCGGTCGAGGATGCGATTGTCGTGGGTAACGAGCAATGTGGTGGTACCCCGTGCTTCACCCATGCGCTTCAGAAGATCGACGACATCCGCCGCGCTGTCTTTGTCCAGGGCGGCTGTGGGCTCGTCGGCTAGCACGAGCGCCGGGCTGGAGACCAGCGCTCGGGCGACAGCAACGCGCTGCTTCTGACCGCCTGACAGGTTCGCAGGCAGATACGTTGTACGGTCGCTCAAGCCGACCAGGCCAAGTGCATGCTCAGCCGCGCTTTGCGCCACGCTATCGGCCACTTCGCCATGCACCTGCACTCCCATCATCACGTTCTGCAGCGCTGTCAGGCTTTCATGCAGATTGTGGGCCTGGAATATGAAACCCAGGCGGCGGCGCAGACTGACAAGCTGTGGCTGCGATGCGCCGTTCAACTCACTTCCCAAAAGCTGCACTGATCCATCCTGCACGGCTCTGAGACAGCCGACCAGCGTAAGGACCGTCGTCTTCCCGGACCCGGAAGGCCCCATCAGCACGGTGAAACTGCCGCGTTTCAGCGTCAGGTTCACATCAAACAGTGCCTGTTTCCGAACGTCGCCACTGCCGAACCAATGATTCAGTGCGCGCACCTCGACGATTGCCTCGTTGTCCATCGCAGCTTCCTAGAAAAGATCGGCAGGGTCGGCAGCGCCAAGCCGACGGGTCGCAATGGCGCCGGAAAGGGCGGAAAAGACAATGGTGCCGAGAAAAACGGTCATTGCCATCGAAGGTGTCATCACCAGAGGCAGGGTCGTGATCTTTCCCATCAGCGTCAGGATGGTCGTCCCGACAATTAGTCCTGGAATGAAGCCCATGATCCCGAGCACCAGCGCTTCTTCGAAGACGATGCCGAGGAAGAAACGCGGGCCATAGCCCATGGCCTTGAAGGTTGCGTATTCGCGCAGGTGGTCGGCCACGTCGGTTGACAGAACCTGATAGACGATGACGATGCCGACGAGAACGCCGATCAGCACGCCGAACCCGAAGATGATGCCCGTGGGCCGCTTGGTTTGTTGATAGCGCAGATCCTCCTGCGCTGCGTCCTGATAGCTGCGTATGCGAAGGGACGGGTCGGAAATCAGAGTTTTCAGGCGCGCGATCACGGCGTCTGTCTGCGCGCTGGAGCGCAGGCTGAGGAGAATATGGTCGGGTGCCGAGGAACTACGCGTCGGGAATAGCGACAAGAATGTCTGGTCCGAAACCAGCATATAGCCATCGCCACCGAAGCCCCCTCCGCCAGAGAACGTGGCATAGGCGGTGATTGTTCGGCCTTGCGTTTCAAAGGACAGAGGCGTTTGCGGACGGATTGAAGCGGCTTCGTCCTTGGCGAGGCCTCGGGCCAACCGATCGAGTATTGCCGCGTCTCGCACCTGCAGGAGATTGAGATCGCTTGCAATATCCTGAGACAGAAACTCGGTCTTGATCGGATCCACGCCGAAGGTCGTCAGACTGATGTCCTTTTCGCCACGGTCCCAAGGAACATTGGCGATGAAAACCCCCATTCCAGCGGCTACATCCGGATCCCCCAGCGCTTGTAGCAACCATTGCCGAGCCACATTGCCACCGTCGGTCAGGGTACTCGCATCGCCAGCCGAGATCATGATATCCGCCTGGAAGAAATCATAGGGACGCAAGGTTGCGGCCCCCATCGAGTTCATGATCCCAAGCTGGACGAAGACCAGCACATTGGCAAAGGCAACACCGGCAAGTGCCGCAGCAAAGCGGGTCCGGTTGTGGGTCAATTGCAGCCAGCCGATGGGCAGCCGCCCGAACAGGCGTTGCAGCAAGTAGCTCATGGATTGGCCCGTACCGTGGTGTCAATACGGGCGATGACCTCGAGATTTGTGAAGCGGGCGGCGACATCCGAGGAGGCTTCGTCCAGTACCACCAAGACCTGGATGACGCGCGCATCCTTGTTTTCCGCTGCATCGTCAGAAATCAGGCCCTGCCGTCCCACGGTCAGTCCGATCCTATCCACCCGGCCTTGCAACGTGACACCGAGAGCCGGAGTTACCAGTTCCACCGGCTGGCCGACCATGACTGCACTGATGCGATCCTGCCAGATCTCAACCTCGGCCATCATCTGATCCGTGTCCCCCATATCCATGATCCCGTCGGTGGGAGGCCGCTGTCCGGGCGTGACATGGATGTCGAGGATCGTGCCGGTGATGGGCGCCACGACTTCGGCGCGTGCAAGGTCGAGCCGAGCACGGGCCAGTTCGGATCGGGCGGCATCGACATTGCGGCTGGCGACGATCACATCGGGCTGTTCGTCCAGCGTGACTGCGTCATAGCGCGTGAGCGTTGCCTCAGCGCGGACAACGGAAAGTTTCGCGCCTTCTGCTGCAGCACGGGCCGCATCGAGTGCAGCCTGCGTGCTGACGGCGCTCGAGGCGAGCGCTTCCGTTCGCGCCAGCGTAGATGCAGCTTCTGCGGCCGTGGACACGGCTTGATCGAGTGCTGCCTTTGCTTCGTTGCGGCTTGCCTCTACCGCCGCTCGCGTCTGGATGAGGTTTGCTTCGCGCACGGCGAGATTTGCCTCTGCGGTAAGAACGGCCCCAGCGAGAGCAGTGTGATTGTCGAGCCTCGCCAACACGGTGCCCTTTTCCACGCGATCGCCCACGGAAACGAGAATGTCCGCGATGCGCGCATCCCCAGCCCCATATGGTGCTGCGACAACCGAAACATCGCCACGGGGCATCACCCGCGCCAATCCGACAACATCCGACGGCAGCAAGGTTTCTGCCATTTTAGGCGGTAGCTCGATGTCAGGCGGCAAGGCAATGGGTGCGTCTGAGCCGCCGCCGGGTTGAAGTCCCGTCAGCGCGTAAAACTTCTGCAAACCAGTCGGCTGAAAATACATCCCCAGCACAGCGCCCGAGAACATGAAGACTGGGACCAGCAACACCAGCAGGTACCGCTTGCGGAACCAGCGGCGCTGCCGGGGTGTTTTTGGCTCGGACAGATTCAGATTGATCGGGAGGCTTTTTTCATCCGTGGCTGACATTGCAGGTCACTCGTTCCTGTCGATCGTTGAATGGGATGTTGACTTCAATACCTTCGTCACGGTCTTGCCAACCGGCAAGGATGCGTAGGTGATTAGGCTGCAACGAAACACATATCACAGAACATATATTTCTGTGTTCGATATCGTGCATTTGTAAGCCTGGCCAGAGATCCAAGCGGATGGCTGGCCAGGAAAGATGCGACAAAGCCACGCAAGCCCAGCGCTTAGCGACCGAAATCAGCCGTGGTCACGACGCCGTCTGTGTTCCGGTCCAGCATGCCCATCCAGGCGACAGCACCGCCGAGGAACTCGTCCCGTGACACCTTGCCGTCCTGGTCGGTGTCGTTGTTCTGAAGTGTCATTCCCTGGGATGCCCGGTCGGCTCTGCCACCATGACCACCGGCATTGGCCTTCATGTCGTTGGCGCGCGCCTCGTCGAAATACACGTATTCATCGGCGTCGATAAACCCGTCCTCGTTGGAATCGAAGGTGAGGAAGACGTCGCCGCGCTTGGACTGCAGCTCGGAAAGGGTGGCTTCGCCATTTGCGTCGAGATCCCAGTTCTCCAGGAAGTGGGCGCCGGGATTGCCCTGCTGCTGAGCCATCAGGGGTGCGGCGGAAGCAGCCAGAGCCATGGCGGCGATCAGAGTTTTCTTAAGACTATGCATTTTGCGTTCCTCTTCATCGGATCTTGTTTGCGCGTCTTGAGCTGCGAAGTTTGTTTCACCCCGCCTCGACTGCGATGGACATGTGATGACGGATGCATGTCGCACGATGATGCCGTCTGCGGTCCCTTTTGTAACGGTTTGTCGCAGATCGGCGGACTGACACCCGGCGTGACAAAGGAGGAGTGGAACACGGTCCCCATCATGCGCTAGAAACGTGCCATGACCTCAAGCGAGCCCAGTCCCCATATCCTGATCGTCGACGACCATCGCGACATCCGCGACGGACTGGTCCGTTACCTTGAGAAGAACGGTTTCCGGACCACGGCTGCGCGCGACGCAACCGAGATGGACAAGTGCCTGCATGGCGGACGCTTCGATCTCGTGATCCTGGACGTCATGATGCCGGGTGAAGACGGCCTTTCGATCGCACGTCGGCTGAGCAGCGCAGGTGGGCCACCGATCCTGATGCTCAGTGCCTTGGCCGAAGAGACGGATCGCATTGTCGGCCTTGAGGTCGGAGCTGACGACTACCTGCCGAAACCCTTCAGCCCGAGAGAATTGCTGGCAAGGGTCAAGGCCATCTTGCGGCGAACCGGTCGAACGACCAGCCTCGCCGGCAGCCTCTCCGGGCGACGCCTTTCCTTTTCCGGATGGACACTGAACACGGACACGCGGGAGCTGACACGTGACGAGGACGAAAAGCAGATATCGTTGAGCTCGACGGAGTTCCGTCTTCTCATCGTCTTCCTCGAACGCCCCCGGTTTGTCCTGTCCCGAGATCAGTTGATGGATCTGACCGAGGGTCGGGCCCCAGACGTCTTTGATCGGGCGATCGACAACCAGATCAGCCGGCTGCGTCGCAAGATCGAGCCCGATCCGGGACACCCGACGATCATCACAACGATACGGGCGGGAGGCTACAGCCTCGCCTGTGACGTGGCAGTCTTGCCATGAGAGTTGGATGGCCCAGGGATCTCAGCGCCCAGATCGGACTGACCACACTTGCCGCGCTGATCTTTACCCAGATCCTGTTCCTCGCCTTGTTCGGTGCCGAGCGGGGCCTCTCCCATGTGGAGGAGCAAAGGGCGGATATTGTAAGGCAGGGTCAACGCCTGGTCGGTCTCCTGCCGACGATCCCTGAACCGGCGAGGAACGACGTTCTTTCGGCAGCCGGATCTGAACGCGTGATATTCCGGCTGAGCGACACGCCAACCGTCGTCGCTGGGACATCAGATGAAGACGCGCGCATGGAGCTGGGAGCGCGTGGCGGTTCGGTCGAGCATCCAGGCTATGAACCCGTGACGGCGTTCGCGCGACGGATTGGCCTCATACCAGCAATCCTGCGCTTGTCTCTTCCGACGTCGGACGGTCAATGGCTTAACATCGAGGCCTCCCTGGAGCGGCCCGGCGCATTCATGCCGCCGCGGCTTTTGCTCGGCGCGATCCTCTCTGCCCTCGCCGTCTGGATCGTCATGCGTTTCCTGGTGGCACGCATCACCCTTCCCTTGCGGCAGCTTGCCGGCACGGCAGACACCCTGGATCTGGACCGGGGCCCACCGGAGCGCATCGAAACCGGTCCGAGCGAAGTGAAGGTCCTGGCGAAGGCACTCCACAGTCTGCATGCACGCCTTGTGAACGCAGTCCGCGAGCGGACCCGCATTCTGGCAGCGCTTGGCCACGATCTGCGAAGCCCGATCACGGCGCTCAGACTGCAAGCAGAATTCATCGATGAGGATCAACTGCGCGAGCGGATCGCCCGCATTCTCGACGAAATGCAGGAGATGACCGAGACGGCCCTGGCCTATGCGCGGGGCCTCAGCGAAGCAGGTGACAAGCGTCCGTCCGACCCCTTCGCACTCGTCGCCCACCTCGCCGGCGAGCTCAACACAACGGCGAACCCGGTGACGCTCGGCAGCATGCCAGTCGTCACGACACCACTGCGGGAGCTACCGGTGCGCCGCGCCGTTCGCAATCTGATCGAGAATGCCCAAAGATACGGCGGGAAGGTTCACATCAGCGGTGAGCTGGACGGGCCCATCGCCCGCATTCATATCGACGACGACGGCCCCGGGATTCCGCTGCAGGACTTGCAACGCGTGTTCAGCCCCTTCGAGCGCCTCGAGGCCTCCCGTTCCCGCGATACCGGCGGGCACGGTCTCGGCCTGACGATTGCGCGTGACATTCTTCGTGCCCAGGGCGGGGATGTGGAACTGAGCAACCGGGCAGAAGGTGGCCTGCGGGCAACCGTGACCCTCCCTGTTGATCCCGGATCTGACACTCCTTAGTCGCTGTTTCCCTGCAATGTAGGCCAAGCTAGCGCGCACTCTCCAGCCGACCGACCAGATTCTCAACGTCGAACTCACCAACGGTCCGTGAACCCGGAACTTCTTTTCCCTGCCCTGTTTCTACGATGAAGACCGTCGGAGGACCCTGCACATTCAGAAACTGAAGCAATGCGGCATTGTCCGCCGTCCAGGCGGTCACGTCGATCTTGAGCAATGCAAAGTCATTCATCTGCGCCCGGACCCTCGGATGCACGAGGATCTGTCCATCAATGGTCTTGCAGAAGGCACACCAATCTGCAGCGACATCGACCAGTGCATGCCTGTTGCGCATGCGGGCAAAGGCAATTGCTTCGGCATAATCCTGGACGGATCGTATCGGGCCGATCACTGTCGACGCCGCCTGCACCTTAACGGGAGGTGCGAGCACGACAGCAAGTGTGCCGACGAGAAAACTCCGCCGCTTCACTCTTTCGATAGACCGCATCCCCCTTAGCCCTGCCGCGCGCGCGCGACCGCATCAACGAGCCCCTTTTCGTCCAACACACCGGGATAGAGGCTCGATCCTATGACATAGGCCGGGGTACCCGCGAAGTTGAAGGCCGTGGCCTGAGCGTAATTTCGGTCCAACAGGCCCGAGATCTTGGCCGTGTGTTTGTTCACGGCAACAGCGATTTCGTCCATGGACAAGCCCGCAGCGGTCAGCGTGCTCTCGATGTCATCATGTGTCAGCTTCCCCTTTGTCTTCATCAGGGCACCCATGGCAATTTCGTATTTGCCGATCTGCGCCGCACCCAGCACCGCCTGGGCCGCAAAGATCGAGGCATCGCCGAAGATCGGCCAGTCCTTCATGACCAGCTTCACATTGCCGTCCCTCTCGATGACCTTCTTCACCGTCGGGTGGACCTTCTTGCAGTAGGGACACTGATAGTCGAAGAACTCGACCACGGTGACGTCGCCCTTAGGATTGCCGAGAAACGGCGCATCCTTGTCGTTGAAGACCTCGTCCTTCGTAAGCTGTTGTCCGAAGGCGAGCCGACTGCCGAAGACGGCGAACGTGCCAAGCGCGAGCCCTGATGTCAGGATGGTGCGACGCTTCATCATCAGAATTCTCCCTTTCCGGATTCTTCGGCAGTGAGGACAACCATCTTTGACCCTTCCGGAACACGGGCGTGCAGGTCGATGATGTCCTGGTTGAGAAGGCGAATGCAACCCGACGAGACGGACTGACCGATCGACCAGGCCTCGTTGGTGCCATGGATCCGGTAGAGCGTGTCTTTTCCGCCTTGGTAGAGGTAGAGCGCGCGCGCGCCGAGCGGATTGTCTATGCCGCCCGGCAAGCCCTGGGCGAGTGGGCCATAACGATCCGGCTCGCGGGCGATCATGTTGGGCGTCGGCACCCAGCCCGGCCAGCGGGCTTTGCGCTTGATATCGCCCTCGCCCTCAAATTCCAAACCGGCCTTGGCGACGCCAACACCGTAGCGCATCGCCTTGTCGCCCTCCATGACGAGATAGAGGAAGCGGGCATAAGGGTCGACGACGATCGTGCCGGGCGCATAGGACGTGCGATAATTGACGACCTGGCGAACATTGCGCGGATCCATCTTCGAGACATCGACAGCAGGAATGATCTCCTCGCCGTCCTGCACTTCTCCATACATGGCCTGCAACGCCGGATCGATAGGCGGCGGAGATGGCTGAGACGGCGTACCCGTCGTCTGCGAGCAGGCGGCAAGCAGGAGAGCGAGCCCCGCCCCTACGCCTAGTTTCTTCAGGATGCCGATAACCGGCCACAATTCTGCAAGTCTCATTCTCTGTTATTCCTTGTCTGCGGGGATCAGTCGGGCGATGGCGGCATTCAAAGCCTCGCGCGAAATCTCTCCGAAATGGGTCGTGACAACTTGGCCGTCAGCGCCAAGAAAGAGGGTCACCGGCATTCCAGGCGCTGCGTAGTGGCGCAAAAGGGAACGGGCAGGATCAAGCAGGATGGCCTCAAGCCGGAGGTTTTCGTCCTCGAGATACGCCTTGATCACTGCTGGCCCTTCACCTTGATTGGCGAAGATGAAATCGACGTCTGCCCGAGCCGCAGCCACTTCTGCCAGAAGTGGCATTTCACGGCGACACGGCGGGCACCAGGTTGCCCAGAGGTTCACAACGGCAGGGCGCCCACCGCGCTCTGACAAAGCGACAAACTGAGACCCATCAAGAATTGCCAGCGTGAAACGGGGCGCAGCCGGCCCTTCCGCTGCTTGCCAGAGCATGGTCAGCGAGAACCAGACAAAGCATCCTGCGGCGAGCGGCACGGCGGCAAGCGGCAGCGTCTGCCGGGATTCACGCATCAGAAAGACGAGCGTGATCGCAACACCGATCGCGCCGCCAATCATCGAAAAGCCGCCCTGCCATACATAAAGGGCGCGCCATGGCTCGGCGAGAAAGCTGTCGAGATGCATGAGGACATGCAGTGCCCGTGCTGCGATGAGGCCCGATAGCACCGCTGCGGTCGTCCAGGGCGCGAGCCGTTTGTCATAACGATGCGCAAGCCATGAGCCGAGCCCGAGAAACAAGAAGATCCCGATGATTGCTGCCAGCCTGTCGGATGCGAAGGCAAGCGGCCCCAGTGTCACGAAATCCATCAGGGCGTACCCTTGGCCGCCCGGGCGGAGGCAGCAAGCTTGTCGATCGTTACGTCGCCCACCAGACGCGTACCCGCCACCTCCTGCTTTTCGTGATCGAAGAAGATCATCGTCGGCGGACCAATGGCATTGAGGGACCTCAGGAGTTCATCGGTCTCTGGAGAGGTCGAGGTCATATCGATGGTCAGCAGGCGCGCACCGTGGAGGGCCGCCGAGACACTCTGGTCCGTCAGAACAGTTCGCTCTATGGCGCGGCAGGTGACGCACCAATCCGCGGTTACATAGACGAGGCTGGGCCTGTTCTCGGCCGAAGCCTCGGCCAGCACCGAAGTCAGCGTTTGTTGCGAGGCGACGGCTTCAAAGTCCGATTTCGCGATTTCAGTCACCGTCTGCCCGACCCCGGTCTTCATTGTGAGCGGCTCCAGAGGGGCAAGCGGATCGCGGGCACCGAGACCGACACCGACGAGCAGCAGGGCTCCCCAAACGACCGAAACAGTGGCCACAGATCGCGAGATGACAGCCGCGCGAGGAGAGACACTTGCGACCCGGATTTGCCAGACGAATACTCCGACTGAAACGGCAAGGCACGCCCAGGCAAACAGCACCAGCGTTTCAGGCAGAAGAGGGCTGACCATCCAGATCGCCGTTCCGATGAAACCGAAGCCGAAGGCGGAGCGGATGCTTGCCATCCACGCCCCGGCACGCGGCAGTGCCTTGCCGCCGAGCGTTGCCATCAAGATCAAGGGGAGGCCTTTGCCTAGCCCAAGCGCGAACAGCGCGGCCGCCCCGATGAGGACATCTCCGGTGCGGGCAATGTAGAGCAGCGCCCCCGCAAGTGGCGCGGTGACACAGGGACCGATAAGAAATGCGGAGGTAAAGCCCAGCATTGCAGCCCCACCAAGCGATCCGCCACTGCGTCCCCCGGACGACAGACGATTGCTGAAGCCAGCCGGCATCTGGATCTCGAAGAGCCCGAAGTTGGACAGGGCTAGGATCAGGAACAGGCTGGCGATGACCATGGTGGCCATTGTCGATTGCAAGGCAAATTGCAGATTTTGCCCCGACCAGGCCGCGACCATGCCGAACAGCCCGAACGCCAGCGCCAACGCTCCGACATAGACGCTCGAAAGGATGAAACCACGTTTCGGCGAAAGGGCCCCGCCCTCTCGCGACAGCATGGCGGCAACGATCGGATACATGGGAAAGACACACGGGGTAAACGCCAGAAGCACGCCGAACCCAACAAAACCAATCAAAAGCAGAGGCAGGCCGCCTCGCGCCAGGAGTCCATCGACACCGGTCGTTGCTTCATCGTGAGCGAGCGCGAAATCCGGATTTTGAGCGCTGAAGGACGACCATCCGCTTTGCGGTGCATTCGATGTCTGGAAAGATATCGGACTTCCGTGCTCCGAGTCGCTGAACTTCAGGCTGGCCATGTCGATCGTTTTCGTCACAGGCGGATAGCAGAGCCCGCCATCCTGACAGCCTTGATAGGTCAACTCGATCGTCGACGCGTCACTGATAAGCGTCGCCCGGGCGGTGTCATAATAGACCTCGGTCGATCCAAAGCCCGGATCGTCCTTGATCTTTCCATCAGGCGTCTCCAGTTTCAGCGGACTGCCATGGTCACTTTTGGCGGAGAGATAATCCCGGTAGAGATAGTAGCCTGGCTCGATCTCCCACGTCACGGCAACTTCGGTGGCGGAGATCCGTGACAGCGAAGGCCGAAATGCCTCGTCCATCTGAAGCGGCGCAGTCTGGGCAATGGCGATGCCGGAGAAGAGCAAAACGGAGAAGAAAATCGCCAGATACCTCAAAAGTTGCATTCCATCATTCCTTGTGACGCATCGAATGTGCGGCGGTGTCTGCGGGGCAGCTTAAGGCAGGCTTAAGCTGGGCAGGCCATGGCGTGAAACGACATTTTTCTCACGGAGGTGTGATGCGTATTCTTGTCATCGAAGACGACGCGATCCTGCTCGACGGGTTGAAGGTGGGGCTTGGCCTCGCCGGCTTTTCGGCAGACACAGTCAGCACGCTTTCCGATGCTCGGGCAGCGATCGAAAGCGATGCCTTCGATGCCATCGTGCTCGACCGCATGTTGCCGGATGGATCTGGGCTGGATCTGCTTCGTACGATGCGCGCCGCCAGTAACCGCACCCCCGTACTTCTGTTGACGGCCAAGGATGCTGTGACCGATCGCATTGATGGTCTCGACGCCGGCGCCGACGACTATCTCGGCAAACCCTTCGACCTCGACGAAGTGGCGGCGCGGCTGCGCGCCATCACCCGGCGTGCCGAGGGACGCGCCACACCCAAGCTCACCTGGGAAGAATTAACCCTCGACCCGGCGAGCATGGAGGTTCAGAAAAATGGAGAAATCACTGGCCTGTCGCGGCGGGAATTTGCCGTCCTGCTAGCATTGATGGAAAATCCGACCATGGTCCACTCCAAGCAGAGCTTGGAAACAAGGCTTTATGGCTGGCAGGAAGAGATCGAGAGCAACACGATCGAGGTACACGTGCACAAGCTGCGCCACAAATTGGGTGCCGCCTCGATCGAAACCGTGCGCGGTGTCGGCTACCGCATGGGGAAAGCATGATGCGATCGATCCGGCTCCGGCTTTTTCTCATCCTCCTTGCGGCAACGGGTGCCGTATGGCTGCTTGCCGTGCTTTGGACCTATCTCAGCACGCAGCGTGAAGTCGAACGCGTGCTCGACGCGCGCCTGACGGAAGCGGCGCGCATGGTAAGCTCGCTGATCACCGACCACCATATCGACGTCGCAGCAGCCGTCGATGCCGCGCAGACGGCAGGCATTCCCGAAGGCTTCGGCCTGCATGAAGGAGACTATAGCCGGCAATTGTCCTGTCAGATCTGGTCCCTTCAAGGTGACCTTGTCAGCCGGTCGGAGAGCGCGCCCAGTACGTCGCTCGCCGATCACGAAAGCGGATTCGCCGAAAAGCTCGTCAACGGCGAGCGCTGGCGTGTCTACGCTGTCGTCAATCCCGAGCTTGGTGTGAGGGTCCTAGTCGGCGATAGTATCGAGATCCGCGAAAAGCTGGTCGGTGACGTCATCACGGGCCAGCTCGTTCCTGCCCTGGCGATCCTGCCCATGCTCGCCGGCCTGATCTGGCTGAGTGTCGGGCGCGGTCTATCCCCTCTCCGGCAAGTCGCCGACGCCTTGTCGCTGCGCTCAGCCGACGAACTCCACCCCGTCGACGATAGCGGAGCACCACGAGAGATCAGGCCTCTACTCGGCTCTCTTAACGCCCTGTTCCAACGCGTGGAGGAGGCACGCGAGCGAGAAAAGACCTTCATCGCTTATGCGGCCCACGAGCTGAAGACGCCGCTATCCGGTTTAAAGACCCAGGCCCAGGTCGCCCTTCGCAGCGATAGCGATGAGGTCCGTGCCAATGCCCTCAACCAGATCTCGCTCAGCGTCGACCGGACCGGGCGCCTCGTTCGCCAGCTTATAGACCTGGCAGCCGTTGATTCACTGGACAAGTCTTCGGCATCAGAAGCAGTGGCAGTCAAAGCTATGGTCGAAGAGCTGCGCGGCGAAATGGCGGCACTCGTTTCGTCGAGGGAAATCACGGTTGAGAGCGACATAGCCGAGGACCTGGTGATCAGCGTGCCAGGGAAGACACTTTTGCGGCTGGCCTTGCGCAATGTCATCGAAAACGCCCTGCAATATGCGCCGCGCAATTCATCCGTCCGGATCATCGGCACGCAGACCGTAACAGGCACCACGATCGCCGTGTGCGATTCCGGAAACGGCATCGATGAGAAAGACGAGCAGCGCCTCATGGCCCGCTTCCAGCGCGGTAGCAGCGCAAACGCCCTCGGAAGCGGCCTCGGCCTTTCGATTGTTGAGATGGCCCTGACAAAGCTTGGTGGTCGGATTTCATTCCATAGGCAGACGGGTTTCTGCGTTTGTCTGGAGCTGCCAGGTTCAGAAGCGTGAGCGATCGCTCTCCATGCCACGGGAGAAAGGTGAGCCTTAAGCCAGCCTTAAGGTGAGAGAGAGAAGCGGGGCGAGGTAAACCTCACGAGGAGCTTATCGCTCGACATGTCCGCACCCTTCTCACCTTGCCCCGTATCTGCCGTTTACCGTAGCTGCACCCACATCCGGTGCCTGAAGACATTGGTCGCTCTGGGTCTTGTTTCAATCGGCCTCATTTCCTGCGCCGCCACCGCGCCGACGACCCGCCCCATTGCTCCGCATGCCTTTCAACCGCCAGCACCTGAACCACGCACATCCGGCCTTGAGCGTTACAAGGCGCGTGGAAACGAACCCTTCCCAGTCCCCGCTGTCGATACACAACGGATCGGCCAGCAGTTTCTGAAGCAGATCGTGGACTACAAGACCGAGCATCCACCCGGCACCATCGTCGTGGATCCCCAAAATCGCTTTCTCTATTTGATCAAGGAGAAGGGAAAAGCTGTCCGCTATGGAGTGGGCGTCGGCAAGGCCGGCTTTGAATTTTCCGGAACCGCTCACATCGGCTTCAAGCGCCAATGGCCCCGCTGGACACCCACGCCCGACATGCTCAAGCGTGACCCCGCTCGTTATGGCAAATGGGCCCATGGCATGGACGGCGGTGACAGAAATCCACTTGGGGCGCGGGCCCTGTATCTCGTCAAGGATGGCAAGGACACGCTTTATCGCATCCACGGGACCAACGAACCCTGGACGATCGGAACGGCTGCGTCATCCGGTTGCATCCGGATGCTGAACCAGGACGTCATCGACCTCTACAGCCAGGTTCCGACAGGCGCCAATATAGTCGTTCTTGGCCCCGCAGGGGCCTGATCTCCCTACGCACCAAAAGAAATCTGACAATCAAAGGATCGCATCATGCTGTTGAGATCACGTCAACGTCCCATACAATTTCCGGCAGTCCCCCTGGCGCTTCTGATGGGCGTCGTCATGGCGACGGGTGCTGAAGCTGAAGACAAGGCCTATCCCGAGATCCTTAAGACCATCGAGCAGCAGGGCATTCGCATTCTCGGCGAGATGCAGGTTCCGGGTGGTCTCAGAGCCTTCGCCGCCAAAGCCGGAGCGCAGCCTCTGGCGATTTATCTGACACCCGATAATCAGCATGTGGTCGTCGGAACGCTTGTCGATGCCTATGGGCAGGATATGGCGGAAGATCAGCTCAAAAGGATGGTCGAACAGCCCTTGAGCGAAGCCGCTTGGACCAAACTCGAGGCCGCAACCTGGGTTCAGGATGGCGATCCCGATGCACGTCGCATCGTCTATACCTTCACCGACCCCAATTGCCCCTATTGCAATCGCTTCTGGCTGGCCGCTCGGCCCTGGATTGAAAGCGGCAAAGTTCAGTTGCGTCACGTGATGGTCGGCGTGATCCGCCAGGATTCCCCCGCCAAGGCCGCCGCCATTCTTCAAGCGAAGTCGCCGGAAGAAGCACTGACGGAGAACGAGCGCAAACATGCCGATGGCGGCATTCACCCGCTAGACACGATCGATGGCGACACGGCTGCAAAGCTTGATCGCAACGCCACCTTAATGACCGAGCTCGGTTTCGGCGGCACGCCGGCAATCGTCTTCAAGACCGAGGAAGGTAAGATCGATACCTTCGCCGGGATGCCGAGCGAAGCTCAGATGGGCGCTTTCCTTGGCCCGAAATGATCGGACGCTCAGCACTGTTTGGCTATCAGTTGGCCTCGCAGATAAAGCCCTAGTTCCTGGATTGCGGATGCGCGCGGTGATTGCCCACGCCAAACAAGTCCGATCTGGCGAGCTTGGGTTTGCCCTGCAATGGGCACCACCACGCTCGAATGCGCTTCATGCAATCCAGCCTCTATCGCTATGGTCGGCAGAAGCGTAGCGCCCTGCCCCTCGCCAACCATGGCGACAAGAGTGTGCAGGCTTGTAGCCGAAAAGCTGCTGCGCGCGCCACCAGCGGCTGCCGTCAACAGCGGAATGGCGTGTGCATGAAGGCAATGTTCCTTTTCCAGCAACAACAAGTCCAGTTGCGGCAAGTCTTCAACGTCGACCGACTCCGCCGTGGCAAGCGGGTGGTCGGCATGGCAGACGAAGTGGTAGACGTCCTCGAACAAGACCATGGTTTCCAGGCCGTTTACCGCGTGCGGAAAAGCCATGAGCAGCGCATCCAGTTGCCCCGCTCTCAATCGCTCCATGAGAGGAGCGGTCTTGTCTTCGCGCCAGCCCAGTTCGAGTTCGGGATAGCGCCGACGAAGTGCGGGCATCAATCGCGGCAGCAAAAATGGTCCAACAGTCGGGATCACACCGACTTCCAGCCTACCTGCGAGCGTATCTGGACGAGCGTGACCGAGATCCACGAGCTCATCGCTCAACTGCAACATCATCCGCGCCTTATCACAAACCAAACGACCGAGGGGGGTCAACATGACCTGGCGTTTCGTTCGCTCGGCAAGCTGCCCGCCGATCAGCGTCTCAAGTTCACGAATGCCTGCACTCAGTGTGGATTGCGTCACCAGGCAGGAATCGGCCGCCCGACTGAAGTTGAGGTGCTCAGCAAGGGCGAGCAGATAGCCCAGATGTCGGAGATTAGGTGCGGGTTTCATGATCGATTTTTCCGATGAGTGTGTCCGCTTTTATTCGTTTCCACAATACATATATATCGTCATATGTATTGGTGGTCAAAACAGAAACACGCCTCGCACGAAAGCGAGCCACACAAGGACCAGTCTCATGAGTTGCTCCGATAGCGCCGTCAGCAGCACCGCCCCACAAACAGCCTCCGTATTGCCGGCCACAGTCATGCCGACACCCGCCGTAGGCGCCGCTATGCCGCGGATCAACGAACCAGCGCCGGACTTTTCCGCGAAGACCACTCATGGCGATCGCCGCCTTGCTGACTACAAGGGCAAGTGGCTCGTACTCTTTTCCCATCCGGCGGACTTCACCCCGGTTTGCACGACCGAGTTCATCGGCTTCGCCAACGCTTCGGCAGAATTCAAGGCGATCAATTGCGAACTGCTCGGCCTCTCAATCGACAGCATCTATTCGCATCTCGCGTGGGTGCAGAACATCAAGGAGAAGTTTGGGGTCGAGATCACCTTCCCGATCATCGAGGACCTGTCGATGAAGGTGGCAACCGCGTACGGCATGATCCATCCCGGCGCATCTGACACTTCGGCCGTGCGCGCCACCTTCATCATCGATGACAAGGGCATTTTGCGGGCCATGATCTACTACCCGATGACCAACGGCCGCAGCGTTCCCGAAGTTCTTCGCCTGGTCAGAGCCCTGCAGACAAGCCTCACCCACGGCGTCGCCACACCGGAGGCCTGGCAACCGGGCGACAAGGTGATTGTCGGCTCGCCAAAGACGATGGCTGAAGTGGAGACGCGGCTCGCGGAAGGTCTGGAGACCACAGACTGGTACTTCACCGTGAAGGAACTTGCCTGAGCCCCCCTCAGCGATCCTGCATCCTAGACGGTGCCGACAGCCGATCGACCTACGCGCCCACTTAGGCGCGTCGGTCAGACCGCGAGAACAAACCGCAACGCCCAACGACTGAGATTAACGAGGGTACCCAACATGACTGCAAAGCCCGATGTAAAAGGCTTCTTCGACGAGCGAACGTTCAGCATCCAATATGTCGTCAGTGATCCTGCGACACGGAAGTGTGCAATCATAGACCCGGTGCTCGACTATGACGAAAAGTCGGGCGCAACCGCGACGCGGAATGCCGATGCGATCCTGGATTACATCAAGGAAAAGCGCCTCAGCGTCGAGTGGATCCTCGACACCCATCCCCATGCAGACCACTTTTCCGCCGCTCGGTATCTGAAGGAAAAGACTGGCGCGCCGACCGCGATCGGCGCGCGTGTCGTTGAGGTACAAAAGCTCTGGAAGGAAATCTACAACTGGCCGGATCTGCAAACCGATGGCTCGCAGTGGGACCGGCTGTTTGAGGCAGGCGACACCTTCTCGGTGGGTGATCTCAAGGGCCGCGTCCTCTTCTCACCTGGCCACACGCTCGCCTCGATCACCTACGTGATAGGCGACGCCGCCTTTGTGCATGATACGCTGTTCATGCCGGACAGCGGCACGGCGCGCGCGGATTTTCCCGGCGGCAGCGCAAAGCGGCTCTGGGCCTCGATCGAGGAAATCCTGTCGCTGCCGGATGACACGCGTCTGTTCACCGGTCACGATTATCAGCCCGACGGGCGCAAACCTCTCTGGGAAAGCACGGTCGCCGAACAGAAGCGCAGCAATCCGCATATCGCCGGCAAGGTCGAGGCGTCCTTCGTGGAGCTGCGCGAGGCTCGCGACAAGACACTGCCCATGCCGAAGCTGATCCTGCATGCGCTTCAGGTCAACATCCGCGGAGGACGCCTCCCGGAACCGGAAGCAAACGGCAAGCGCTATCTGAAGATCCCGCTCGACGCGCTTGCAGGAGCTGCCTGGGCATGAGCGGCCTCGTCACCCAGGCCCTGACGGCAATCGGCTCCGGCGGTCTCGTGGGTTTTACGCTCGGCCTGATCGGTGGCGGCGGCTCCATCCTGGCAACGCCCCTGCTCCTCTATGTTGTCGGCATCTCGCAGCCGCACATCGCAATCGGCACCGGTGCTCTGGCCGTGTCGGTCAATGCCTATGTCAACCTAATCGGCCATGCCCGCAAAGGGCATGTCTGGTGGCGTTGCGCTTTCGTCTTTGCCGCCACCGGGACGGTCGGAGCCCTTGCGGGCTCGACGCTTGGAAAGGCTTTCGATGGAGAGAAGCTGCTCTTCCTGTTCGGCCTGTTGATGCTGGCCGTTGCCGGCCTGATGCTCCGGCCCAGGAGCACCATAGCGTCAAACGTCGTCAAGACGGATGGCCTGACATGCTGGAAAACGGCAGCAGTTGCCATAGCGGCAGGAGCCGCTTCCGGCTTCTTCGGCATTGGTGGAGGGTTCCTGATCGTGCCAGGCCTGATGCTCGCGACCGGCATGCCGATGATCAACGCGGTCGGATCGTCGCTTCTCGCCGTCGGAACGTTTGGCCTCGCCACTGCGATCAACTACGCGGCCTCGGGCCTGATCGACTGGGCGATCGCGGCCGAGTTTATCGGTGGCGGCGTGATCGGCGGCGTCGGCGGCATGCTGCTGGCAACTCGTCTGTCGACAAAGCGAAACCTCCTCAACCGGATCTTCGCTGTGCTGATCATCATCGTCGCATTTTATGTCCTGTACAAAAGCAGCGCTGCGATCCTGCCGCTCTGATGAAAGGTTTGGAAATGTCTTTGTCTAAGCAGCAGAAATTCTGGAACCGAATCGCCGGGCGCTATGCAGCGCGCCCGCTCAAAGACGTGGTGGCCTATGACGCCATGATCGGCGATGTCGCGTCGCGTCTCAAACCCGGAGATCACGTCCTTGAACTCGGCTGTGGGACAGGCGGCACGGCAATCCGCCTTGCGCCCCATGTTTCACACTGGACGGCGACAGATTTCTCGGCTGAGATGATCAAGATCGCTCAGGACAAACCTGCGGGCGCCAACCTGACCTTCAAGATTGCGGACGCTGAGAATGCCTATGATGGTAGTCCGTTCGACGTCATCTGCGCATTCAACGTTCTGCACCTGGTGGAAGATCAACCAGCCACCTTGGCGCAGATTTTCACCAATCTGAGACCTGGCGGCCTGCTCATTTCTAAAACCTGGTGTTTCGCCGATCTGAAGTTCAAGTTCCGTCTTCTGTTTCGTGCGCTGCAGTTTGTAGGCCTATTTCCGGCGGTCAGGCAACACAGCATCCCCGAGCTTCGGCACTCGATCATAGATGCTGGTTTTGAGATCACGGACGAGCGGATCTTCGGCAAGTATTCGCAAAACCCCTACATTGTCGCGCGTAAGCCTGAGACGTGAGATTTGACTTCGCGTCATCCCCCGAGAGGATATAGGACAACCAGATGCGTTTCAAAATTGGACTTGCGACAGTGATCACCCTGATACTGTCGGGTTACACACCGGCGCTGGCGAGCGACATGTTGATCGACGATTTCAAGCAGCAACCCGAAACGCGCTGGCGCTTTTTCGCAGACACCGTGATGGGCGGAAAATCATCGGGGCAGGTGCAATTCGAAAACGAAGAAGGACATGCGCATGCGCGCATGACCGGTAACGTTAGCACCGCCAACAATGGCGGCTTCATTCAGATCCGCATGAAGTTGCAGCATGCAGCGCCAGAAAACACGATCGGAATACGCTTGCTGGTCCGTGGAAACGATCAGAGGTACTTCGTGCACCTGCGCACAGGAGGCACGATCTTGCCCTGGCAATTCTATCAGGCCGGATTTGATGTTACGCGGACTTGGACCGAGGTGCGACCTCCCCTTACTGAGTTCAAAGCGTCTGGACCGATCTTGCGCAACGTTCCCCGCGCAAGTAGCCTGACATCGATCGCGATAGCCGCTTACGGTCGCAACCACGATGCGGATATCAGCGCCCGCGAAATCGGCTTCTACTAAACCAACGCACCATTGCGGGGGAACCCTAAGTCGGTCAGCCTTTACGGGCTACGAGTCCGATAACAGCGGACGGCCCGCTATGCCCTGATCCCTCGTCAAGGAGGACTTCTTCTGCGACTAAGTGAAGGATTTCAAAGTGTCCAAAGGCGGACAGCAGCATTTCTCGCGTATAAAGCTGCGCCGGATCACTTGGCCCACCGGTTCGATGACGCAATTGTTCGGGTGTGTATCCCTGAACTACGAGATGACCTCCAGGTCTTAGAGCCGTTTTCATGGCGGCCCATTTCCGGGCCCGTTGATCAGGCGAGCTGAACTGGCTGAAGATATCCACCACCAGGTCATACGCGGCCACCGGATACTGCCACGCGTGAACATCCGCATGCACCAATTCGATTGATACACCGCGACGGATCGCCAGCCCTTCGGCTTTGCGTTGGGCGACAGCCGAGAAATCCAGTGATACGACCTGCCAGCCTTGTTCCGCCAACCATACGCCATTGCGGCCCTCGCCGTCTGCAACGCATAGCGCCCGCCCTCTGTTAGGGGCGGGAGCATGGGTCCGCAGAAACGCGTTGGGGGCCTCACCAAACACATAGTCGTCGGTATCGAAGCGACTATTCCAGCGCCTCTGCTCTGCGTCATTCATCAAAGATACTGGCTCCAGCCCGGCTTCACTGGCTCAGGCTCTTCGTTCTGAAGAACAGAGACTGGGCCGTATAGACCAGGATCGCCGCTCCCACAGCCCCCATGGCGGCCACACCCAACAGCACGATAACGTCGACAGGCCCACCGATGTCGCGCAGATGAGAATTTGTCACAGATTGCACGAAGACGACGGCCGCAACTGCACCAAAGGGCATGGCGAGTTGCGCCAGCAGGAACTTGCGCATCGACATCGATCGATCGCGGATCAGGACATATAGATAAGCCAGTGTCACGACGATCGCGGCGACGACCATGGCCCAGAACAGGCCGGGGCTGAAGATCTCTTCGAACACGGCGATGAGGGTTTCGAATGTCAGTTCTTTCATGGCGTCCTCCTCAGGCCTTGCCGCGCAGCATTGCATTATAGGTCGCCTTGAGGGCCACCTCTTTCATGAGCCAGCTGATCCATAGCTCCTCCAGCGGTGCTATGACGCCCGGAAACGAGGGGACCAGATTGTTGTGGTAGTCGAACTCGACCAGCATGGCGCGACCCACCCGGGTGATCAGGGGGCAAGAGGTATATCCGTCATAGACCGCAGTGCCCTCGCGCCCCTCTATGGCCGCGACCAGATGGTCTTCGACGACAGGCACCATCCACTTGACCGAGGCAGCCGTTTTTCCCTTCGGCACACCGGCCACATCGCCCAGGGCAAAGATCTCGGGATAGCGCAGATGACGCAGGGTTTGCATGTCGACCTCGACCCAACCCTGATCGGTCCATTTGTCCGCCCAGGACAGACCGGACTGCCGAATGACATCAGGTGCCCGCTGCGGCGGGATCACATGCAGATAGTCGTAAGGCATCTCGACTTCAGACTGCATTTCGACCTTGGTGATGGGGTCGAGTTTCGTTTCCACGAAGGTCGCGCGTTTCGTACCTGGCTCGATGGATTTCAGCCTGTGACCGAAATGTGAGGCGATTCCGCGCTCTTCAAACAACATGCGCACTTTTTCATGCACGATCGGCACGGAGAATAGAGCCTGCTGCGGAGCGGCGTAGTGCATCTCGTATTTTCCGGCCGCACCGCCGCGGCTGGCAATGTCCTCGATCAGAAACGTGTGTTTGAGCGGTGCGCCCGCGCATTTCATCTCCGTGGCTGGCCGCGTGAACAGACCGATGCCGCCTTTCTCGGTGAACTCCGACGCTGCCTGCCATGTTCGAGCCGCATATTCAGGTCCTGCATACAATGCGCCGATACCGTTCTGGCCGACGAGATCCAGTGAGAAACCCTCGATGGCATCATGGTCCAGCACGAGCCCGGGTGCGACGACCAGAAAATCGTAAGGCAGGATCTGCCCGCCCGTGGTTGCAACGGTTTTCGCGACCGGGTCGATCTGACCCGCGTGCTCAGCGATCAGGGCAATACCGTCCGGCAGCCAATCGGTGGTTTTTGACAGTGTATAGCTAGCAGGCTTCAAACCCGCAGCCACCAGCGATAGACCGGGCTGATAGAGATGCTCGGCGCGCGCATCGACGATCGTGATCTGGGCACCATCGAGCCGTGCCACCAGATGGTTGGCGAGAGCGGTGCCTGCAGCCCCCGCCCCAATGATGACAATGCGGGCTTTCGTCGCAATCCGGGCAGCGCGCGCCGGAAGGCCAACTGTTGCAGCAGCCAAGCCCGCCACACCGAAGCCGAGCAAGGCGCGACGGGAAGTCTGTAAATCTGTTAGTTTCATGGTGTTCTCCTCCAAGAATTGCCGTATCTTTGCCACAAGTTTGCCAGCCGCCATTTGATAATGATCAAACGCATTCATAAAACCATATGTGTTGCAAATGGCGAGCCCGGCGACACTCAGCGGTTACCGAGCAGCTTGTTAGTATCGTCGAACTCGGAAGCGATGTTTCACTCAGGCACGCAGATCGCACCGGCCCGCATTGCAAGTGCCGTACGCACGATCAGCCCGACGACGATGGCCATCAGGAGCACCAGAAGACCCGTCCCTATGTAGCGATGGGCCGCCGAGCTTGCAGCTTCGGCATAGCCAAAGCTTGCGATCGACAAGGCCGCGAGAGGAAAGGAAAGTGCCCACCAGGAAAGCGCGAAAGGCATGGTCCGAAACTTCGGCCACTGCGTCAAAACGAGCAGCGCAAAGACATAGGCCACAGAGAGGAGGAAGTGTCCGAAATGGCCGACTTCTCCTGTCATTCGCAGCCATGCTGTGAAGGCGACAGCGGGCGGAGCGACCAAAATCATCAGCGTCGGCACCATACGGCCCGGCAAAGGATCGTGAAACATAAGGCGGTTCATGACCAATGTCAGGAGCACCAGCCAGAAGATGAGTCCGCCAGAGAAGAACAGCCAGGACACCTCCATGTAACCGAGCCTGGCACCTGCCAGCGGCACGATGACATTGCCAACGGCCGGGATGAACCATGCCGGCGTCAACTGCCCTTGTTGGAAGGGACGATGACCGATCCAAGCGCCGATCACCGACAGCGCCAGAATACCTTGTATGGCAGTGGCCGAAAGCCAGACAATGTGTGCAACCCCTGGCACTAGATCAAACAGCCCGGCTGACAACAACAGCAACGAAATCGATATTGCTGGGAAGAAGGCTATCCGCACGGGATGATTCCACTCTGCCTTCACTTCGGCAAAGTGATTGAAGACCTTGGCGGAGTAGCCAATCGCTACTGCAACTAGCATGACCACCGATAGTGTTAAGGCTCCCGTGGAGGCCAGATTGCTAAATGCGTAGGCGTGTTCGGCCGCCCGGATGGCCAGCGTGAGCCCCATCATACCCATCCCCACGGCGAAGAACGTGACAGGGTAATGCGCAAGCCGAATTGTTGCGACTGGGCGAGTGTCTGCAGTCGTCATTGCTTCTGTCCGTTACTGAGTGTGGAGATGAAACGACCAGACGAACGAGTAATCACGCCTGGCCATAATGCCATCAGATCAGATGAAATCAGTCCGAGTGGCAGATCACGAACCGTTGTCGTTCAGTCTCTTTTCATCTTCCTTCATCTCCAGCCACATCGCGTTCATAACCGCAAAGATGGCCGCCAGTGGGAGACCGAGGATCCAGGCGAAGTACCACATTTTTCAGTCCTTTCTAATTCGCGACCTGTCGGCCGATCCGGGATCAGCCTTTGGACTGACCATTCCCTTTGCCTTTGCCCTGCCCGCCTCCGGCGGCGCAGCGCTGAAACGCCGGAAGGTGGTTGTTAATCGAGGCATCCCGCAAAGCGGTAAACACGCGTGTTATGTCAGGATAACGCATCACCGCAGGAAGCAGGTCTTCGTCATACAAGCGAGCATTCTCAATTTCGGCGGCAACGCCAACTGCGCAAACCTCTTGCAAGGTAGCGGGCAGTGCCTCAAGCGGTTTGTCACCCGTGAGGTACCCGTTGGCGGGCGCGACCATGTCATAGGTTTTCATCAGATCCAGCAGGGCAGCCTGATGCTTGCGCTCGGCCTTGATAATATTCGAGAATGGCCGCACATCGCCAAATGCGGCGAGTGTTGCGGCATAGACGGCCTCGGCGTGGTATTCGTCGTCAAGGGCGCGCAACACCGCCGTCTGGGCGGCCTCTGGCAGTGGAGCGGCCAGCGCCGGGCCCGCGGCCAATCCGGCCAGAGTGGCCACAGTGCAAAGCGAAAGAGGTCGTTTCATCGATTCAATCCTATCTGGTTGGGCTGGCTGACCGAACATTATGGCCCGGTGCAGCCTTTGTTCCTGGGGCGAAGGGACCGCCCGTTAGTAGACCGAGTGCGAGTTGTCGGTGACGTCGGCTTCGGTGACCTTGCCCCACAGAACCTTGTAGACCCAGGCCGTGTACATCAGGATCAGCGGCATGAAGATCACGGTCACCACCAGCATGATGAACAGCGTCAGATGGGACGAAGAGCTATTCCACACCGTCAGCGACGATTGCGGGTCGGACGAGGAAGGCATGATGAAAGGGAACATCGTCAGGCCAACGGAAGAAATCACGCCGAGGATCGCCATCTTCGAGAACAGCAGCGTGGAGACTTCCCGGCCTGCGCGCAGGCCGAGGAAGGTCAGCACACCACCCAAGATGCCCATGACAGGCGCCACCGCGATCCACGGACGATCTGCATAGGCCGTCAGCCATGTCGCCGTCTTCTCAACCTCGAAATGCAGCGGATTGGATGGGCCACCCGTCAAGTAGTCGCCGACAATACGATAGCCCTCAATGCCCACCGCCATCCAAAGGCCCGCCAGAGCATAGGCCGCGACCGCAACGAGTGCCGCGACGGAGCCGATGGTGCGGGCACGGCTCTGCACCACACCATCAGCCTTCAGCGTCAGCCAGGCTCCCCCATGCATGATGAGCATTGACAGCGACACCACGCCGGCCAGGATCGAGAACGGATCGAGAAGGCCGGTGAACTTCAAGTACCAAGCGCCTTCATAGATCGAATGCAGGTCATCGGTGAAATGAAACGGTACGCCCTGGATCACGTTGCCAACGGCGACGCCGAACAGGAGGGCAGGTACGGCGCCAGAAGCAAAGAGCGCCCAGTCCCAGGCGGTGCGCCAGCGCGGGTCATCCCGTTTCGAGCGGTATTTGAATGCCACCGGACGAACGATGAAGGCCGCCAACACCACGAACATGGCGAGGTAGAAGCCCGAGAAGCTTACGGCATAGAGCGGCGGCCAGGCAGCAAAGATCGCACCGCCGCCGAGGATGAACCAGACCTGGTTACCCTCCCACACGGGGCCTACCGTATTGATTGCCACGCGACGCTCAAGATCGGTCTGTCCAACGAAGGGCAGTAAAGCTCCGACGCCCATATCGAACCCGTCTGTCAAGGCAAACCCGATGAGCAACACCCCGAGCAGCCCCCACCAGAGGACACGCAGAATTTCGTAACTCAGCAATTCATGCAGGATCATGGCGATTACTCCGCTGGCATGGCTATGGCGTCGGCATTGTGCCGGCCAGCAAGCCGTTCATTGTGACGCACAACCCAGGCATCGGTTTCTGGTACATCCTGGAACGGGCCCTTGCGGATGTATTTGAGCATCAGCCCCATCTCGATGACGAAGAGGATCGTGTAGAAGGTGATAAACCCGGCCAAGGTCAGCGCGACCTCGGTGATCGAAAGGGCACTGACGGACATGGCTGTCGGCAGCACTCCGTCAACCGTCCAGGGCTGGCGACCGAATTCGGCGACGAACCACCCCATCTCGGCTGCGATCCAGGGGGCCGGGATCATGATGACCGCGAGCCAGAGGGCCGGACGCGGATAGTTCATGCCCTTGAACGAGGCGCGGTAAAAGAAATAGGCCATGGTGGCGATGAAGCCGAAGCCGAGCCCGACCATAATCCGGAAGGCCCAAAACAGCGGCCAAACGGTCGGCACGGTGTCATTGGAGGCAGCAACGATCTGCTCTTCCGTCGCCTGCCTTGGATCCTCGACATATTTCTTCAAGAGGAATGCGAAGCCCAGATCGGCGGAATGACTTTCAAACGTCGCCTTGATGGCCGGATCGGCTGCATCGCGCTTCTCGCGGATATGCATCAGTGCGTCATAGGCGATGATGCCACTGCGAATGCGGGTTTCAGCCTGAGCCACAAGATCATTGATGCCAGGGATTTCCGTCGTCAGCGACCGCGTACCGATCAGGCCCATCGCCCACGGTATTTCGATCGCATAGTGGGTTTCGCGCGCATCTTGGTCGGGGAAGCCGACCAGATTAAACGGTGCCGGGGCCTCGTGGGTTTCCCACATGGCCTCGATGGCAGCCAGCTTCATTTTCTGGCTGTGGGTGGCCGAATAACCGGATTCGTCTCCGAGCAGCACAACTGAAAATGCCGAAGCCAGACCGAAGGCAGCAGCCACGGTGATTGACCGACGGGCCAGTTCGACGTGACGCTCCTTCAAGAGATACCAGGCAGACACGCCGATCACGAAGACCGCAGCCGTGACATAGCCCGCAGAGACGGTATGGACGAACTTCGCCTGTGCAACCTCATTGAACAGCACCGCGAAGAAATCGGTCATTTCCATGCGCATGGTCTGCGGGTTGAACTCCGCACCCACCGGGTTCTGCATCCAGCCATTGGCGATCAGGATCCACAAGGCCGAGAAGTTTGAACCGATAGCGACCAGCCAGGCCACCGTCAGATGCGCAACCTTGCTCAACTTGTCCCAGCCGAAGAAGAACAACCCGACGAAGGTCGCTTCGAGGAAGAAAGCCATAAGCCCTTCGATGGCGAGCGGAGCACCGAAGATATCGCCGACATAATGGCTGTAGTAGCTCCAGTTCATGCCGAACTGAAACTCCATCGTGATGCCGGTCGCGACGCCGAGAACAAAATTGATCCCGAACAGGGTGCCCCAGAACTTGGTCATCTGTCGCCAGATGGGGCGATTGGTCATGACATAGACCGTCTCCATGATCGCGACCAGGATCGAAAGGCCCAAGGTCAGCGGCACGAAGAGGAAGTGATACATGGCGGTCATGGCAAACTGCAGCCGTGACAGCTCGACGATACCGAATTCCATAGATTTGGCTCCAGTGGTGAGGGCGAATGGCCCGCGATACATATTCGAGTTCGTATATGTATCGCGTAATTCGCGCCCGGGAGCTTTGATTCAGATCAATAACCAGTATTCTTGATATGACTTTTTTCTAAAGCCACGATCCGCCCCGCGAATTCGGTCTCGATCCGCCGATGCGCAGCAATCAAAATGGCCGCATCCGGTAGGATACGCCGGATACCCAGAAGAACAGCATAGGCAGTGGCGTCGTCGAGCCCTTCTGTCGGCTCATCCAGCAGCAGGACGCGCGGAGATCGCAACAATGCCCGCGCTAGGACGAGGCGGCGGGCTTCCCCACCGGATAGGCCATCTCCCCGCGGGCCGATGCGGGCTGAGAGCCCGCCGCGCTCTTGCACGATGTGATCGAGCTGCGTCGCTGCTAGGACGTCCCACAAACGAGCTTCCGCGACCGGCCCTGCAAGCTCCAGCGCCTCGGCGAAAGTCCCTGCCATAAGGCTGCTGCGCTGGGGCAATAGGGTGACGTGGCGACGAAGGACGGTCTCCGGCCAATCGGCAATTGCTCGCCCACCCAAGACGATCTCGCCGGCCGCTACGGGATGGAGACCGGCAATTGCCAGAAGCAAAGTCGATTTTCCCGTCCCGCTGACCCCGGTGATCGCCACGGTCTCACCGCGCTCCACAGAAAACGACGTTTCCCGCATGAGACGCTCCGTTCCACCGGGGCGATGGAGGACAAGGCGCTCCAGGCGCAAAGGTGGGCTGTCAAATCCCGGCACCTCGTCAGCATCCGATAAAGCGGGCCGGGCCAGATCGCCGCCAACCCGGCGGGCGGCGTCGGCCATACGACCGAAATCTGCGGCGGCACGGCGCAAAGGTACAAGGGTCTCCGAAAGGGCAAGGGCGGCAAAGAAACCGAGGGCTGCGAAGGCAGGCTCAATCTCCCCCGACTGAACCAGCACCATGCCGATCCCAAGCGAACCACCCGCAACGACGGACGTCACGGCAGCCAATAGGGCGCCCGCACGGCGCTCGGCTGCATCCAGCCGCCAGCGATGCTGCAGGCGTCGAAACTCGGCATCCTCGACAGCGCGCCTCTGTGAATCCAAGAAGCCGTAGACCGCAAGATCACGGCGGGCCCGGATCATGTCGATCAAACGCGAACGGAAAGCCTGAGCGGCGAGTTCGGCCCGGCGTGACATTCGCGTCGTCGCGCCTGCGCCCCATCCGAAGGCTAATCCCGCGCCGAGCATGTAGCCGACAAAAACCCACAGTGCGACCAGAGGCGAGACGAGAAACCACAGCGCGACGAGCGCCACGATCTGAGCCGAGACACCCGCAAGCAGCGGAAGAACCAATCGCAGCGCGACCCCATCAAGCGCGTCGATATCAGCGGTCAGCCTGTTGAGCGTCTGAGCGCCCCGCATCCGGATCATGCGATTGTAGCTGCTGGTCAGAAGGCCAGCGAGAAGTCTGAGCCGAAGTGTTTCCAAAGCACGCAAGGTAGCATCATGGGTCAGCATTCGCTCACCGTAGCGCGCAGCGGCCCGACCAAGCGCGAGGAAGCGAACCATGGCCGAGGGACGAAACACGTCGAACACCGCCCCTGCTCCCGCCAGACCTGCGGCCGCGGCTGCCGTAATAAACCAGCCCGAAAGCCCCAGAAGGGTAACGCCCATGACGATCACGGCAAGGCTGAGGGCGGCACCGCGCAGCATGGCCGTCCGCTGGGCCACCAGGATAAGCCGGAAGATAGTCCAGAGCGCCTTCACATCGCATCTCCCAGGTCGATGACTCGATCCATGCGAGCAGCCAAGGCCCTGTCGTGGGTCGCGATGACCAGGGTCGCACCCAGCGCCGCCTGCGCCAGAAGTCCTTCAATGACCATGCGAGCCGTCTCCGCATCCAGATCCGCCGTCGGCTCGTCTACCAGAAGCAGGTCAGGTCGCCCATGGATCGCCCGGGCAAGCGTCAGCCGGCGAGCTTCACCACCGGAAAGGCCAGCGCCTGTTTCTCCGAGCCGGGTCCTGAGCCCCTGTGGCAAGGCCTCGACGACTTCGGCTATTGCAGCGGTTTCAAGAGCAGCGCTCACGTCGCCGCCGCGCCCGAGTGTGAGGTTCTGGCGCAAGCTGCCGCCCAGAAAATGCGGCGCCTGCGGCATCCAGCCCAACCGCGCGCGCCAACTGTCGGCGTTTTCGGCCGTCAATGGCTGACCTGCGACGATGACAGATCCATGCCTTGGTAATTCCAGACCCGCCATCAGGCGCAGAGCGCTGGTCTTGCCCGAGCCACTGCGTCCCACGAGCGCGACACGTTCTCCCTCGGCGATTGCGATGTCGGGGAGCTGTTTGCCTGCCGGCGTGCAGCAGCCATGCAAGGCCACACGCGCAGGTCCGGGCAGTCGCACTGCAGCGGCGCCCGCACCTGGAAGCTTTGAATGCGGCTCGGAAAAATAGGCTGCAAATTCGTCCGTCACTGCCATGGCCGCCTGCTTGTCATGCCATGCCACGGATAGATCACGCAGCGGCTGATAGAATTCTGGCGCCAGTAGAAGCAGGAATATCCCGGCTTGCGGCGTCAGAGGCGCTCCCCAGGCACCGAACTGCAACTCTCCCAGAAGCGAGAAGCCGACATAGACGGCCACCATGGCAACGCCGATGGCCGCAAACAGTTCGAGAACAGTTGAGGAGAGGAAAGCCACCCCGAGCACGGCGACCGTGCGCCGCCGCAGGTCGCCCGCCTGCTTCGAAAAGCCCTCCAGCACTTTAGGGCCGGCACCTAGCAGGCGAATGTCGACCAAGGCAGACAGCCGCTCCACGAGGAAATCGTTCAACGTCCCAATTTCGACCATTTGGCGGGCACTGGCCTGTTTAGCAGCCATTCCAACCAGAGCCATGAACAAAGGGATCAATGGCCCGGAAATCAGAAGCACAATACCAACTGCCCAAGAGTGCCAGAACGCCAGCACCAGAATGACGAGCGGCAACACCATCACCCTTGCCCGGGCCGGGCCATAACGGGAGACGTAAGGGCCCAGCAGTTCGAGCTTCTCGCTCGCCAACGCAGCAATGCTGCCTGCGCCGCCGAATGTGCTGTCATTGGCGCGGCTTGCCTCAGTCGCGACCAACTCCACCCGCACTTTTGCGATAACGGCTTCTGCGGCTGCTTGGGCATTCAAATCCGCCAAGTATCCCAGCACGGCACGGAGAAAGCCAAGCCCGGCAAAGCCTAATGCGGCAACAAGCGGCGATGACGCGTCGCCAGCCAATAGATCCCCGATAGCCCAGGCGACCACGGCTGCCTGCAGAGGCCAGATCAACCCCGACAGCACCGAGAGACTAGCAGCACGACGTCCTCGGTCATGGCCAGGGCTGAGAAACACAGAGATGTCGGAAGTTCGTTGGGAAGGAGGGGCCATGAAAGCACTCAAACTTTAATCTCAGATGCGACTTAAAGCAGGTTTTGCTCTCCGACTGTGATCTAAATCAAGGACCGCAAATGGGCGCTGTATACTTTCGGAATGTAACTCCCGAGGAAATGGCACAGATGCGGCTCACCACCAAAACCAATTTGGCAGCACGTGTGCTTATGGCTTGCGCGGTCAACGACGGTAGAACGCTGCGCAGTGTTGAGATTGCCGATGCCTGTAATGCCTCTCTCAATCATCTTCTGCTAGTCGTCGGGGCTCTGCAGGCCCATGGTTTTGTCGAGACGATCCGCGGCCGCAACGGCGGGCTTCGCTTGGCCCGCGCGCCGGCTAAGATTTCGATAGGCGAGGTTTTCAGGGTCTTCGAGGCAGGTGTGCCCTTCGCGGAGTGCTTCTCGCCTGACACGAATACCTGTCCCCTAACCGCCTCATGTCGGCTGCGCAATTTCGTGTCGCGAGCCGTGGAAGCGTTTTACCACGAGTTGGACATGGTCACGCTTGCCGATCTGACCAAAGGCAACTGCGGCCTGGACGAGTTGCTTTCGGTCAGAGACAGCCTCGGCAGTGCATGTACTGAATCTGTTGTGACCTAAAGGCGCCGCTCCCACCGTCGACCGCACGCGAACGTCCGTAAAACCTTTCGCGGCCCGCAACTGGCGCCACAAGGTTGGCTATCGTTTGCGGTTGACGGAAGTAGACCTGCGACCAACAAATTCCAGGTAGTCACTATTGAGCGGCCTCAAACCGTACCGTCGACCCGGCTTTACGTCGCATGCATGCCGGAGGATAACCGAGGCAGATAAATAATTTAGTTTAGTTAGAACGTCCAGTAAGGGACCGAAAGGCGAATTTATTCAACGCACTGACAGGGGAGAAAGGCGCTCTGTCCTCTCTCCCCCACAAGCACTAAACCGGTCTCCCCATGCTTCGGCTTGCGGCCTGCAGCACCGGTCGCATTTCCATGAAATCCGTCTCGGCCCTCCGGGTGGGTGATCCCCCTCCGGTTTAGCGCTTGTCCCCCTCTCTCCAGCTGTTCCGCACGAGCTCGGGAGCAGGAGCGAGGCTCCTGCCCTCCCTTCGATTTCGGGAGGCCAAGGAGTGATCGCGTGCGCTTGTGGAGAGGGAAAGATGACAGAAAAGCTTGAGCTGCAACCCAACGAGCCATTGTCCGTGAAGGTCGAACGTCACCGAGCCGTCTACCTGGCAGCCGTCAACGGCGAGGGCGGCGCTGACATGGATCAAGAAGCGAATGCACGTATGGAAATCATCAGGCACGCGCCGTCAGATCAGGATGAGAGAGATCAGAAGCTACTTTACGTAGCGGGGTACCTAGTTGCCTCCAAGGGGAGCCTAAACCCTGAGGAAATGGAGCCTCTTCTTTCAGGCTCCACCTCACTATCGGGGCATTGATGATCAACAGGCATCTGGCCCTGAAATCAGTAGTTGGTGGCAACCCATTCGCCGGATGCAGACTTAGCAAATCCAATGACGCGATCGAGAGGAGCTGCGTTCGGATTGCTCTTGATGGCCGCAACGCATGATACGCCTGGACCGCTGGCGTTCTCGTCACACTCTCCCAAAGCAAGGGTTACATCGGCTTCACCGCGGCCGGTCCTCAGAGGATTGCGGGCATAAGCCTTGCGGTATGCGGCTAGAGCTTCCTCTTCTGTCGGTATTTCAAGCACAGGGGCCGGAGGTTCGGGAATTAGGGAGGGATTGGCTGCGATAAGGGCCGCGATCTCCGCATCAGTAGGGGCCCGAACAACCGGCTCTGGCTCTGGCATGACGAGATAAGTACCTCCAGCACCGGCGAGAATGCCGATACCTGCGGCTGCTACGATGAGAATGTTGCTGTTCATGTCATCCACTCAGTCATTCAGGTTGAACCAAGCGCGCTGCTTGACGCCCTTATCGTTCGGAATGTCGAAATAATAAGGATCTGCGCGGCGAGGGCGGGGCTGAGTGATCTGCACCATGCACCCATTGTCTCGGTTGAAAACATCATTGTCGTTGTTCTGGTTGATCTGCCGGATCGTGACACCCTTGCGCTCGTTTTCGCGCTTGTCACCAAATTGGGTACGGAAGGCGGCACGGTTGCTGCACTGGTTGACGGTCTTCGTGCACTGATCCTTGTCGTCTCGGCCCAAGAACGGCCGATCCCCATCGGTGCGGGAGGAAACGGCGGTCATGCCGGCAGGGCATTCCTCGTAAGGTTCATAGCCCGGTTTTCCGGCTTTTGCTTCATGGCAGATCGGCCAGGAGAAGCCGGGCTTCGCCATAGCTGATATGAGCCTTTTCATCGGGGGAACGCAGTAGGGGACGCCATGCCAGGACGGGCTTTGTGAGGCTGCGCACAAGAGGATCTGGCAACCCCATGAGGCATCCTCGGCCTTGGCAGATGCTGGAGAGATGGCAAGAGCCGCGAGACCGGCTGCGGCAAAAAACACTGGTTTCATATCAGGTGTCCCTCTTGATCAATGCTGCTGAAATTGCCGGCTCGGAAAAAGGTCTTTCGAGCGGAGTCCTGTGCTGGATGCGTTCGCCTGCGGCGTAGATGACGGCCGAGATCAGCGCGAAGCACGCAAACCAGGAAATGCCGATGCGATAGAGCAGTGGCTGATTGGGAATGTCCCGAGAAACCGCGGCGAAGGCTAGGAGCCCGACCAGGTAGCTGTCGAAGGACAAGTGACGCTTGTCGTGGAGAGCCAGCGACAGGATGAGAAGGAAGGCCGCTAGTAGCGCGTGGATCCACCAGAGTCTCTGCGCCGGGATTATGAGGGCGATCGAGAGGGAGATGGCAAGCAGCAAGCCAGCCAAGGGATCTGTTGCGAGAGAGGTCGCAATATGTGCGAGGTCTGGCAACTATCGGTCTGTCCTCTTCGGCTTGTTTCGCGCATCAGCAAAAGGAGGAGAGATCTCGCTTTTCCTCTCGGCCAATAGATTGAAGTCGGCGATCGGATGCCGATCTAGCGTCTTGTCGACGGCTTTCCGGCGCCATTCGCTCATGTCCAACACGTAGGTTCCCCACATCCCATACCGGGCGGCCATCGCGTTGGTCTGATAAGCGTAATATTGGGCGTTGATGTAAAGGGAATCGAGACGAGCCCAACCGACGCGCAGCATTTCGGCGGCGAGATCCACACCGTTAGTCGTGCATTGTGCGACGGGTATCCCATCGTTCGCGTAGGCCAGACCGACGCAAGTCGTAGGTCTGTTTCCGACAGTCCTTTTCAGCCAGGCTTTGGCGAAGGGACCGCATGGAACGGGGGTAGGAGCCTGTTGCTTCTCCCGGTTGGTCCACTTTGGGTTCAAGGCCCATTGAGGAAGCTCACAGGTGTCGATGCCAGCCAACCGTACTTTATAGCCATTGCCAAGCGTGCCGAACCATAGCGTGCGGCCGTCAAGGACCGTTACCGGGCCTTTGAACGTCGGCAACCGAACAGCAGCGGCAACTGGAGGCGCAGCCTGGCCGCGTAGGGCGTGCCAGTTCTGATAGATCGGATCGGCGGCAAACGCCGGCTGCGCCAAAGAGCTTGCGGCGATAAAAAGGAAAAGGCGGCTTCTCATGGCTGGGCGCTCCTCGATCGCTGGTTCGCCTCACGACTAAGCAGGATGGAAGGATGCTGAACGTCGGAGAATTGCCAAAGGCCGGCCTTCTTTTGCTGAGCAAGCTGCTCGGCTATGGCGTAGGGGGCATGATAAGGGAGACCATCGGTCTTCAAGGCAGCGAATGCATAGCCGCTTGTCACCATGATCTGCGCGAGGTCGAGCCTTTGACTGCCAACCGTGGCGTAACAAACGACATATGAGATGCCGTTAAGCTTCGCCACGGGGGCACAGATCGGTTTGGTGTCCTTGATGTAGGCAGCCAACATCGCAAGCGATGCCTCGCCGCAATCCTTCTTGTTGCCCTGACCATCCGTGTAGGCAGTGCCGCGCAAGCAGGACTGGATGCCATAGAGACGAAACCGTTCTCCGTTCGAGATCCAGGTGTCCCCCGTTTCCAAGGTGATGCCGGGAGCAAGATCGAAGTACCCTTCAGGTGCGGCATTGGCTGCAAAGGGCAGTAGAGTCGCGACGAGTGCAGCAGCAAGCTTCATTGCGCCTTCACCCGAGGATCTGCCCACATGCCGTAGGAACCCTTCTGGCCGATTTCCTGAGCCTCCGTGAGATCAGGACGTTCGAATGAACCATCGGCTTTCTTAGTCAGGCGAACCGCTCCCAACGACAGAAGCTGCTCCTCAAGATTATCAACCGTGTCCATTGCTCCAGGATAGTTATAGTAGCCGTAGCAAGTGACATCCTGAACGGGGGCAGTCTGCTCGCTGATGAAGGCCCTGCAGAACAGAACCTTGGGGCTCTGCAGCATCGTTTGCAGCTGCTGCGTACCAAACTCCTCGCAAGTCCCGGAATAGTCCTCTGCGCGATTGACCAGATCGCCGCTGCAGGGCTGAACGCCATACAGATGCAACGTTGTCGATTCATCGACGCGAAACTCAGTCGCCGAGATAGCCTTGAAGCCATTGGCAGTGGCGTAACCTTTGCGATCAGCGACTTTGCCGGTCCCGTCGTAATACTCGACGACAAGAACCGTCTTGCCCGGCGCCGCCAGTGACCTGATGTAGTCCTTGTTCACCGCAGGAGCGGCAAGCGCTTGTGTTGCCAATGCGCAACTTAGAAGCGCGGGAATGATGGCCTGTTTCATATTCTAGCCCTAACCATCCGTAGTGCGATTGTTGACCCTGCAAAATAGGGTTTAACACCGATCAGAAAACTTGTAAGAGTGAATCAAATCGGTATCATGTGTGCATTAACTCTAGTCGGTTTTCATGGCGATCACAACACCGTTTGACGGGCGGGTGCGATGGATAAAAACACTGTCTATGCAGGGTATCTAGGCCCGCGAACCCTGACTAGCGCAGCATTATCCGTGCTGCTCGCGGCCAATACTGCTGCGTCACAAGACTTAGCCACAACAGGGCGTATTTCCAGCGATTACAACGATTCTGTGACAATCAATGAGGAATCTCTTGTCACGAACTTCGAAGATCGCTGGAGCGGTGTCGAGACATCGGAGAAGGAATTTGTCCTTGGTGCAAACGGTGTTGTCACGAAGGGCGGAGCTGAAGTATTGGGCGCAACGGCGTCGAAAGACGCGGGCGCCAAAGGGCATCACATTGATGCGTCTGTCAGCGCATATTTTGATGTCTCGGAGCGCGCCACCGGCCGCATTGAGCCTGTCCAAACTCCCACTCTAGATACTACATCTAGTGATACCCCCGAAAATCTAGGGGCAGGAACTCCCGTTGAAGAGTGCGGGCCGTCGCCCCTGTCACCTGACGAGATTAAAGCGTTGGTTGCATCCACTGCGCGCCGATACAGCGTCGATGAGGGCTTCGCGGTTGCGATTGCCTGGGCCGAAAGCCGCTTCGATGAGATCCGCAATTCACCGAAAGGCGCACGCGGACCTATGCAGCTTATCCCCGAAACGGCGACTCGCTTCGGTGTTCAGGACATTTGCGACCCCGCTCAAAACATCGAGGGCGGGATGAAGTACCTCCGCTTCCTGCTCGATGAGTTTCAGAACCCGCTTCTGGTCGCGGCCGCTTACAACAGCGGGGAGGGGCGCATCTACGAATATGGCGGCGTTCCACCATTCCAAGAAACCGTCGGCTATGTCGCAAAGGTCGTGAATTTCCAGCTTGGCCTACCGATGCCAACCGGCAAACGGAAGGCGAGCGGGATCGTCCGAGACAGGGCGGCAAAGAACACCAGCGATGCCGGAGTCATCGCTGTGGAGAAGACCGGCAAGTTCGTCGGCGGCGTGATGCATTTTTAAGGAGAGAACTATGAAGAACGTCGTTTCCCGGCATTCCGGGGCATTGAAGGCAGTAGCCGTCATTAGCTTGGTGGCAGCCCTGCAGGTTGCAGGCGCTGATCAAGCGCTTGCACAGGCTGGCGGTGGCGGCGGCGGTGCATTCGCCCCCCTTCAGACAGCCGTACAGATGATCGTTGACTTCATCACCGGCCCCTTCGGACGTCTGATGGCAATCATCGCCGTGATTGGCCTCGGCTTCCTTGCCTTTGCCGGCAGGCTTTCGTGGTTCACGGCCGGAGCCGTCGTCATTGGCATCGGTCTCGTGTTCGGCGCTCCTGCCATCGTTGACCAGATGATTTCGTCGGTAGGCGGCGGCTGATGAGCGATTTTCAGGACGAGAAGCCAGCTTTGACGCCGTTGGTGATCGGCTTGACCCGTTCTCCGACGCTATGGGGCGTGCCCTACATGGCGGTCGTCCTGATCATCGGCGTGACAATCATTGGGTGGCTGGTGACGAACCATCTGGCGGCACTGCTGATCGCGCCAGCCGCCTACCTTGTCCTTTTCTCGCTTTGTGCCTGGGACAGCAAGATTCTCGACGTCCTGCAGGTCACGTCCCGCAAGACGCCAAGGACCCCCAACAAGCGCTTTTGGGGCACCAACTCATACGGACCATAGTAGATGCTGAAAGTCGTCAAGGAAGAGCTTGGGTTTGGGAAGGTCGCCGGCAACGAGCGGCCTATGTCCGTTCACATCCCCTATATGCGGCATGTGTCTGACACGGTCATCGGGCTCGAGAATGGAACCCTGATCAGCGTCATCAAGCTTGATGGACTGTTCTTCCAGACGGAGGACCAGGCCGAATTGAACATGCGTTCTGTTGTGCAGAACACCATGATCCGAGCACTAGGTTCGAGCCGCTATTCTCTTTGGTCGACTGTAATCCGTCGTGAGGTCGAGACCGAAATCGGCGGTTCGTTCGATTCCTCCTTCTGCGAGATCCTGAACGATCGCTATATGGACCAACTTCGCAAGAAGCGGATGTTCACGAACGAAATCTACCTGACGATCGTGCGTTCGGGCATGAAAGGGGCGCTTGGCCTCGGCGACTCGCTGAAGCGGATCTTTGAACGCTCGAACAAGGAGGCCAGGGCCCAAGCGACCCGTGAAGACGTGACCGACCTCGAAGAGCTGGTTGGGAACATCGTGAAAGAGTTGCACAAGTACGGCGCAAAGCCGCTTGGCATCACGTATCGCAAGAAATCAGACGATACCGCGAAAAAGGACATCGATGGAGAACACGCTAAGGGCGATCCGTATTCGGGACCCTGCGAGTTTTTCAACACGATCCTGACCTGCGGTGTGCCGCGAAAGATGCGGCTTCCGCGCATGGGAATTCGCAACTACGTCGGCACTTCACGGCTTCACTTTTCAAAGCGGACGATGCAGGCACAAGCGGCGGTGGAAGAAGATAGCCGCTATGCCGCTCTACTCTCAATCAAAGAATATCCTCCATTCACTGGTCCCGGCATGTTGGATGGGTTGCTGCAGGTGAACCACGAGTTCATCCTGACCCAGTCCTTCACCCTTGCAGACAAACCGATCGCACAAGAGCGGATCAGCCGCCTTCAACGCCAAATCAAGGCCTCCGACGAAGCGGGTAGTTCGGTCGAATCCGACATCGACTATGCTTTGAACAGCCTCCTCAATCAGGAGGCTGTATTCGGCTTCCATCATTTTTCGCTTCTGTGCATTTCGCGGGACCTCGAGGGATTAAGCCGTTGCGTGTCGGAACTTGGCGCTTGCCTCACCGACATGAACATCAACTGGCTCCGGGAAGACCTCAATCTTGAGGCGGCGTTCTGGGCGCAGCTGCCTGGAAACCGCTCCTACATCTCCCGCATCGCCATGCTGTCGAGCGCCAACTTCTCCGGCCTTTCCTCGATGCATAATTTCGCGACTGGACAAGCGGATCGCACTCATTGGGGCCTGCCGATCACCATTCTGGAAACGACCTCACAAACCCCCTACTGGTTCAACTTCCACCGCCGGGATATCGGGCACTTCACGGTGACTGGTCCGACAGGATCCGGCAAGACCGTAGGTTTGACCTTCCTGCTGGCTCAGGCGATGCGGGTTTCACCCACGCCTCGCGCCGTGTTCTTCGACAAGGACCGGGGGGCTGAGATCTTCGTCAGGGCGATCGGCGGAGCCTACGAAGTTTTGTCTCCGGGAACGCCCACGGGATTTAACCCGCTGCAACTGGAAAACACCGGCGAGAACCGGGAATTTCTGGTCCGTCTGCTCAAGGCCATGCTGCGCGGCGATCGTCGCACCGACTTCACGCAAGAGGACGAGGACACGCTGGAAAAGGCAATCGTCCGGATCATGCAGGAGCCGGCAGCTCAGCGGAACCTCCCGAATCTTGCCGGCCTCTTGATGGGGCGGTCCAAGGCCGATGCCAACGATCTGTACTCGCGGCTTCGCCCTTGGATCGAAGGCGAAAAAGCCTGGCTGTTCAACGCGCCCCATGACGTCCTTTCCTTCTCGGGTCACAGCGTCTTTGGCTTTGATATGACCAACATCCTCGGAAACGAGGAGCTAAGAACCCCTGCGCTGATGTATCTTTACCATCGGCTGGACGAGCTGCTGGACGGTAACCCCGTCATGTTCTTCATGGATGAAGGCTGGCAGCTACTGATGGATGACACTTTCAGCGCCTTCATCGTCGACAAGATGAAGACGATCCGAAAGCTCAACGGCATCGTGGGCTTTGGTACGCAGTCGGCTGCTGACATTACCAAATCCAAAGCGTCGCACACGCTCATTGAGCAATCGGCGACCAACATCCACTTCCCGAACCCAAGGGCTGACGAAGAGAGCTACATCAAGCGCTTCGGCCTGACGGTGAAGGAGTTCAAGTTCATCAAGAACACGCCTCCTGAAAAGAGAACCTTCCTGATTAAGCATGGCAACGACTCAGTCATTGCGCGTCTCGATCTGTCGACAATGCCGGATCTCGTGAAGGTGCTTTCAGGACGCAAGGAGACGATCGAGGAGTGCGCGGCACTTCGCGAGCAGTACGGAGACGAACCCGAAAACTGGTTGGCGAAATTCTGCGGATGGGAGAAGGCCGAATGAGGAACAGTCGGACTCTAACGCTGCTGGTTGCAGCCTTGGCTTGTGGAACAGCGCCCCCCGCCTCCTCGCAGGTTCCTGTTACGGATGGCGCCCTCACTTCAACAGATGCGGTGCGAAATGAAACGACGAAGCAGATCGAAGAAACAGACAGTCGCCGGCACTCCATGAGCAAGAGCGTCACCTGCTCGATGTACCGGCCGGGGCGCGGAGGTGACGCCCCCTCGGCAGCACAAGCCAATCCGGAGATTGTCGGGCTCGTGAAGCGAGTGGCGCGTGAGGAAGGGGTAGACGAAACCCTCTTCATGTCTCTCGTCTACCAGGAGAGCCGGTTCAATCCCTGCGCAAAGTCGCCTGTCGGCGCCATGGGCTTGTCGCAGCTGATGCCGGGCACAGCCAAGGATCTTGGCGTGAACCCTCACGATATCGAGGATAACCTCCGCGGCGGCGCACGCTACCTGAAGCAGCAGCTCCGTACCTTCAACGGCAATACCAACCTCGCCCTAGCGGCATACAACGCGGGGCCAGGCAACGTTCGAAAATATGGCGGCATCCCTCCGTTCAAGGAGACGCAGGGGTATGTAGCCGCGATCAAAGGCAAGTGGATGCCTCAGTTCGGAGGCTCCGATGTGTCGAACATCCCTGAAAACTTCGGCGGAGGCACGTCGGGCTTTTCAGGTGCGCGTGACGCAACGATCAACTCAATGGCAACCAGCCAGTCGATTTCCGAAAACAGCGGGAACGTCGCGTCATGGCTTCAGCAACTCGGCCAGATGGAAAGTGGCACGATCCAAGACAGCTGGGACCATAATTCCGGAGCACGCAATGCGAACCTCGAGATGATGAACCAGGTCATCCGCCTCGGAACAACGATGGCGGAGCTTATGAATTCTCAAAATGCACTCGATCTAGGCGGGCTCTCGGGGTCTTCGCGGTCCAGCGACTACAAGCGAGACGAGAAAGAAGACGATCGCGAGGTAGCTGACCTCTGCGACAAGGAACTGCAGCTTGAGTGGAATCCGGAGGAACAGGCCTGCGTTCGAAAACTCGAACCAGAGGCTGACATGAAGCTGATGTTGAGCACCGAATGACAAGGAGAACGGCCATGAAAAGAGCATTCCTGACTGCGTTTTCGCTAGCGATGGCGTCTACCGCGCATGCACAGGTTCCCGTGATCGACAGCGCCAACCTGAAGATTGCAACGGAAACCTCTCAGACGACCGATCAGATCCTGGATACGAACAAGGAGGTTCTGAAGACGGTAGAAGAGACGCTTAAAGCCGTCACGGGGGATCGCGGGAGCGTTTCAAATCCCATGCAGAACCTCGCCGTTGGTCAAGGGTTCAGCGTTTCTCAGATGCCGTCACTCGATAGCCTGATGCAGGGCGGAGTCCCGAACTTCGGCAGCATGGGCGGTGACATCGGGCAGATTGCCACCACCTTCATCAACGGTCTTCAGCTAGTAAAGAACTTGTCTGGCAAGGCGGACAGCACGTTCTCCGGCGACAAGTCCTACGAAGAGATGATGAAGACCGTCCTTGGAGTTGCTGCCCTAGTCACCGGCTCGCAACAGGCCGTTCAGTCCCGAACACAGGCATTCCAGCAGGCAGGTCAGCAGATCGGCCAGGCCCAAGACATCAAGGGGTCCATCGATCAGAACACGCAGCTGCAGGTTCAAACCGGCCTGACGATCAACGAAATGATTGGCGTGATGAATGGGGCGGTCGGCTCCCTGCAGGCTCAAAACCAGCGCCGCCTTGTCGACATCTCCAATACCAAGAAGGCGCTGACCTACGGTGACTAAGACATTTCGAGTGAATGGTTTTGTGCTCTTCTCCGTTCTGGTTGCTGCCGGCGTAACTGGCTGCGCCGGTGCTCCGAAAGAGAAGACTGCACCATGCAAGAGGCCGGCAAACCTCACATCCTACGCCGAGGATCCGCGACAGGAATGTGGCCCAATGACCAGCGTGAATGGCAACCCATCGGAAGCGCTGGCGGCGATCGACGCTTTCGCTGCAAGCGGAGAGCAGTGACCCCATGAACTTTCTAGGCGGCCTGCTTGAGGCTCTTGAAGATGCAGGGCGGAATTTCTCCCAACGGGCTTATGAGGTCGTTGGCGACGAGATCATGGCCTTGCTGACGATCATGCTTATTGCCTACGTCGCCTATTACGGACTTCAACTCGTCATGGGGACCGCGCGAGTGAGCGTCGGCGAGATCGTCGGCCGGGTCGTGCGGATGATGCTTATCGTCGCTTTCATTGATCAGTGGGGCAACTTCCAACTCTTCTTTTACGACTGGCTGAACAACACGCCGGAAGACGTGGGGCGGGCGCTCCTGACGGCTAGCAGTACCGGGATAACTGAGCCGACAGACGGCCTCTCCATGATTTGGGAGACAGCGAATGAGGCAGCAGCAGCATTCGCGGAGCAATCAGGCTACTTCGCCATTCTCCCGGGCCTTGTAGGGTTCCTGATCATGCTGGCGGTTGGGCTGTTCATTGCCGTTGCGCTTGCCATCCTCGTGCTTGCGAAGGTGATGATGTGGGTGCTGCTTGGCACTGCACCGATCTTTATCGCCTGCCTATTGTTTGATTCCACGCGCCAGTACGGAATGGCTTGGTTCCAGCAGGTTTTGACTTACGCGATTATTCCGCTCTTCGTTTACGTCGTCGCCGCCTTTCTCATCACGACCATGGACGCTGAACTGCAGAAGGTCGCAGCGGCAGCATCCGCGAACGAGATCCAGCTAGACGATATCTCGGCTTTCGTCCTGATCTGTGCGGCTGGTGCTTTTGTCCTCTTCAACATCCAAACTCTCGCCCAGGGAATTACCGGGGGCGTGGCAACTGGCGTTGGGCAGATCGCTCGATCGGTTGGCTACGCGACCGGTGTTGCACTGCCGGCAAGAGCTTTGACCGCGACACGTTCTGTAGCCGGCAGGGCTGGAGAATTAGGAATGGCCGCACGCGCCAGAACCCATGCCGGCATGAGGGAAAACATCCAAAACGCCGGTGCAGCAGAAGCGATGCAAAACAGAATTACCAACAACAGTCTGCCCAACTAGGCAACTGGTGGCGGGAATTAAGGGCTAGGATACATGGCAGAGAATAACGATGCTCTCCGGAGCTATTTTCAGGATGGGGACCGTTGGGAACAAGAGATCGTCAAAAAGGCCAAACGGTCCAAGGCGTTCGCTTGGCTGATTACGCTGATCTTCGGCGGCATCACGATCCTGTCGCTCTCCGCATTGGTGATGCTCGTGCCCCTCAAGAGCTTCGAGCCGTACATTGTCGAGGTCGACAAGAACACTGGCTACATTGAGGTCAAGACAGGGCTGACCCGAACATCGAACATCACCGATCAGCAGGCGGTCACTCAGGCGAATGTCGTCCGTTACATTCGATCCCGCGAGGGCTATGATCCTTTTGCCATCGAGCAGAACTTTGGAATTGCAGCTTTGCTCTCCACCGGCGACGCAGCGCGCGACCTCCAGGCCCAATGGAGTGCCGCGAACCCTGACAATCCAGCTCGCCGGCTCGGCAAAAACAAGTCGATCACCGTTGACATAAAGTCTGTCACCTTCCCCAACACGACAACGGCGCTCGTCCGGTTCTCGACGCATGAGCGCTCTGATTCAGACGTCATCCCGCGCCATTTCATCTCTATCGTTCGCTATCGCTACACGGATACGCCTGAGCGCAACGAATGGCGCTTCGAAAACCCGTTGGGATTCCAGGTTTACGACTACCGCCGTGATCAGGAAACGGTGACCTCGGGAGGCCAGCAGTGAAATATGGCTTCCTACTGGCGGCGTCGATCGCCGCTCTCACGATGACTCACGCCTATGCGGCGCAACAGCCCCGCCCTGGCAGTCTGGATGCGCGTGTGACCAGTGTTGTCTATCAGCCGAACAACGTCGTGAAGGTGTCTGCGACCTACGGCATCTCGACGATGATCATCTTCGACGAAGATGAGAAGTTTGAGACGATCTCGCTTGGCGACACCGACAGTTGGCAGGTTGCCCCGTCCGAAAAGGGCAACATCCTTTTCGTCAAGCCGATAGCCAAGGACGTTTCCACAAACATGAACGTGGTGACCTCAAAGAGGATCTACTTCCTTGAGCTCAACGACTATGCACCGGAAGCAGGGAAAAAGGTCTTCGGCATTCGCTTCGTTTATCCGGAGAAGAACCTGAACGAGTCTCTGCGGAAGGAGGCTGAGTTTCGGGCAGCTAACCCGAACATTTCGAGCATCGACAAAGCGAACGTCAATATTGACTACTCTTTCTCGGGCGACGCGGCGCTGAAGCCGACAATGGTCTTCGATGACGGAAAGAAGACCTTTTTCAAGTTCGGCCGAGGGACCGTGCCGGCCATTTTTGCCGTTCAATCCGACTTCTCCGAGACCCTGCGAAACTTCCGCAAGGAAGGCGAATACATCGTCGTTGACGGCGTAGCCACGCAATACACGCTCCGGGACGGAAACCAGTGGACGTGCATTTTCAACCTCCGCAAGCCGGACTTTGCAGCACCTGATCGTGACATCATGGCTCCGAAACCGGATCTTGATGCCAGCAAACGCAGGAGGAGCGGCAACTAATGAAGCGCAGCCCTGAACTCGACGCAATGGCGGCGGCCGACGAGGCCGAAATCAGCAATCGAAACGTGAAGCGCAATCAAACGGTCGGCATGGCCGCCCTTTTGCTGGCTGGCGTCTTCGCCGCGTACCTGGTGCTCGCGACGTCCGGAGAAAGCCCGCCTGAAAGCCCGCAAAGTGAGGAGGAGTTCCGTACCACGACCTTCCGGCCGCCCGGTTTCGTGCGCGATGGAGAACCCACTCCCCCACCACCCGAACAGCCTGTCTTGGAACTTCCACCTCCGCCTCCTCCGCCGCCAGCTCCGCCGGTGGACGTCACTGAATTCAACGTGCCTCCCCCGCCCGAAGTAGCTCAACCGGCGAGCGCCCCCCCGCCCGCCGAAGAGGTGTTTCCGGAGCGATTTCGGTCAAAGCTAATCACGCTTGACCAGAACCTGGGAGGATCCGCGAATGGTTCGCTCGATGGCTCGAACAGCGGCACGCCTTTGACCGTCGCTGGCGAGGATCGCAACAGCCAGTACCTGTCCTCAGCGAGTGCGATCGGTGACCGTTCCGCCAAGGCCCGGCAGATTGAGCGCATCGACGCCATGATCCCAGAGGGCACGCTGATCCCCGGCATCTTGGAAACGGCGATCGTCAGCGACCTTCCGGGCCAGGTCCGGGCCATCACATCCAAGGATGTGTACTCCTTCGATGGGCGGCGTGTCCTGATCCCAACAGGAACACGCCTGATCGGAGAATATCAGTCCGAAGTTACGCGGGGGCAGAAGCGGGTCTTTGTCGTGTGGACGAGGCTGATCCGGGATGACGGCGTGTCGGTGCGCTTGAACTCTATCGGCACGGACAGCCTCGGGCGATCGGGCCTGACGGGTCATGTCGACAACAAGTTCCGTGAGCGCTTTGGCGCATCAATCTTGCTGTCGATCGTCGGAGGCGGTGCAAGCTATCTAACCGGATACGGTAGCGACTCCAGCTCCGGAAACGATGACGCCGAAAGAGGTGCTGAATTGGCGCGAGAAACGATCGCGCAGACCTTCAGCGACATGGCGAACACGGTCCTTGCCGAAAACCTGAGGATCCCGCCAACGATCAGCGTACCGCAGGGCGAGCGGATCTTTGTCTATGTTCGCCAGGACCTCGATTTCAGCGCCATGTACGACGATCCTGTCACGGAAGCGATGAAGGAGATCAAACGTGAACGTTATGGTAGGTAACACGACGGCTCATGATCCCCACTATTTCCTGAACCGGTCTCTGGAGCCCATCAGGCAATTTCTCGATGACCCGAAGGTGGTTGAGATTGCGGTGAACCGGCCAGGCCAAGTCTATGTTGAGCGTTTCGGTGCTGATCACATGGAGCATCATGAAATCGATGCTCTGACGGCACGCGAGATCGAGAACATTGGCGAGCGGGTTGCCGCAGCGACAAAGCAGTTCCTCAACGCCGCTAATCCGATCCTTAGCGCAGCACTGCCGACCGGCGAACGTATCCAGGTCGTCTTGCCGCCCGCGGCACCTGACGGTGGGTCGATCACGATCCGTAAGCAGGTTGTGCAGAATTTTTCTCTGCAGGACTACCGTGACAACGGCTCTCTCGACAAAGTCTCGGTTGCTGTCGGGGGCCTAAGCGACGTGGATCGGGAGCTGATCGCCTATCTACGCGCGGAGAAGATCTACGACTTCATCCATACGGCCATCACGAAGCGGGTTTCGATCCTGATCAGTGGCGGCACGTCGTCGGGCAAAACCACGTTTCTGAACGCGTGCCTGAACTCTGTAGACCTGAATGAGCGGATCCTGACGCTTGAGGACACTCGTGAGCTATTCCCACCACAGAAGAACGCGGTCCACCTGATCGCCTCCAAGGGTGGGCAAGGCACTGCAAACGTGACGATTCAAAACCTTCTTGAATCGGCGCTTCGAATGCGGCCGGATCGCCTCTTCGTTGGCGAGATTCGTGGCGCTGAGGCCTTTTCATTCCTTCGCGCCATCAACACAGGCCACCCGGGCAGCATGTCGACAGTACACGCCGATACGCCGCTCGGCGCCTATGAACAGCTTGCCATGATGATGCAGCAGTCCGGCATGTCCGCCGGCTACTCCAAGCAGGACCTGATGTCCTACATCCAAATGGTCATTCCGATCGTGATCCAGCTCAGGCGGGAAGGCGGCAAGCGCGGGGTTTCCGAAATCTACTTCGCACGGGATGCATCATGAGTAAGGGGCTACAGGCCTTCTATCTGTTCTTCTGCCTGTTGATCGCATTTGCAGTCTGGATGCTGGCATACGGGGCGGGGCTTCAGCTCTTCTACGGTGACGGTAGGATCCTCGAGGCGACAATTACCTCAAACCCATTCGCACCAATTCAGCAGTTCTGGGCCTATAGCTCCTCCCCTTCCCTTCAAAAAGTCGCGCTCGGCTCCGTAGTGCCCGCGCTGCTCGTATCAGGCCTCATTGCTTACCTTGGGCTCAAACCTACCAGCAATCCATTGGGGGATGCGGCCTTTCAGGATCTTGCAACCCTTCGGCGCGGGAAGTGGTTTGGCAAGAAAGGTCACATATTCGGTCGCATCGGGAGCAACGTCCTCCGCGCTTATGACGATCGCCACCACCTCATTATTGGCCCGACGCGATCCGGTAAGGGCGCGGGCTACGTCATCCCCAACGCTCTCATGCACGAAGGCTCTATGATCGTCACGGATCTGAAGGGCGAGGTCTACAAGGCAACCGCCGGCTATCGGAAGCGCAACGGCAGCCAGGTCTTCTTGTTCGCGCCGGGTTCCGAGACGACCAACAGCTATAATCCCTTGGATTTCGTTCGTCCGGAGCGAGGCAATCGCACGACTGACATTCAAAATATCGCCAGCATTCTTGTACCGGAAAACACCGAATCCGAGAATTCAGTTTGGCAGGCCACAGCTCAACAGGTTCTCGCCGGCGCCATCAGCTATGTTCTCGAAAGCCCCTTCTACAAAGGACGCAGGAACCTCGGCGAGATCAACTCCTTCTTCAACAGCGGGACCGATCTGCAGGCCTTGATGAAGTACATCAAGGAGAAGGAGCCATACCTGTCGAAGTTCACGATGGAGAGCTTCAATTCCTACCTGTCTCTCTCGGATCGGGCCGCGGCCTCGGCACTGCTTGATATCCAGAAGGCGATGAGGCCGTTCAAGAACGAACGCGTTGTGGCCGCAACGAACATGACCGACATGGACCTTCGATCCATGAAGCGTCGACCCATCACAATCTACCTTGCCCCGAACATCACCGACATCACGCTTCTTAGGCCGCTGCTGACGCTGTTCGTTCAACAGGTGATGGACATACTTACCCTTGAGCATGATCCCAACTCCGTGCCGGTCTATTTCCTGCTGGATGAGTTTCGCCAGCTGAAGCGCATGGACGAAATCATGACGAAGCTGCCCTATGTGGCCGGCTATAAGATCAAGCTCGCCTTCATCATCCAGGACCTGAAGAACCTGGATGAGATCTATGGTGAGACGTCCCGACATTCGCTCCTTGGCAACTGCGGCTATCAGCTCATCCTTGGTGCCAATGACCAGGCCACGGCAGAATATGCTTCCCGCGCGCTTGGCAAGAGAACCATCCGATATCAGTCTGAATCCCGCACTATCGAGCTTATGGGCCTCCCGCGCCGAACAAAGGTCGAGCAAATTCGCGATCGGGACCTGATGATGCCGCAGGAAGTGCGCCAGATGCCCGAGAACAAGATGATCTTGCTGGTGGAGGGTCAGCGGCCAATCTTTGGAGACAAGCTGCGCTTCTTTAAGACGCAGCCCTTCAAGGAGGCGGAGGCCTATTCTCAGACACACATACCGACCGTTCCAACTGTCGATTACCTGCCACCTAAACCTGTTCCAGCGACCACGCCAGCCTATGCCAATGCAGGCCAGGAACAAGCTGAACAAGCGGAAGCGATAAAGCCTGCGACTGAGGCGAAAGCGGAGGAGCCGCGGGCGCCTGTCCAGGAGGAGGCTCCGAAAGAGCCAGCGCCCTCCACCTCGCCCGCTCGTGTTGTGAATCCATCCGCCCTGGCCAACAAGAAGGTCAGCGCCGGGGGCACTCCGGAACCTGCTAAGGCAGCTGTGCCCGCTTCCAAAGAGCGCACAACACCTGTCTCAGAGAACGACATCGAAAAAGCGCACAATGATCGGGTTAGTCGTCTGAGGGAGGTCGTCGAACGGGAAGCCGAAGGCAAATCACCGCGCAAGAGGAAGAGCTTGGAAGAGCTATTCGCAGCGACCGTTCCTGATCCAATCATGGAACAGGCCGGCCGCTAATTCAGGTTCAGAAGGGCCAGAAGCTGGCTGCGTACTGACCCGCCTCTGTTAGCCAAGCCACAGAAGCATGATACCAGCCGATCACGGTCCCGTAGACCTTGATCAGGATCGCGAGGATCCCAACGGAGACCATACCCCACACCATCATCTTGCCGACGATGTCGGCAGACTTGGGGTCGTTTACTTCCACCAGGTAGGTGTTCTGATTACCGTCCTGCATGACACTTTAGCGATCACGGTCGTCCCGATTACGCTCCCTCTGTTCAGCCTGTTCACGCTCCAACTCCTCGAGACGAGGAATGTGCTGTAGCGCGGGATCAGTCCGAGTGGTCTCGCCGCCCCGCTGGGCCGCTTCCCTGTCTCTGTTTACACGATCTTGCTGCCTCTGAGTAGCGTCCACCGTCTCAGCGAGCTGGTGAGCCTCACGCTCCGCTTGCCCAATCGGACGTTCCTCTTCCAGATCCACCCTGAGATCGCGTTGGCGATCGTCGGCAGTATCCGCAGTTATCGGCTGCTTGTTTGACTTGTTTTCATCCCCACGCTCTTCATTGCGCTCATTGGTCTCGATCTCCGCGCGCAGTTCCGGATCTTCGTTGGCAACATCCCGGAGATAGCCGTTTCCGGTAGCGGCGAGCTGAGCTGCGTGATGAAGCGAAGCCTCAAGGCCCTTCTCATACTGCTCCCGGTTTTCGTCTCCGAGCTCGCCGGCTTCGATATGGGCGAGGCCGGAGCGATAGTGTTCCACATTTGCCATCGCATCGTTACCAGCCTCAACGACAGCCTCTCCATGCTTGGCAACAGCCGCCTCCCACTGAAGGTTAGCATCCGTCTGCTCTTGCACTTCAGATGCCGTTCTTTCCGGCGCGACGCCACTTTCTCTGGAGACGTCGCCAGCAGCGTTGCGTCCATCCTGCTCATCAAGCCCACGCTCCTTCATTTCGAGCATCTGCCTGCGCAAATCGACGATATCGCGAGCGAGGGAGGAAACTTCTTCGAAGCCTGACCGGTCCTCTGGACCAGCGCTGCGCTGAAGGTTGAATAGAGCCGTTTCAACAGTCTTTTCGTACGTTTCGAACTCTGGGCGTGTCTGCTCGCGCATGTCCTTTGCCTCCGACAACATGTCTCTGATTGCTACCATATTGGAGCGGTAATCACCGCCGACATCTGCATGAATGACTGCATCAGCAGGCGATTGGTCCGTTTGGGCAAGGCCGTTCTCCAGATAGGAGCGATGCTGAGCGGCGTAGGCCGCAACCACTGTGTCGCCGGCGTTGACTGCAATCTTCTGCCAGGTCTCCTGCGCTTTTAGGATGTACTGGCGGCTTCTCTGGCTCGTCGCCACCACGCGCCGACCAGCTCGCTTTGCGTCATATCGCGCCTGCGCCGGATCGCTGGTGCCTACATGCTCGGTTCGACCGTCATGCTTGACGGCGCGAACCTGATTTCGCGTGAAGGCTGGCGGCGTGGCGAACTCTCGCCGATCGGTCATTTCCATATTGATGCCGTGGTCACGCGCCTTCTCGGCCATGACCTCACGCCATTGCCGGAAGGTGGCCGGAGTCGTCTCGATCCGGTCGCCCGATTCCGAACGCATGGTAACGATGGCATGAGCATGAACATGCGGCCGTTTGCCCCCCTCCCCTGCTTCTTTCGGATCGCTCTCCGGATCGTGCATAGCGAAAACGTACCGATGGCCCGCAAACTGCTCAGCCAGGAAGTCGCGAACAGCTCCTTCGAAAGCGACAGCATCCGTGCCGGCACGCGCCGACATGATCACGTGCATCACGTCACGGCTCTTGCGGCTGTGCAGCTCATCCCGCCATTCCTTTTGCACTAGGTCGCCCGCAGCCTTGTCATCGGCAATCAAGCGTCCCTGATCGTCTCGAACGTCGTTCCGCTGCGCGATCAGGTCTCGCAACTTGGCAGCGCCATATTCCACGCCATTGCCATAGCCTGTGAACGAGAAAGCCGCGGGGGCCTCTTTCGCAACGGCGCTGGCGTCGAAACGCTCCTGAACGATGGCGGCCGCCTTCGCGTCAGCCGTCAGCCGCTCGCCCTGCCCGCTGCGCAACACCACATAACCCTCGACCTTCAGCGATCCGTCGTTTCGGGTTTCGACAGAGTAAGCGTAGCGTCGATCACCAAAGCCACTGCTGACAATGTCCCGCACCTGCTCATGCGGGTTCGAGCCGCCGGAAACGCTCACCTCGACGCTAAACGCGCCGATATCGCGGCTCTCGGTCCTGTTTTGGAAAAGGTGATTCCAATCGCCACGGAGACGCGCCAGCTCCTCACGGCCACGCAACGTCTCGCCGTTTTCGTTCTCAACCTTCAGCTCCCCCCCTCTGGAAACATAGTTGAGCATCGAGCCGACGCGGGCGCCACCACCGTAGGAAGCCAGTTTGACAACTGCTGGCTGGCTCCCTTTGGCAACGCTTGCAAGACGAACGTCCATTGATCGCATAGCATCCGAACCGGCAGCCATCGTCCTCGAAGGCGATGACACGTTGAATGCCGAAGTCCTCACCCCTCCCCTAGATCCCGACCCGCCTTTAGACATCCCAACCTGGTGCTGCAGATTCTTCAGTCTCTTCTCAAGCTCTTCCTCGACAGCCCTCCCACGGCCGCCGAGCGTCATTTCGTGCAATAGCGCCGCGCGCCTTTGCTCCCATTCGCTTGTGAAAGTGCCGAAAAAGAACTCCACGGCCTACACCTCGCCTCGGCGCTCATGCCCGGCACGGCGCGAAAGTGTCCGCAGCTCACTCATTACAGCCGCCTGAATCCGCTGGACGTTGCCAAGGTTGATGTCCAGCTCTGAGGGATGGACACCCTTTCCTGCATTCAGGGAGCGGGCTACCTGATTCAAATTGATGCCGATCATCCGCATGTCTTCGAGCAACGCGGCCATGATCAACCTGTCTTCCGCAGTCAGAATGGGTCGAACGCCAGCACCCTCGAGGAGCAGCGAACGGAAAAAAGCAGACACACTCATACCGGCCGACTTGGCCGCTTCTTCGATGGCCGAATGCTCTGCATCGCTGACGCGCACGTTGATTAGACGCCCCTTGCGTTGCTTGGCTGTCGGCACTTCGATTGTGTCCTCACTCATCAATCAACTAGGCCTTCCCGGAGCTTTGCGACCCTCATCGTGGCTTGTCCCACGATCGCAATGCAAAATGTAAAACATTTTTGCGTATCCTGCCACTATAAACCTAAAGACCTATCTCATAATTTCAACCTAATTTCACCTCTCGACTGGCTTCGCTTCGCTCGCACTCTTTCCGTTGGAACGCTCACCAGGGCTCACCGCCGAAACCGCTTCTGAAGGCCTTTATCTGTCCCTCGTACTCAGGCGAAAGGGACGCTTCGCTCTTCGCCCTTGCGCCTTCCGTGCGAGCGCCAAGTGAGGCCTCACGCGGCTCCGGGGTTCACCACTCGACCCAGACACTTGTAAAAACCACACGACCAACTCGTGTGACTTGATAGATGTCCTAAAGCGTGCGTTCACACGCATGTTTTGATCTTAACCTGCGTGTGTTCACATGCTAGGTTTGCTTCGATGTGAAGATCTTAACGACGATACTGATGTGCCGATTGAACCCATGTCGGATCGCTAGGGGGCGGGGGAACCATAGTCTTGAAAGGATCGTGTAATGGCAATCTGCATATCGCTGGTAAGCGGTAAGGGTGGAGCGGGCAAGACAACCGCCGTAATCCTGGTCGCTGGTGAATATGCGCTTCATGGTAAGCAAGTGCTCTTGGTCGATGCGGATGGCCGGCAAAACCTAAATGAGTGGTGGTCGCGTTCCGAGGCTAAAGACAACAGGCCAGACGGCATTGAGCTTCGCACGGCGGTAACCAACGCATCACTTCAGCATATTCTGGAGAACGAAACCGCCAGGTTTGACGTCGTGTTAATAGACTCCCCCGGTCAAGACACCGTACTGCGAGACACGATCATCGCCGGCTCGGACATCGTTATGACCCCGATCCAGCCAAACCAAGACGAGATCCTTGCTGCCGGCCAGGCAGCAATGGACGTGGCTGACACCTGCGATCGTACCGGGCGAAACATTCCACATCTCAACTTCAGAACCCGGATTACTCTCCCGGGTCGTTCACTGGAAGCCTACCGCCTGATCCGCCCCTTCATCGCAAACTTGCAGGAACAGGGATATGATTCATACCTCCTGGACACTGAGCTTTATGAGCGAAACCCATACCGCGACATCAGACTTGGATATGGGACACTGCAAATGCTGGAGCTGAGCGACTCAGTCAAAAAGGCCCGGAGCGAGGTCATGACCTTGATGCAAGAAATTGAACGTTTCCTGCCGAACGAGCAGAAGAGGTCGTAAGATGGCTAAAGGCACTTCCAGCATATCTGATTTTCCCGTGGCACCGCGACGGTCCCGGGGGAATGTACCCAATCCAATGTCGCAGCCGGCTATAGACAACGAAGCAGAAAACGCGGTCGCCAGCCATCAACCGGACGAGGCCGCTGTCGAAGAAGCTCCTGCTCAGGTACAAGCCGTTCAGGTGCCCCCAAGATCAAGTTTGATTTTGCCCTCACCGGAGGCTCGCCGGGAGAGAGCGACGAACAAGTCGTTGGAGCGTGAGGCGTCCAGAATACGACTGCAGGAGCTCAAGCAGAACAAGGCGCGCGAGAGCAAGCACTTCGTCAATTGCCCTCTTGATTACGACACCAAGAAACGCTTGGAGCGCGCAGCCTCTGAAAACGACCTAAAAATGACGGTGATCGTCAAGGCCGCAATCGACCAGTTCCTGAAGGATAATGGTTATTGATCCTCGACCTTCGATTTCTGGCCGGGGTGGCCGTAGGCACCACCCTTGGCTTCTTGATCAACCCTGAAGCAGCGGAGAAGGCAGGGATCGACATTCAGTCCATAAAGAGGACTATGCCTGTTATTGGTTCTTCTCCAGCCGAGCCGGTCAAACAAGCTGATTGGCCAACCAACGAACACGCGAAACGGGAGCTGTTCCGGTTTGCGATGTGGGACTTTGAGACATTTGGGCCGAAGTCTGAGATTTTGATCACAAGGTGCATCAGCATCGACCAGCTTTCATTGGCATGCGAAATGCGCGTGAAGCTGAGCTGGATCTCCGAAGAAAGAACGGTCGAAGGCGTTTTTCAATCCAGCGCCCACAGCTGGAACCTGATCGCTGCGAAAGCCCTGAGCAGGAATGCTCCCACTGGATCTTGAGGTGATGGACAACGCGCCCTGAGTTGCGAATTTTATATCGAGGAGATCAGCATCCTGGCATTCATTCCCCCCACTTTTGTTAGGGCTTTGTAACTGGCGCCCAGGATGACAGTGCCTTAATGGCACGTTATGGTGCGTGATATCTGCCACAGGCGGATTTGGGGACTGAGGGAATACCGACTGTGCGGAATCTATCCGACTATATCAAATCAAGGGAACTGGTTGAGACTACAGATCCAGATTTCCAGAGACCCTTGTACCGCAAGGAGGGATTCGACGGCATAGTCAGCTTCGGCGAGATCGACGCAAAACTTTCCGCATTCCTACTCGACGAACGCGCGAAAACTGGTCTGACCCAGAGTGATTTCGCGACCCTGGCTGGTCTCGCTCGAGTGGTCTACAGCCGCTACGAACTGAACATTTCGCGGCTGACCGTCTCTCGAATGATTCACCTTTCCGAGCTCCTTGGGTTCCTGCCGATGCAGATGATTCATGCCGCAGCACCTCATCTCTACGGTAAAAATCCTGAAGAGGCCGATGATCGGGTTGAACTCTTCAGACTCATTCATGACCTCCCGCATGACACCATACGCAGTTTGATCGGTATAGTTGGCCAACTGACGCCTAAGGATGTTCTTGAAGCTCGGCAAAAAGCGGAAGCGGAGGCCGAAGCAAAAGCTGAGGCCGAACGCCAACGACTGACTAGAAAGGCGGCGAGAGTCAGCAGGAAAGGCCGTCCCCCTGGCCGGCCACCAGGTCGAAAATCATCCAAGGTCGATACCCCGACAGACGATTGAAGAACGGAAAGGGCCGTCAAGTGATGGCCATTTAGGAACGCGTCGTCCCTCACCCCGTTTTCCGATCGCTGTTCGCATTTGCACGCATCAGCGACATCAGCATCGGTCCCAGTCCGAACTCCCCTCCCCTCGCCCGGCGCGTGAGATCGCGGAGATATCCACCTGCCGAATTGATATGCCCTGCCCTCTCCAAGATTGCAGCCATGGCAACCGCCGCGTTCTCCGGCCCCATCACCTCGCAAGCCTCCTGGTAAGCCGACGGGCTAACACCAAGCATTGATCGTACCACCACCGCAGCTCCCATCAGCTCGCGCCAATGGGAGATCGTGCCGCCGGGCCCGTAGTCCGAAATCTGCGGGCAGGCTTTCAGGACCATCGACAGCGGGAACGCCTTCATCTGTTCAGGCTTTGCCAACGGCTGAGCAACCGCTTTGGGTGCTACTTCCAGCTCGACGGCTGCGCCCTGCTCTTTTCCAGAGCTAGGTTCAAGTTCATAGATGGATTCGGGTTTTGAATTCTGTATGTGGCAGCCATTTTGGACAGCATTGCCGTCCATATTTTGAGAATCTAGCTGATTTTCCAGAAGGTTGAGGATTTCGGCGCGCAAAAGCTGCATCTCGTCGAGGATTGCGTCCACCTGGTGAAGGCCAGGATTGCGGGGAAGTCGGCTGACAATGCCGACATACATGTCTTCGATGGCTTCCCAGTCGCCGTCTGCCCCCTCCTCCATCGCTGCTGAAATCAGCTTGCGCACATCGCGCCGGCAGATAGTCAGGGCCTCTTTGGCTCGCCTGAACTGCAGGCGTTCGGCAGCGACTTCCTGTGCCAGAATTGCAAGTTCCGCAGCACGAGCCAAAAGTGGAGAAAGATCGAACCCAAAGGCTTGCTCGATATCGCCACCCTTGTCCCGGTGAGCGTAGCGCTTCCCGTTCGGACTATCCTTGCGCTGGATGAGCCCGGCTTCGACCAGGGCAGCCAAATGGCGCCGCAAGGTCGTTCCAGAGATGCCGTGCGCTCTGACAGAAAGCTGGGCGTTCGAAGGGAAGACCACCAATCCGCTATCGCAGTTGAGCTCGCTTTCCGGATAAAACGTCAGCAATGCGTCCAGCACAGTCAGCGCCCTGTCCTGGAGGCCGAGGCGTTCACGGGCCTCACAGGCGTCGCGAAACACCTTCCATTTTTCGACCGGGCGGTTTGGTTTTGTCTCGGACGTCTGGAGCTGCCTCTTTACAAGAGCAAGCACAGCCGGCCGCCGCCCAAAGGGCGTCGTCACATTTCCCGTCTGCATATTCCTTCACCTTTCTTCAGGCAAAAGAAATCCGCTCACCAAAACGATGCCAAAGACTCTTGACTGGGATTCATGGAAATGCGATTCTCGATCTTGCTAGGAATTGAGAGAGGCTTCCATGACGGAAACGTTTTGGGGGCCTTTTTCTTTTGTCGCGGTCTCTCCTCTTGACCAATTAACGAGTGTCTCGATCACACCTCTTGGTGAGTTGGATCGGACTGATTGTTGTATTCGCTTAGAAGGTCAGGCATTCGGTCCGCCAGCCAGCGCGCGAAAGCGCGTTCCTGCTTCGGGATTGAGACCGTAGTTCCAGCCGAATTACTCTTCATGCGGCCAAAAACTCGGTCACCCACGGCGAAGTCAACAATCTCTTCAGCTGGTTCCGCAGTCACTTTGTCGGCTGCAGCACTTGCAGCTCGTATCGCTTGGGCAATACGGCTGGAGCTGTCAGCGCCTCGAAACTCGACCGTGTCGATTATCTTGCGAACACGTGCTGCGCTGCTCGGATCTTTCAGCAACTCGGCAAATGCGGTCCATTTCGGGCGACCAACTCCTTTTGCTCTGCCGATCGCAAGAATGATGTCTTCGGGAACCGCCTCCGTCACTCGAAACAGATGCGATATTGCCGCTTCTGAAGCTCCCAAGATTGGGCACATGGCGCGATGGGAAAGGCCAGCACTTTTGAGCTGTACTGCCCACATTGCCTGCTCGATCCAGGTCAAGTTTTCCCGAACACCATTCTCAAGCGATTGCTCTTCAATCAATTGCCGATCGGAAAGCTCTCGAACATACGCTCGAATCTTTATGGTCTCCGGGCGATCCGCTTCTGCCATTATGGCCTTGATCGCCGCCCATCGACGGTAACCGTAGGCAAGCTGGTAATGATCCGGTTTCGTCGGATGCGGCCGAACGAGAACCGGAATTTTTTGGCCTTCGCTTGCGATGGAAACCTTAAGCGCCTCGAGCTCTTTGGCCGCATCTTCGTCGTTGCCAAAGCGATCTCTATAGGGGGAGCGGTCGATACGGTCAGGATCGAGTGAAATGACACTATCTTCGGTGAGCTGTGTCAGTGCTCGACCCACATTGGAAATGACCGGTGAAGAGTGCCGCCGCGCCAGCGAGGGCTTGTCAGACGCGTCCGACACCACAGTAGATTCTGTCCGGTTTTCGGCGGCCGCCATTCGCTGAAGGATGCTTTTCTTCATGTGCTACGCCCCCAAACTTTGTGAACGAGGTCGAGGATTTCGGAGTTAACTCGATCAGCGCTCTCAATTGCACGCTTCAACGCTTCACGACCGACCTCGCCCGACTCGAGCTCGTATAGGGTCTTCTTCGCTACCGCTGCACCGGCGATTGCCGTCGATTCGAGCGCCTCCGCAACCAGTACATCATCACCAAACAATCGGCGCATGACTCCAGACATGTACTTCTGAGGCCCGTCATTCGGGTTCACGCGGGTGAGCAGGAAACGGAAAAAGTCATGCTCAAATTTTGCTCCAAACTGCCCCAGCACCTCCGATAGATCGGAGATCATGATCAGGAACTGATTGCACGATGCAACGTCGAGCATCGCCGGGTGAACGGTAATGATTAAGGACGTTGCTGCGTAAAGAGCGGCGAGCGTTGAGTATCCAAGGGACGGTGGGGTGTCGATGATAACGATATCGTATCGATCATCGACGCGGGCCAGGGCACTGCTTAACCGCTCGAAAAACAAACCCAAGTCATCTCTGGTTTTCGAGGTCAGATAGGACGGGGTATCAAACTCAAAGTCCATTAGCTCCAGATTGCCAGGAACTAGATCGACACCCGGGAAATAGGTTGGCCGGATCACTTCAGCGAGCGGCCGCCTCTCATTGTCATATCGAATGGCTGCATAGGCTGTTTGATTCTCGCCGAGATCGAACTCGGGCTGAATACCAAATAGCGCAGTCATCGATGCTTGCGGATCAAGATCCAGACACAGGACCCGATAACCCTGAAGCCCTAGAAAATGTGCAAGATGGATAGAAGTGGTTGTCTTGGAACTACCACCTTTAAAATTCGCCGTAGCAATTATCTGAAGCTTTTCCCCTTTGCGACGATGCGGAAGCAGCTCGCCAGCTTCGTCCGGACGAAGTTCGGCCAGGAATGCCCTCAGTTCCTTGACCTGTTCTATCGTGTAGGTTCGCCTGTTGTTTTCTGCACGCTCGGGCAAAGGCCCCTTCCCTTCCAGCGTCAACTGGCGAAGAGTACTTTCCGGAACCTTGAGTAGCCTCACTAGGTCAAGGGTTGAGAATGTCCGACCAAATGTTTTCTGCGCAGAGGGTGGATAAACAGCCTCACGCATATCGTTCAGCTCCGCAGAGAGTTTCGAGGTGTAGACCCCGATCTTCGACGCAGTGTCTCTGACGCTCTGAGAAGCTGGCTGCAACATTCAATCCTCTTGACGGTTCTGACCACTTTACGAGATCATTTCCGTCAGGGATGCCAGACTGACTCCGATTCTTCAAGGCGTTTTTCGTTAACAAGAAGTTAACGCATCAAGGATGCCCGACTTTACAGTTGTAAAGTTTTGGGTCGATGCGCATGAGGCCCGACAGTTATGCCAGGGGCCCTACCCTTTAGAAGAGCTGAACTGTCGCAGATAGTCAGCGACTGCCTGAGCCTTTGCGGCGGCAGTGATGACTGCACGTGAATCCTGCTTGAGCACCTTGAGCCAGTTTCCAACGTAATTCGCGGTGTTATCTCGCGGATCATGCTCGATGCCAAGATCGGCGCAGACGAACGCGGCTGAGATCTCGGCAACAAGCTCCTCCATGGCGTAGGCCTCACTGCCGAACCGCCCACTCAGATCACGACCCAAACGTGCCTTTGCACCACTCCAATGAGAAATTTCATGAAGAATAGTGCTGTAAAGGTGAACCTCGCTGAGGAACCGCCCCCGATCCGGAATCAGAATGTCATCGAGACCAGGGCGATAACAAGCCTGCTTGCCGCCGTAGGTGATCTTCGCGCCAGTGCGATCTATGAAGGATTCGACGTTGTCGAGAACTGGAACGGCATCCATTGGCACATCATCGGCCGGGCTCTTGAAGCGGTCAGGCAGGTTATCGATCTGCTCGACGTTGAAGACAGCGTAGCCCTTGAGATAGGGGACTGCGCGATCGTCCGCCTCCTGATCCTTCGGCGTGAAGGTGCCGTACTTGACGACGAGGGTTCCTTGTTCGCCCTTGCGGACCTGGGCGCCAAGCTCCTGAGCCTGCCGGTAAGTCATCCATGTGTTTTCGTCGTAGCCGGCGAGTTGCCCGGAGAGCCACAGCATGACCACGTTGATGCCGCGATAGGCTTCGCCGGAGGCACGCAGCGGCGTAGCCGACCTGCGAACATTTCCGCGCCATGGCCGAATCCAAGGCTTGGTGCCGGCCTCGAGCTGCTGGATGATGGTGTCGGTGATCCGCTGGTAGGTGTCCTTTACGCTCTGCATTGCCGTCTCCTGTTCGTTGGTTGACGGCAAAGATCCGAAGATAGCGAAACGAGCCCATGCACCCGTAGGGCCGCAACGGAGTGTAGGACCGCGCAAGCGGTTGAATGGGTGAGGGGCTATCGTAGTTTGTCCGTCAAACCATCCAACGAACAGGAGAGGGCGCTGAGCGTAGGCACCCCGACCGACGACACGGGCCCTCAATGCAGCGTCAGGGCCGCAGATCAGCGCTCTCGGTCGTCTTGGTCGCGGTTTCGCTGGCGATCGGCAAGCTGCTGCGCTTCGATAGCCTTAAGCTCGGCATTGATGTGCTGCGACTTAGGCTCTTGGGCCTTTTGCTGACCTGGCTGCGAATGGGCATCTTGGACCTGTTCCGGCCGACCCAGAGTCTTGAAATCAGATCGAGCGGTGAACTTAACTTCCTCGTCGTCAGGAGGCATCCGCTCGGGGAGATCAGCACGGTCTACGGCCACAATCCCCTTTTCGGTCACGAGGCTCGCTACGCGATTGTCATGGCCGAGAACCTGGCCTTCGATCACTTCGCCCGGGCGGGCCGTGCGGATATTATGCTCGAACGGTTTCTCGCCAGCCTGCTCAAGATCGGACATGGCACTGCGGATCGCCTCGCGGCGGTTAGGATCCATTGCATCCTGGATGAGGTGCTTCATAGCAGGACTGGACGGATCATTCGTGGTCTCAATGGATGCCTCGATCATGCGAGGCTTGGTGATGACACTCAGATCGATGTCATGCCCATAGGTGCGGCCCAATGAGACCACCAGAGCTTCGTTTGCCCTTCCATTGCCTTCGCGAAAGGCATGAACATAGTTCAACTCAGATAGGACGTGAGCGGCCTTCTCGGCGAACTGCTCAGGTGTAGCGGCTCGCAAGCCCTGAACGTCTCTAGCAGGCCTTAGCGCCTCGTTGAGGCCCATTTCGATGCGCGAGCCGGGGAGGAAAGTCGTATCGCCCTTCGAAAGCCCGCCTACCGGCTCTACCCGATGCCCATCGACGACAGGACTTTCATTGCGCGTATGTCCTGCCCATTCATAGATATCTTGAAAGATGTAGCCGTGCAAAGCCTTCAGATGCGCTGCATCGTGATTCCCGGTCGGGCCTTTTCCCTCAGCCAGCTCCGTTTGCCTCAAAGCCGTAAAAGCGTATTCGGCCTCACGTAGCGCCGAATGGCTCCTGATATCCAGCTTGTTCTTCAGAACATCCCTGAAATCCTTATCCTCTGAAGTGTTTGGATAGGTGTAGGAGCCTTTGGCTTCATCATCGCGGGCCAAGCGAAACCTCATGCAAAAAAGCCGCCTGAGACCACAGGCGGCCGCGAGAAATATCTAAGTGATGATTAAGCCCGCTTGAAGCGGGCCAACAACTCTTGGCGCATTTCCTCGGAAGTGATATCTCCCGCAACGTAACGGCCGTTTGCTTCTTCCAAAACCGGATCGCCAGTGTAACCCTGCCGCATATTGGCAGCACGAGCCTGATCGACGGCTTTCTGTCGGGCTGCAACAGCTTCCGGAGAGCGATCGGGGCGAGGGGCATGAACGTTCATTGGCAGAGCCTCCAGTTACTATTCAACTTAGCACAAAAAGAGCCGAATATCCAGCGAATGCGGGGTAAGCGGCTCTTTATGGTGGGAGCCCGATCAGAGATCGGGCCTCCCAGAGCGATCAATCGCGGGGTTCCCATTCGATGATGGCCTGCAGTGCCAGATCATCTTGGCCGGGGTAGCGGCCCAAGTTGGCGTTGAAACCGAGGCGCTTGATGGAGAGGGTGTAGTACGGCTTCCCTTCTCCGTTGGTCTTCTTCCAGATGCCGCCAACTTCGATGTCGTGGCCGCGAGGTGACTTGGCATAGACGCGATGCGTTGGAGCCTTATCGTTGGTGGAGTCGAACGGTGTAACCTTGATGTCCAGGTCCCGGTCGATTGTGGAGATGAGGCCGGTTCCTTTGGCGTTGTCGATGTCGTCTTTGTCGAACTGGATGAAGTTGGTCATGCTCATGTTAATCACTCCTCTATGGTGGTTGCGATGATCGTTCATAAGGCACGGCGAAAAGCGGTGCGCACCGTAGGCCGGAGCGCAGCGAAGGAGGCTGGACGGGGACAAATTTTGTTTCGCGAGGAAGCCGAAGGCGGGGAAAATTTGGAGACGAACGGCTTTGCGCCAACCGCGTCGCCGTGCGAACGGGCATCAAGAGCAACCACTTTGGAGGTGTGGGGCCTGAGCGCTTGCAGCAATACGTCACCTCGACAAATGGGACATCGGCACAGGTCAAGGGCGGGATTGTGCTGACTGCAGCCGAACCAGCAGCCTGAAACAAGAGGCTGGGGTAACCAAGAGTTCCTCCAAAACATGAGATCTCGCCATCTGTTGCCCATATCAGCGCCGCCAGTCGTTCAGTTGCCGGAATGGCTGCGGCGATAGGAGGAGGGCGATTCAACCTGAGCGCCCCACAAGCCTTGGCCTCGCTGTCGGGCTCTTGCCTCGGCGCGGCGATACTGGTCCAGATCGATCGGGTGAGATCTTGGCAGATAACGCAACAGGAGGCTGGCTTGGCCCGCCTTCACCATTTCAAGGCCAATATCCGAGTTGTCGATGAAGCACTGGCCGACAAGGCGCTTGTACTGGTCTCGATCGACTTCAACGCAGCGGACATGCTTGCCATCGATCATGCGGGCGAGGAAGCGACGTGCCTCAATCCCGCAATTCCATATCACACCGTTTTTGGAGCCGGTCTGATCCCGCTCACAGGCGTCTATGGCCGCGATACGGATCCTCTGTTGGCGAATGCTGAAGGTGTCACCGTCGATCACTCGCGCCCGGCCTGAATAGTCGGCCGCCGCAGAAGACGCGGTGAACAAAAGCGCGGCCAGCGCGGCTCCAACCAAGCGATTTCCTATCACGAGTGTGCCTCCATCGAGTTGCGGGCTGCCAGCCCAAATACGGAGCGGTTCAGATGAAGGTCTCCGCTCGCGGCGCGGTCGGTCATGGCCCGCAAATACCCGCCCGGCGAACCGATCTCGGCCCGCGTGTATTTCTCAAACGTCAGAGCGATAGCAACAGCGGCCGCCTGCTGCCCCATTCGCTCCACGGCCCGCTGGCGCGCGTCCTCAGACACACCGGCGATGCGGCAAAGTTTGGGAGCGATCCGGTCCAGGTCCGCCCAACTACGCGGGGGCTGGTAGCCATACTCGGAAAGGCTTGGCGTAGCCCGCCACACATCTTCCAGCGCCACAAGTGAAGGCCGCACTTGCAGTTGCCTATTGCTTTGGCGCGAACCGCTCCCCAGGCTTTCTTCAAAAGCCCCTTTGCTGGCGGAGCCAGCCTTTAGCGAACTGACTTGTTCGGCGTTAGCCGAACGCCGTTCATTATTACGAGGTTCAAAAGGATTGGGGGTTGTAATCTGTATGTGCATGTCGTTTTCGACATTCGTGCATGTCATATTTGCATCTATGTCAGAAGCTTGCGGGATCCGATTCACGTTGCGCAATCGGTCGGCAAGCCACTCCAAAAGCATTGTTGCCTTCCGGAGGACTTGGGCCGGTGCGTACCTGGCTGATCCGATGAAGGCAGCGACCTTCTCAACACGGGACCCGATCCGCCCGAGAATGACTTCCCCTCGATCGGTGGAGGACGCCAGAGCATATCTCGCGGCACGCAGAGCGTCCCGGAAGCGACGCGCCGCGCTGTCGCGAACTCGAATCTCTTCCCGCTTCTGGCGCACCAGCTGATCAAGTTCATGGTGCCGAGCGATCAGGACACGCAGATCAATGCCGCAGGCGTCGGCAATATCTCCTTCGCCATCACGGATCGGGTAACGCTTGAAATTCGCACTGTCCTGCATGGTGACAAGGCCGAGGTCGTACAATCGGGAGAGAATCCGGCTTACGCGCCCTGGCGACTTGTTGATGTCATAGCCGAGCTGTCGGTTCGACTTGTAGACGATCGGCCGCCCTCCTTTGTCGAAGGCGTCTGCCTTGGCGGTCGTGATGATTGCTTCCAGCAACGCATATTCTGCGGTCGTAATCATCCCGATTGTCATCAGGTTTTTTGCAAGTACCGCAAGCTGCCCGCGCGTCACCGTTCCGATTTCCGTTGACTGCGCCAGTCGCCGGAATTCGGCTCGCTCCTTCGTCATTCTGCGACCTGTCGGCCGCTTGTGTTGTGAGGGTTCCCCCATCGTCCGTCTCCTGTCAGAGGCCAGACAAAGCTCCGCCGTTCACCGAAAAGGTGTTTTGATTATTGACATCGGAGGGGAGGTCTGCGAGAACGATCTTGCTTATATTTTCGAACTGCAGACCGCTTCCGGATCTTTCGGGAGCGGTTTTTCTTTTCTGGGCCGGGTGCGATCTCCAAAAAACTGTTAAAATGCGCGAGTCGGAATCGGTTTAGGTTCCGCCCGATTGCGATTAGTAACCTGAGATACCGAATTGATGCAAGTTGTCACATTTCCGCGCTGCTGCGCCAGTTCAGCGAATATCGCCTAAATATCAAATTTTTAACGTGATTTTCTTCGTCTTTCATCTCTTCGCCCCTAAAATTAGAACGTTTCCAGACTAGGATTCACCCCCGTTATTGTTGGGGAAACCTAAGCGGGCGGGGAGGAGAGTTTGAGAGGAGGGGGCGAGGGCCTCCTCTCAACAAGCGGCCTGATCTGCCGTCCCCCGATACCTTTCTGCCTCCCAGGCACCTGCGAAAGCGCCCGCGTTGGCTCGATGCCAAGGCGAGCGCTAAGGTGCGATCTTGAAGCAAGCTCAGCCGCGCTGAAAAGCATCCTCAAGGAAGGTCGGCGGTAGATCGAACGCTTTCAGCGCTGTATCGAGTGCTTTCTGCACATCATCCCAATCAACATGCTCCGGGTCGCTCAGGTAGGCGTTAATCAGCTGACAGCAGCTTTCGGCGGCAAGGGTCGGATCAGGTTCTGAACCAAGCATGGCTTATCCTCTAGAATAGGGGAGCCGGTCACGCTGGAGGACGTGACCGGGGACTAGCAGCGGCGGGATTATTCCGCTGCCATCGGGCACGAGTGTTCGTTCTTTTCCTCTGAGGTTTCAGTCTCACCCTCTGCATTGGGGTCTGACGAGATCCGAAGGTGAGGCGGAAGCCAACCGCTGTCCTTGATGGACTTGGCGGCATACTCCGCAGCCTCGCCCTTCTTCATGTTGCCGACACCAGCGGCGAAATCCTCGCCGCGCACCTCGGCAACAACGGCTTGAATGGTCGGCCTGTTGACGTGGCTGAAATAGCTTTCCGCCGTACTCTCAAACCAGTCACGCATGTCCACGTTCAATGCGCGGCCCATCTGGTCGGCATGTGCCAGCGCTTGGCTGCGACTGCTGAACTTCTTCTCGACCGCATTGACGGAATGGGCGGCGGCATAGGCTAGAAGCTGCAACAACTCGCTTTGCGATTGATCCATCAGCCATTCCCAAAGGTCAGCAGGATCGCCGGGGAGCCGGTGCCCATAGTTTTCCTCAAGGCTTCCCCACGCCTCGAGGGCCTTGTTCTCGGCTGGACGCTTCATCGAACCGTCCAGCACTTCATGAGTGACAGAGATTTCAAGCGCGCTCTGGTGGCCGGGAATGCCCCATGCCGTGCGATACTGCACCTTGAGCAACAACGCGTGGACGACCGCCACAAGCGCGATGTCGGGATTGTTCGCCAGTTCGACGCGAAGTGCCGCGGTCTTCTGAGCGGTCAGGTCTTCAATCAATGCGGCTGAATGGGTCAGCCCCTTAGATGTAGCGGCTTGCCAACATAAGCGCCTCTGCTCGCAAACATCGGCATTTTCTGCTCGAATTATCTGACAATGGAGCGGGCGTCGTGCTCACGCTCTTTGCCAATGTGCTCGCAAACATCCGGGTCTGCTTGCAAACATCCGCCACGTGCTCAGATTAATTGCCAGCGACGGCATGGTCAAACCGGGACGCCTGCCTGTCGTAGTTGCTCGGTCAGCTGACGGGAATATTCGGGATCAAGGGTGCCCGCCAGGAAGGCGCGGATAT
>LFEF01033749.1_pt1 | contig 74603 bp, 67 predicted proteins | sample 619371 | NCBI WGS metagenome assembly LFEF01 (sample SAMN03014291, study PRJNA259931) | freshwater metagenome | biome: lake; feature: waterbloom | place: China: Taihu Lake | collected 2006-08 | depth 0 m m
CTTTCTCAATTAATTCTTAAGAATTTGTAAATATTGCGGAATGTTAATTTAAATATTCTCAAGTTTTTGCCGTCAATAAATAATTTTTGCTTATCTTTGTCGAAAAATAGAACTCCTGCAAAAATCCCACATCTACCATTGGGTTAGGAGTCAGTATTCTCCGAGTCAGTATTCTCCGAGTCAGTATTCTCCGAGTCAGTATTCAGGAGATTGTTTTTATTTATTCTCCCATCTCCCATCTCCCATCTGCTATTTTGACTCGATTCGGCGAATTGCCACCACTGCCGGCCGGGGAGGTTGATTAACTTGACCACTGGGCCAATTCGACCCTAGGGGGACTTGTCGTATTTGTTCAAATTCCTGCCCATTAGTGGTTTTCAGGGCAAATTTGCGGTTTTCAAAGGCCAAATCCCGACGAATTCCCCCCGCTTCCCCCGGATGTTGTACTGCCAAAAATAACGTCTCTTGGTCGGGAGTAAAGTACAATCCCGTTAATTCCGCATCCATGGGAGCGATAGCAAAAGGATAGGGATGCTCTTGACCCTTGGCAAACACCCAAGCGCTATTATTGCCAAAAATCCCCAATAAATCCCGTTGACTAACCGGGACACCTTGGGGATAACGAGTTTTTATCTCTCGATTTAACCCACCCGTAGAAATATCGCTAACCATCCAGAGATTTCCCTGTTTATCGAACGCGAGGTTATCGGGATTAGAAAAACCCTCACCTTTCTCTGTCGGTTCCCCTCCGTAAGCGACCACATCCCAACGAAAACTTAGGGAAGCAGCATCATTATTATCTTCCCTTAAGCTGATAATCCAACCAAATTCGTAGGGTATTTCGCCATTTGGTCCTTTAAATATCTCCTTATCGGCTCCTCCCTCCGCTTGACTGGGACTACCAGAGGTAAAGGTCATATATAAAGTGCCATTCTCGTCCACTTCCGTATCTTCCGGGCGACCAGTACAAGTGACCCCAACGGCGTTAGCGGCAAAATGAGCATCGATGAGAATTGCTCCCTGTTTTTCCGTCCCATTACCCTCATACAGGTCTGCGAGGGTCTTATATTTAGCTTTGTAGGCCAGAATCTCCTCATCGTCCTTAAATAGCAGTAATTTAGTCTCATTGACCGTTCTTTCGGGATTCGGCAAAGCTACCACCCCATCCCCGCGACTGGCGGCAATTTGACTCGGTAGGACGGGATTGATCTCCGTGTCGGGATTTAAGGGTATCCAATAACCGGTTTGATCGGGGTTGAATTTGGCCCCGTAGAGCATTCCTTTTTCTAGGAGTTTTGAGTTATTTTTCTGCTTAATATCGCTAATTTTGCCCTCGGAAACGAATTTATAGATATGACCGCCTCTGCGATCGCATCCTGAATAAACCGCCAAGGGTTGCCCCGTTTGAGCGAGAAAAGCGACCGCTTCATGGCGAAAACGCCCTAACCAAGTGTGTTTTGTGCCGTAATCGTCGGGATTGGCAGGATCCACCTCCACCATCCAACCGTATTTATTTCCCGCTAACCCAAAGACGTTACCCCGGCCATCCACTTCCCCACTATTGAGAATAAAGGGGGTAGTATCCGGATCCAAAGAGGAACCATCTTTTAACACTACCTCCGTCACTTGTTCTTGAAAGTTCTCCTCGGCACTAAATACGGTTCCCCAAGGAGTTGTTCCCCCAGCGCAATTTTGAAACGTTCCGATAATTTTTGCCCCTAATCCGTCATCGTAGCCAAGTTTATCAATTTTGGTAAAAATTGCTACAGCAGGACCGGTCGCTTTCAGGTAATGACCGTCCTTTAGTCCAGAAATACCGGTAATGCGGCGATCGGCGTTACTATAGGTACGTTGCCATTTTCCCGTTTGATCTTTAGCGAGGGAAATTACGCCAATTCCCTGATCAATTAAGCCTTCTAGGGAGATTTCCTCGATTTTTGCCCTTAAGCTGGCATCTTGCAGGCGATAGGCGGCAATTTCACCCTTTTCGTTGGTTTTTTCTCGTACTTCCTTGACGGGTAGGGTTTTACCAATCACTTGTTCAAAGGTTTGTAGCCAAGTACGACCACTGATATATTCAAAATTAACGGTTAGATAACCTTGACCCGGACTGGTTTCGATAAAAGATAGATAATCATTGTTATAACCGAAACGGGAATCACCCACTTTATCTCCCCACTGCGCCAGCACATCAGATGTGAATCCTTGAGGAAGAACGAGATCATCTAGGACTGTATAGGTTTGATAGGCATTTTTTTGGCTTTCATCGCTCATGCCGTCAATTTTTAAGGGAATCGGCAGTTTGACTGGGGCAAAGTTGAAGCCGAAACTATTAGCAGCGATCGCAGGACTGCTAATCAGAGAGGAATATTTTTTCTCTTGCAGACTGAAAAAAGAGACACCGGCAGTCGCAGTTAAAAAGGTGAGGAAATTACGGCGAGAAATACTCATATTTTCAGAAATAAAGTCAAAACTGGTGTTCAGACCTTGATTAGGTTAAATTTTATTACATAAACTTGACATAGGGATTATAAAGTATCCAAGTTATGACTAAGTTAACAGCCAGTTAAAAGTAATCAGTAAACAGTCATCGGTGCAAAGACAGCAGAAAACTGCCATAATCAGTAAACAGTAATCGGTGCAAAGACAGTAGAAAACTGCCATTTAATACCGCTCACTTAAAATTCGGCTCTTCTAGGTTCTGTGTGATAAGTTTAACTTACAATATGATCGCTCAATCTTTGTGTCCTTTGTGTCTTTGTGGTTCCTTTCACTCGCTCGCCAGCAGGACTGTATCTTAGAATACATTTTGCCCACCAAACCTAAGAGATCCAAAATTCAAATCTGATAACTGAAAACTGAATAGGGGTTTAGCAAATGTCTAACGAAACTGTAACTTATTCCCTAGAAGCTGTTCTGACAAGGATTGAGGGAAAAATCGATAACCTACAAAGAGATGTTAATCAAAAATTCGACAAAATCGATGAACGTCTCACAAAATTAGAAATCGGACAAGCAGAACTCAAAGGAGAGTTAAAAGGAGATATTAAAGCTTTAGATGAGCGATTGACCACGGAAATCAAGGGATTAACGGCACGGGTTGCCTATCAGGAATTTACTAACCGGGGAATTCTAATCGCTTTAGTCGTCGCCATTTTGGGTGGTGCGGCGAAACTTTTTGGTTTTTTTCCTAATCCCTAGAAGTGGCTATTAGGCACGGCTAGGAGCAAGATTAATGTCATGAATATTTTGATAACATTCCTTGTAAAAAAGCGGTAGTTTTTAAATCAATACCTGTAATTGCCGTGCCGACAACTACCGAATATGCACCAACTTCTAGGGCTTTTTTTGCTTCTTTTGGAGTCGATATTCCTCCTTCACAGATAACAGGAACTGATAACTTATTAACTAATTCTTCTAGGAAAGAAAAACTCGGCGGCTGCAGATGTTTAGTTGCTTCTGTGTAACCGTAAAGAGTTGTACCGACAATATCAGCACCGGCTGCCACGGCATAAATAGCACTTTCAATCGAGTCTATATCTGCCATGACTAATTTACCAGTTTCCCGATGAATACGATCGATAATTGTGGCTAAATTTTCATCATTAGGACGCTTTCTGGGAGTAGCATCTAAGGCAATTATATCGGCACCCGCATCGGCAATGGCCAGAGCATCTTGATATTTGGGCGTAATATATACCGAACAATCGGGATAATTGCGTTTCCAGAGTCCAATTATTGGTATATCTGGCAATTGTTGACGGGTGGCTTTCAGATGAGCGGGACTATCAATTCTTACCCCACAAGCACCCCTATCCACGCAAGCATGAGCCATGGCGGCAATAATTACAGGATCGTGCAGAGATGACTCCACTGGCGCTTGACAGGAGACGATTAAACCCGATTTTAAGGTTTCTATTCGCATAAATTGGGGTGTGGGGAGTATTGTCAGTGAACAGTGAACAGTAAACAGTAATCAGTGAAAAAACTCAAATCTGATAACTGATAACTGATTTTGGACTTAGATTACTTATAAGCAGCAATACACTGTTCGACTAAAGCAGTTACTGCGTCCACATCTTTCCAACCGAGAATTTCTGTGACTTTTTTCTCTAGATTTTTATAGGTTTTGAAAAACTCGGCGATTTCGTCCAAGCGATGGGGAGAGACATCTTTGAGAGATTTTACCTCTGCATAACGGGGATCTTTAGCGGGAACACAGAGAATTTTTTCATCGCGATCACCACCATCGATCATTTCTAACATACCAATGGGACGCGCTGTAATCACACAGCCGGGGAAAGTAGGCTGATCCATGATCACCATACCATCTAAAGGATCGCCGTCATCGGCGAGGGTATTGGGAACAAAACCATAATCACAGGGATATTGTACCGAAGAATAGAGAACGCGATCGAGAGCAAAGGCGTTTAAATCCTTATCAAACTCGTATTTATTCTTACTACCGGCGGTAATTTCCACTAAAACGTTAATTAAACCGGGTTTCGGTTGGGCAGGAATGCGCGATAAATCCACAAGCTTTCTCCAAATACAAGACAATAGCGCCTTTAGAGTCACCTAAAAGCGCAAGCAAAGTTAAAACACACTTTGATTAACTCCGATCCAAATTTTACCCATAAGGGGGATCGGGACGAAGAAAAAAAATTTTATCTTGGCAATCGTCTATCTCAATTCTGTCACCTCATTTGCCTCGTTAGGGAGTAGGATGTGTTACCGGTAAGGGGTTCTTCGGTATAGTTAGGCGTGGAGTTATATCCAATCGCTAACAAGGGTAACGTTAGGGTCAGAATTGCGATCATGGTTCCGAGTAAATTGGCCCACCTATGACTAGGAGGTTCGGAAGTCTTCCCTGACGGGTTGCTTGATTCCATAAAGGGGTCGTTTTGAACTCGACAAGTAAAGAATATGAGAGACATATAGAGCAGTCAGCTATCGGCCTTGAGCTTTTAGCAAATTACTGCTATTTTTTGCTTTTGAGCTTGGTTAACGTCTCGTTAAAAAGCGAAACATTAACAGCAATACTCTCCCTACTAATTATATTTTACCCATTTTTTTCCAGGAGTTCACTCTGATACTTTTCTTGACGATCTCTCCAGATCATGGTCTGTTGGTTTTTGTCCATGTCATACTAAATCAGTTTTTAATAACTGGATTTAGTATCAATCCACAAAAAAAAATGTCTGAAGGGCTTAAATATTAAGCGATCCAAACATTCTTTCATTGCAATCGGAGGGTGATATTGACTTTATGTCTTAACTTCGAGCTTACGATAGAAAGCTGGCTGTTAATGTAGCCTATTTAACCAAAATATCGATTTTTTGCTGATTTATCGGGAGAAAAAATGACCTGTTCTTAGAAATTATCCGAGTTTAGAGATAATTGGTTAGCTAATCTCCCAATAGGCCCGGCCGCAGAGACCAGCAAGGCATCCGTCAGGGACGGCGATCAGGGCAAGTGGAGTTAATCTACCAATATAGATATCATAACTCGATCGAGGGAGAAAAACCAAGATTCTGCGAGAAAATTGCCGATTTATCCCGGCCAAGATTACTGCTCAGATCGCCCCAGATCATGCCGTCGGTCATTTTTCAGCGAGAAACCACCTCGCTAGGGGATTCCGATTCTAGGGGGAGAGAGGGTTTAATTACCCCGTGTTTTGTCTCCTCCGGCGTTACTTGACGGATCACCTCCAAAGCTTCCTTGATCATTACCGCCATGGGAACCGCGACAATCACCCCCAGTAAACCGCCCACTCGCGCCCCCGTCAAGACCGAGACTAACACCCAAAAGGGATTTAACCCGGTGACACTGCCCAAAATCCGGGGAGCAATGCCGTTTTCGACAATTTGCTGCACCACTACAGCCACGGCTAAAACTTGCAGAGCTAAACCAATATCGCGCAAAGCTAGTAAAGCTGTCACCGTGACAATGCCGACAGTTCCCCCAAAAGGGATTAAAGCGATGGTGCCAATCAAAAGGCCGAATAGGAGACCAAAAGGGACTTTAATCGATAAAAAGGCCGTGACTAATCCCAAGGCCATGCAGGTGGCACAAATTACCTGTCCGACAAAGTAATTCTGAAAACTTAAGCGTAGGGTTAGGGAAAAGGGTTGTTGGACGGGTTTGGGCAACCATTGGATAATACTCCTCCAGATATCGGGACTGTGGAGAAGTAGATAAAAGGTGAGGATAATGGTTAGCAGCACATCAAGCACCCGCACCACGGTAAAAACGGTGAGATTAAGGGCTAAATTAACGCTTCTTCCCGCTAGAATTTGCAATTCTGCCCCTAAACGACTGTTAAACTGAGCGATCAGACCATCGAAACTGATCGGAATCGGTAGATTCATCGTGTCGATTTTGGTATCTAGTTGCATCAGTTGGCGCTGTCCTGAGTCTAACCATTCTGGCAATCTGTTGACAAATTGCTGCGCTTGGGTGAAGACTAAGGGAACTAGGGTGATTCCCACGGCCACAAAAATTAAAATCGTGATCAGGGAAACCACGATCGCAGCTAAACCCCGTTTTAATCCCTGACGTTCCAACCAAGTCACTGGATAACCCAAGAGAAAAGATAGAACCGCCGCTATCAGTAAAATAACAAATAAAGATTCAAAATAGCCAAAAATTGCCGATAATGCCCAGGCATTCAGAACTATAAGTGGTGCAGCTAGAGCAATCACCAGTAAGCGAGATAAAGAATTCAGAGATTGCCACCACGTCTGAACCCAATTGCGTTTCGGGGGGACGACTTTAACTTCCACCATGAAGCCTCTTAAAAGGGTTGTTTCAATACTTGTATTCTGACAGATCGAAGCCTAACCCGCTAACTCCAAAAGGGAAAGTGGGTGGTGGGGTAGTGGAGCATTTGGCTGAAATTTCCCTAAACCCCTAAATCCCTATCACCCTATCTCCTGACTCCTGAATTCTGCCTCTGCGAGAGATTAACTTGCTTGGGAAGAGACAAAACCCGATAACTCGCGGAAGCGGATCTCATCGCGGTGGGGATCGGCGCGACTAACTTGTACTTGAAAGCGATCGCCTAAAGATACCGAACGCTCAAAACGATGGGGTAATTCTAACCCCAATTCCTCCAATAAAATCAAGCCTAAATTTTCCTCTTCCCGCAGCCAGCGTAAAACCAAAGCTTGCCAGACTTGATCTCCCTGTCGTCGCAAAAATTCCAAACTCCAATAACGATTAGTTTGTCGTTCCACCGAGGTGGCTTCTTGGGCCGAACTAGCGACACTATAGAGAATTTCCTGCATTCTATCCCGGGTAAAAGGCAGTTGATCGCCCCGTAGATGAGCTTTTAGTTGAAAATGGGTCAAAAGGTCAGTATAACGGCGAATTGGCGAAGTTACTTGGGAATAGGTATTCAATCCCAGACTAGCATGACGGTTAGGAATCGTCGTCATCTCACTGCGCGGCATACAGCGACGCAAGGCACAGGAACGCACCGGGCCCGCAGGTAGTAAAATTAACTCCTCATCGGGGGGTAATTCCGGTTGTGGTTGTCCGCGGAAAGGCACGGGGATCTCGTGTTCCTGACAGTAGCGACCGGCGATTTCTCCAGCTAAAATCATCATTTCCGCCACTAATTGCCGAGATGGAGAAACTTCCTGCAATTCTACGATAATTTCGTCGTTATCCTTCACCTTAATGGATGATTCTGGCATTTGGATGTTAATCGATCCCTGAGATTTGCGCCATGCGTGGCGTTGTTTGGCCCAACGGTTGAGAATCTTCACTTCCGGTTCATGCTGCAGATCCAGATGTAACATTTCGTCCACATCTTCGTAGGTGAGGCGATAGGTAGGTTTAATTGTACTAGGATGGATCCGATAATCGGCGATCGCCCCCGTTTCATCGAGGATTACCCCAAAACTCAAGGCAGGACAAAGTTTACCCTGTATCAAACTCATTGGACCTGCGGCCAACTCTAGGGGAAACATGGGAACCATTCCCGTGGGAAGATAAAGACTGGTACTGCGACGACGTGCTTCTAGGTCTAATTCATCATCGGGAAGCACTAAACGGCTAGGATCGGCAATATGGATCCAGAGACGATGACCACCATCCGCAAGCATTTCCACCGATAATCCGTCATCGATTTCCTCGGTACTTTCATCGTCGATGGTATAAATTTTTTGGTGGGTTAAATCGAGACGATTGTTGACATCCGCATCCGCAGGGGGATTGAGTAAATTAAGACGCGCCACATCAAGTACCTTTTTCGAGAATTGAACGGGGTAGGAACTGCGTCGCAGGAAAAGGTTTTCGTGACTACTCCACCATTTCAAATCGACTAACAATTCAAAAGCGGCCTCGGGGGTTTGAGAACGGCCCAGCAGCGAGAGTATGTCCATGGCTGCCGGATATTTTTGTTCGGGTTGGAGGATAAATTTTTCTAGAGATTCCAGACGAATTCGATCGCTTTCTGACCATTCTACCGTTTCACCGGCCAAGGCTTGCTGGAGACGTTGGAGAAATTGGCTTTTTTCCCGTTGACGCTGTTGTTCCACCTCTAGCTGGTGTTTGATTTCCTCTACCTGATTTTCCGAGCGGGCCTCGTAACCATCCCCTTTATTTTTAAAATAAACTTTATCATCACTCAAGAGACAATGGGCCGCATAGCAAAACTGGGGACTGCGATCGGAAAAGAGGATCTCGGCCATGTCTTCGGGAGTAACTAACTGATTTTCCCCGGCTAATAATTCCCAGGCCACTTCTAAACCACTAGCATCTAGATAGGGTTGGACTTCTCGCAGAAAATTGCCGATCTCCCTATAGTTGGATGGACCTGCTTTGATAATGTAATCGAAGCGTTGGGGACGCAGTTTATGCGGGTTTCCCCCTTGATCGATGACGATCCAATCTTTTTTCCCTTCTGGGCGATCGATCACCCCTAAGCGCCTTTCTCCTTGGACGCGAAATTCTACCAGCGTTCCCTTTTCCACTGTTTTCCTTTACTGCCTATTTATTTTGTCTATTTTGTCTATTTTCTATCATCCTCGATCGATTACTCGATCGGCAAGAACAATCATCAATCCCCACCCACTAGATAGGTATAACGTCGCAAACTGCGTTCATAATCCTGTAGGAGTAATTGGGATTCTTCCACAGTCATGCGATTTTCCTGCAAAGCTTGTTCACAACGAAGACGAATTCTTTCTAACAGATCTTCCGCAGAATACTGCACATAACTTAATACTTCCGTGATCGTATCTCCTTTGACTAGATACTCGATATCGTACCCCTTGGGACTCATCTGAATATGTACCACATTAGTATCGCCAAAAAGATTATGTAAATTGCCCATAATCTCTTGATAAGCACCCACCAAAAACATTCCTAGATAATAGGGTTCTGGAGAATGTTTACCGTTTTTGTACTCCAACGGATGCAATTCTAAAACAGATTTTACGTCCCCGCGCAAATCGATAAATTGGGCAATTTTTCCGTCACTATCACAGGTTAAATCGGCGATAATTCCCCTTTGAGTAGGTTCTCGATCGAGACGATGGATCGGCATAATTGGAAATAGTTGATCGATCGCCCAACTATCGGGAACTGACTGAAAAACCGAGAGATTGGCATAATAAATTGAGGCCATAATTTGCTCTAAGTCTTCCAAGTCATCGGGAACATAATCCTGTTGTCGGGCCACTTGCAGAATTTTGTGACAACAAGCCCAGTACAATTGTTCGGCTCTCGCCCGTTCCTTGAGACTGAGATAACCGAAATTAAACAGACTAATCGCCTCCTCTTTGAACTGTCCCGCATCGTGATAAGCTTCCTGATAATTGCGCTCATCGATACCCGTATAGGTTTCCCAGAGATTACGGAGGATGAGGTGTTCTTTCCCATTGCAGGGATCGGGAGGGTTTTGGGGAACCTCGCTACTTCCCAAGATATCAAAGATTAACACCGATTGATGAGAAGCGATCGCCCGTCCACTTTCACTGATAAGAATTGGGGGGGCAATCTGGGCATCTTCACAAGCTTCCTTGACCTCGGCCACGATATCGTTAGCATAATTCTGCATATTGTAGTTTTTTGAGGCGTAGAAGTTAGTTTTCGAGCCATCGTAATCGACCCCTAAACCACCCCCCACATCGAGATAGGTCATATTTGCCCCTAATTTCGCTAATTCCACATAAATCTGACTAGCTTCGCGAATGGCATCCTTAATAACGCCAATAGCGGAGATTTGCGACCCGATATGATAGTGCAGCAGTTGCAGACAATCTAACATCCCCGCTTGTTCTAATTCCATCACCACCGTTAGGATTTCCGGGACGGTTAAACCGAATTTTGCCCGGTCTCCCGTGGAACATCCCCAACGGCCCACCCCTTTTGTCCCCAGTTTCGCACGCACTCCCAAATGTGGGGCAATTCCTAGCTGACGACTGACGCGCAGGGTTAAATATAATTCTTCCAATTGTTCGATGACAATCAAAGGCCGATGACCGAGACGAGTGGTCAAAAGAGCGGTTTCGATGTATTCTTTGTCCTTATAGCCGTTACAAATTAGCAATGGTTGTGTTTTGTCATTTTTGCCGTTTAAGGCAGGTTCTAGGGTAGCTAAAGCAATCATTAGCTCTGGTTTTGAACCAGCCTCCAACCCAAATTGATAGGGTTTACCAAAACGCACTAAAGACTCGACGATGTGACGGTGTTGATTGCACTTGATCGGATAGACACCGCGATAGACGTTGGCATAATTATAACGGGCGATCGCTCGGTTAAAACAGGCGTTCAGGCGCTCGATCCGATCTTCCAAAATATCGCTAAACCGAATTAACAGGGGTAAACCGATATTTCGCCGCTTAATCGCCGAAACTAACTCGTATAAGTCCAAAGAACCGCCCCTTTCTCCCTGGGGCGAGACGGTGATATTTCCCGCAGCATTGATCGAGAAATAGGGTTCTCCCCAGCCTTGGATACGATAGAGATTTTCGCTATCTTCGATCGACCAATGTTTAACGGGGGCAACTTTTTCGAGGTTGTTACCGTCAGAAGGGGTCAGATCAAGTTGAGATAATTGCTTTTCTAGTTTCTTAAGTTGAGTTTTACCCGCCATTGTCTATCGATCGCTCCCTGTGAGACTCCGATCTTCTATCTTAAGTCAGACTTCCTGTCTGCGACCAAGATTCTGATCATGATAGAATTTACTAGCCGTTAGGAGGCAGGATTCAGGAGACAGGAGGCGGTCGGCAGGAGATAGGAGATTATTTGTATTTTCTCCCCATCCCCCATCACCCTAGGGTTGATTCATAGTAGGGTTGATTCATGAATCAACCCCACCCATCACCCCGTTCCCCTGTTCCCTTCTCCCCAAAATTTTATAGTGAACCGCTTATGAAATTATTAGACTCAAAAGGACGTTTATTCGGTAAATTTAGCTTGCTTGATATCGGGGCGGCCTTAGTAATTTTATTGACAATTATCGGTATTTTTGTTGTGCCGGGGACGAGTGGTAAAAGTACGATCGCTCAAGTGACCAAAGAACCCATAGAAGTGGATGTTATTGTCCGGGGTTTAAGTGTTCTCAATCCTAACGCTTTGATTAATCAATTCAATACCGAGAAGAAAACTAATATTGTTATTCGTAATCAACCGGCTGGTCAAGTGGATATAAAAAATGTTAAACCTTTATCGAGAAATGTCTTAGTTCCGCAGCCGGATGGTAGTGTGAAAGTCCTACCCGATCCCCGCACAGAAAACTATTCTCAAGATATGATCATGACTCTCAGTGGTCAAGCGGAAGTTACTGATACTGGTGCGGTTGTTGGCGGTCAAAAGGTAAAAATTGGCACTTTAATCGAGTTAGAAGGAGATAATTATAATTTCAACACCAGTGTTATCGATGTCCGTTTACCAAAAAGGTCTTAATCAGTGACCAGTAAACAGTGACCAGTAAACAGTAAAAAGACAGTAGGAAACTTCCATTTAACACTGCTCACTTGAAAACTCAAATCTGATAACTGATAACTGATAACTGATAACTGATAAGAGGATTAACTGCTATTTATACACCGCCTTTAGCTCGTTTGATCGAGCAGTTACAAAAATTACCCGGAGTCGGACCTAAAAGCGCCCAACGTCTGGCCCTGTATATTCTCAAACGACCAGAACAAGATGCGATCGAATTGGCCCAGGCGATCGTAGCAGCGAAAAAACAAGTAGGATTATGTCAGGTTTGTTTTCATCTTTCGGCCGAACCAATCTGCGAAATTTGCCGCAATCCCAACCGAGAAACGGGGACTATCTGTGTGGTAGCTGACTCCAGAGATGTGATTGCTTTGGAGAAAACAAGGGAATATTCGGGCAAATATCACGTTTTGGGCGGTGTTATCTCACCTATGGATGGGATTGGACCGGATCAATTAAATATACAGTCTTTAGTCACCAGAGTCAGCCAGAAAAAAATTCAGGAAGTTATCTTAGCTATCAGTCCCAGTGTCGAGGGAGAAACCACGACTTTGTATATTGGGGGTTTACTGAAACCCTTCACTAAAGTTACCCGTATCGCTTTCGGGTTGCCCATGGGCGGCGATCTAGAATACGCTGATGAAGTAACCTTAGCGAGAGCTTTAGAAGGTCGTCGGGAATTATAGAGCAGGGTGTGAGGTTTTGAGCAGTTGACTTTTTGGCGAATAATCGAGCATTTGTAGCCGAAGATACAGTTTTATACTGCGTCTTATGCTTAGTTGCAGAATTTGTAGCTGCAGAAATCTTTGGGCGGGAATCACGAGCAACTGCACGGGAGCGAGAGAGAGCGCTGTTAAATGCTTTAAAGGCTGTTCTAGAATCGCCATTTCGCCGAAACAGTCGCCGTTTCCCCAGATTTCCCAGGACAATTATTCAGCCCGACTACTCAAAGGGTTATTGAGATTGCCGGTGCCAGGACGTTTAACACTATGGGATTGTAGGAGTGAGATCGCCTGTTGATACTGGGGATCATCCTTAGTTCCCAGCAAAGAAGGATCATCGCGGAAGCGCAGCTGTTGTTCCTGGGTTAACTCGATCTGCACATCGGGTTTAATGCCTTTTTTGTAGATATTTTCGCCGTTGGGGGGATAATAACGGGCAATTGTCACCGCTAAACCGGAACCATCGGAGAGGGTGTGTACCGATTGGACGGTACTCTTGCCATAGGTCGATGTACCGACTAAAGTCGCCCGGCCATTTTCTTTTAGCGCCCCGGCGAGGATTTCGCTGGCGCTGGCGGAACCTTTATTAACCAAGACCACGAGGGGTAAATCGGTAATAGCGGTGTTATTGGCGATAAATTGGCGATCTCCACCACGTCGATCGATGGTGCTAACGATTTTGCCCTGTTTCATCCACATCCGAGCGATATCGACACTAGCAAATAGCAAACCCCCGGGGTTGCCCCGCAGATCGAGAACATAGCCGGATACCTGTTGTTGACTTAATTCCTCGATCGCCTCTTTCATTTGTTCGGCTGCGTGGGAACTAAATTCATCCAGTTTAATATAACCAACTTTCACCCCACCTTCCTGTTTAAGGGTATAGCTAACCGAGGGGATTTCGATATCTACCCGGGTCAAAGTCACTTCAAATACCCCTTGATCGGGACGGGCCAGCTGTAAACTAACGCTAGTACCCACTTCTCCCTGTAGGGCTTCCATTGCTTGTTCTAAGGTCATTAAAGCGGTGGGTTTGCCGTTAATTCTGATCAAGCGATCGCCGCTTTTCACTCCTGCTTCCTTGGCGGGGGATTTTTTCACCGTATCGACAACGATCAGATCGCTAGTGCGTTTATCGAGGGCTAAACGTATGCCAATTCCCGATAATTCTCCAGAAGTTTGACTGGTGAGGACAGAAAATTCACTAGGGGTTAAAAAACGGGTATAAGTATCACCCAATTCCTTTAACGCTTCCCGGATTGCCGTGTAAGCTTGTTGGGGATTAGTATAATTTCTGCTTAACAATTCTTGACGTTTTTTTTGCCAATCAATTTGATGAAAACTACGGTCTACAAATTCATTATTAACAATTTGCCAAACCTGGTCGATGACTGCTTTCGGGTTATCTTCTAAGGGTTTTTCCCCTTTGGCTGCGGGGGTGAGAACCATCAGGGAACTAACTGCTAGGGTAGCGATCGCACCTCCAGATAGGAGTTTCTGCACGGAAACGAACGAGGGACGCGACTGGTTCATAAAGACAAAGCCAAAATAAGATTGACGTTTAGATAAAGCCATTCAAAAAGCGGGAGCATTTTGCCTTCGAGGGAGGTGAGGAGCAGTGTTAACTACGACTTTCGTATAGATAGGGGAGTTCCTTGTCTGGCTCTAATATCCACTATAATTCTAGTTCTATAAAATCGAGTAATATCTGGCGATGAATTTTTCCTAAAGGACGAGTCTGATTAATCTTCTGGGAATAGTATTCCCCTTGACGGATGGCATCTGGGGGTAATAAAGCTAAATCTTGCCCTTCCGTTTGCACTAATTTTTCTAATTCCAGGGTCAGGGGTACATGATAAAGATAACGGGAGAGATTATCATCGTTATAAGAGCGAAAATAGCGTAAACTAGGGGCTTCGTAGTTAATTTCTTCTTTTAACTCTCGTTTTAACCCTATTTCTGGACTTTCACCCGCTTCCAAGTGACCACCAAATAAACCCCACACCCCCGGATAGAGAATCGTCGGGATGTCGTCGCGCAACTGCATTAAAAATCGACCGTCCTGTTCCAAAATCGCCAAAGCAACAAATATCATCAGTTATCAGTTATCAGTTATCAGTTATCAGTTATCAGTTATCGGTTTTTGGTATTTTCTTGGCAGGTTTTTAGAATAGCCCAAAGCATTTTACCAATTTCCTCTGCGTCATCATTGATACTTTGAAAGGCTCTTTCCTCTATGTAATTCGTGTCTTTCAATAGAGACAGCCAATACTTTGTTTCTAGACATTCCTTATAAGCTATTGACATTTTAGCTCGAAAATCAGCTTGAGAAATAGCTCCATTAGCCTCGGCAATGTTAGCCCCGATTGAAGTGCCACTCCTTAATAGCTGTTTTGACAAAACATATTCTTGTTTAGTCTCACACAAATATTTATAGCCTTTAACAATCCTAATGGCAAATTTATAAGCTTTGTCATAAACTTTACTCTCCATCTGTTTGCCCCGCTACTGATTACTGATTACTGTTTTTCTCGCTTTGTTTATGGGGTAAAAAGAAAGCATCGAGGGGATCTGGGATGGGTTTAACCACTGCGGGGGGTTTGGGGGGAATCGCTTCCGCGACGGGTTGCGCGGGGGGATTGGGTTTAACGGGGGTAACGACGGTAGTTTCTGGGGGTTTCGTTTCAGCTGCGCTGGGAATTGTCACCTGTCGGGGATTTTCCAGGGGTTTAGTGGAGACCGGGGGAGAATTATTTTCTGGGGGTTTAACTTCTGAGGTGGGGGAAGGTTTAATTTCTGGGGACGGGGAAGGAGTAGGAACAGAATTAACCGCTACTGCATCCATCTGTTCTAATTCCACCACATACAATTCGTTAACAGTTTGGGAACCCTGGGGAATAGCCTCAAAGTCAATTTTGCCCTTAATGACGATTTCTTCGCCTTGACGGGGTAATTTATTGCTATTGGTGCGAATCCAAATCTTGCCCGAACTATCCTGCAAAAGATAGGCCCCTCCCGCTAAAAAAGGGGCATAATTGCTCACAGTTCCCCTAAGATAAACTAAAGTGCCTTTTGGTTTTTCCTGTAATTGCTCGATCGCTGTTAGGGGAGGATCACCGATGTAGGGAACGGCAATACCGAGGTCAGCAAGGGTACTACAACCGAATAACCCTAGCAATAATAATAAACTGCCGATGCGCCCTACACGAGTCTGAATAGACATTCTTGCTTTAACCTTAACGAGTGCGATTAGCCAATCTTTTTGACCATAGAATAGATCCGAAAGATTTTTGTTCTCGGTATTATCATAGAATGTCCGTAACTACTTGCCAAATTCTCGACGGGAAAGCCTTAGCTCAAAAAATCCAGCTTGGTCTAGGAGAGCGCATCCAGACGCTAAAATCTCCAATGGGAAGACCTCCGGGGTTAGCGGTGTTGATGGTGGGGGATAATCCCGCTAGTGCCGTTTATGTCCGCAATAAGGAGAAAGCTTGTACTAAAATCGGCATGGCCTCTTTTGGTCGTCATTTTCCCACCAATACAAGTGAACTAGAAATTTTAGCGGAAATTGTCCGTCTCAATCAAGATGAGCGGGTGGACGGGATTTTAATTCAATTACCCTTACCTAAGCATTTAGATGCGGTTTCCCTTCTCTACCAAATTGACCCTAAAAAAGATGCTGATGGCTTACATCCTCTCAATTTAGGCGGTTTAGTGCGGGGTGAGGACTGTATTCGCAGTTGTACTCCTGCGGGGGTCATGGCACTGCTGAAAGAATATAATATTTCCATAGCCGGTAAGCACGCGGTGGTACTGGGTCGCAGTATTCTAGTGGGGAAACCTTTAGCTTTAATGTTATTGGAGGAAAACGCTACGGTAACTATTGCTCACTCGCGCACGGAAAATCTGGCAGAAATAACCAGAAGTGCCGATATTTTAGTACCTGCGGTCGGTAAAGCCAATTTAATCACTAAAGATATGGTAAAACCGGGTGCGGTGGTGGTGGATGTGGGGATTAATCGTGTCGCTGACGGTTTGGTGGGAGATGTGGACTATGCTGGAGTTTTAGAAGTGGCTAGTTATCTTACTCCTGTACCGGGGGGTGTCGGTCCGATGACGGTGGCAATGTTATTAAAAAATACGTTGTTAAGTTACGAACGCAAGTTATAAATCCTCAGCTACCAGCTATCAGCTATTCAGTGATTCTACCGATACAATTTTGTCAATCTAGCAAGTTGGGATTTTTACGGGGAAACTCTCTTTTAAAATTGGGCTTTACTTTTAATTTTATTACTCAATCCAGGCTTTTGGGGGGTAGAACCCCCCAAACCCCGGAGCGCATTAGTTTTTCGGTGGGATGCTTACAGGCAGCCGCTGACGCATCTGTAATAATTTAGGCTCTTCTGGTTTCTGTGTGGAAATGAGGTCTATACTGATAGTTTATTTAACAAAATAGTCCTAAAAGTCTTTCCCAGTAAACATTTCACGATTTCATAAGCAAAAATTATCACACAAAGTCGAGAAGAGCCATAATTTAAGAGTCACTGATAATTGCTGATTATCGGTATTTCTGCAAGTGTGAGATGCACCCCCTTGATTTTTTTTTAACTATGTTGGTAGAATTTTACAAAACTGAATAGACTAGGAGCTTTTCTCATGATCTTTATTATCCCGATTATTCTTGGTGCGGCGGCCTTAGTTACTGCTGGTGTGGGTGTTAGTGCGGGTGCTGATGGTGTATCCAAGCTACAAAAGGCGGAAAAAATTGGCAAAAGTGCCGAACAAAGATACAAAAAAGCCAATAAATCTCTAGAAAAAAAGTTTCAAGCTACCCAAAAATTCGCGGAAGAATACGGTCAACTGCAAATTAATGTCAAAATCAACACTATCGGCAGATTTGTTAAGTTTGTTCGACGAATTGATCAAAGAATTGGTCAAAGACTTGGTCAAAATTACTCCCCATCCCATCAACGCTTCTTAGAAGGGTTTGAGGGATTTTCTGCCCAACAATTCAAGGAATTTAAAGCAGAAGTGTTAGACGCGCAAAGTTTGGCTGTGGGGAGTTTAAAAGTAGTGGGAGTCGCCTCGGCAGCCAGTCAGACAACCCTAGGATTAATTGGTCTTTTCGGTACTGCTAGTACAGGAACAGCAATTAGTGGACTTAGTGGGGCAGCTGCTTGGAATGCTACCTTAGCATGGTTAGGAGGTGGTTCTTTAGCTGCCGGTGGTGGTGGTATGGCTTTGGGAACAGTGGTTTTAGGAGGTATTACCGTCGGACCTGCTTTAATGATTGGTGGTTTTGTCTTAGGAGGAGAAGGCAAAAAAGCCCTAAGTAAAGCTATCGAATACGCCAAGGAAGTGAATAATAAAATAGCTCAATTAGATAAAAGTAAGAGTTTTTTAGGACAAGTTCAGCGCAGAATTAAGGAGTTACAATACCTCATTAATAGTCTGAATAGTAGAGCTATTAAGAGTTTAAATGAACTGGAGTCACGAGCTAATTTTAATCCCCATCTAGAGAAAGATGCGGCCAAGTTTCGGGAGTTGCTACTTTTAATTAAAGCTTCATCGGAAATCATGAAACTACCCATCTTAGACGACAAGGGAAAATTAACCAAAGCAACGGAAAATCTCGGAGAAAAGTACCGCCATCTCTTAGAAAAATAATAGTAGGATGCCTGCCAGAAATAAAGAAAATGGTATAAGAAACGCTCTATAATTTAATTTAACAAATATTACCGAGTATTTCAATTAAAGTTAACTCTATTTCTGGAAAGGATTCAATAAAAATACTTTCACCTCGATAATATTTCTGAATATTTTGATAACTACCCTGCAGCGGATGACGATAAACTTCTAAACATTCCTCCTTGAGATTGATAATCCAAACCTCTTTAATATTTGCTTCTGCATAAAGAGGAATTTTAGTATAGCGATCATAATCGAGGGTAGAATCAGAAACTTCAATAATTAAATAAATATCTTGAGGACAAGGATAGGCAGCAACATAAAAATCTGATCGAGGTATTAGTAAACTTAAATCTGGTTCTGGTTGAGAATTATTATTTAATCTAATCGGATTTTGCACTCCTAAGAGAATAAGATCGCCAAATTTTCGATAAAATAACTGTGTTAATCGATAAATACCAGCAGCCTGACGGGTTCCCATCGGTGACATTTTGATAATTTCTCCTCGAATTAATTCCACTTTTTCATCGGGTTTGATTATTGCCTGGGTTGTCATTTTTTCGTATTCTTCCACCGTAAACTTACGGGTAATCAGTGATAAAGACATTTTAACTACACTCCTAATATTTCTGCAATAGTGAATTCTATATCGTGAAAAGATGTCATAAAAACCCTCTCATTTATAGAGTATTTCTGCATAGCTTGATAACTACCATTCAGAGGATGGCGATAAACTTCTAAACATTCTTCCTTGAGATTGACAATCCAAACCTCTTTAATATTTGCTTCTGCATAAAGAGGGATTTTAGTATAGCGATCATAATCGAGGGTAGAATCAGAAACTTCAATAATTAAATAAATATCTTCGGGACAGGGATGGGCAGCAACGTAAAAATCTGGGCGAGGTATTAGTAAACTTAAATCTGGTTCTGGTTGAGAATTGTCATTAAGTTTAATGGGATTTTGAACTCTGAGAATAATTTTCTGGCCTAATTTTTGATAAAGTAATTGTATTAATCGATCTATACCAGCAGCATGACGGGTTCCCATCGGTGACATTTTGATAATTTCTCCTCGAATTAATTCCACTTTTTCATCGGGTTTGATTATTCCCTGGGTTGTCATTTTTTCGTATTCTTCCACCGTAAACTTACGGGTAATCAGTGATAAAGACATTTTAACTAAACTCCTACTTTTTCTTTATTCTATCTGGACAGCCTTGCAAGGGGGGAATTATCGGTGTTTAAACCATTAATCGGGGGGATAAACTAACTTTTTGGGGACTTGTACTGATTCTTCGGGAAAAATCAGCACTTGCCATGGCGACAAAACCGCTAAATCTAACGTCTAGAAAGCTGGGGTCGGATCGAAACTGCCCCAAAAAAGCTACTATAGGTCAGTTGTCGATGTTAGAAAAAATAGCCGTTCCCATCAGGAACATTAAGTCGAGAAATTTTATGGTTAAGCGAAAACAGCCTTATAGTTTAATTTATCTGCTCACTCTGGTGATCGGTTTAGTGATTGCGATCGCACCTGACGGACAAGCACAAACCCCCGACTCTAACAATCCCACCAGCGATCCTAACGAATTAAAACCCTTAAATCAAGCCGATAGTGTCCTGAGTCTTCAGGGGGGACAACGTTTAGTGGAAGAAGCGAACGCCGCTATTAATGCCGCTAAATACGATGTCGCTGTGGACAAACTCAATCAAGCGCGCCGGATTTTTAACCAACTATCTAACTATCATCTGCAATTAGCTAATAGTTTCTCAGGAATTGACCCGAAAGTATTCGATTCTCAGCGTCAAAGTGCTTTAAACACCGGACAACTGCGGGATGAAGCCACCTATCAGCTTGCTTTGGTCCATAGGGCGCAAAATCAGCCAGAATTGGCGGTTCCTTTGTTAATTCAGGTGATTCAATCCCAAAACCCCACCAGTGAATTAGGACAAAAAAGCTATCAACAACTCTACGAGATGGGATTTGTCAGCACACCCATCTCCGCACCGACTCCCACATCGGCAACTCCTAACAACTCCCCCCCACAGCAGTAAATTTTGTCCCTATTGACGAGCTTTCGGTAAAAATGGGATCAGAGTATCTTTAATTGTTTTGAGGAGTTACGATGGTTGACTTTCGCCAAGTAGAAGCGATGATTCAAGAACAAATCCCCGATGCACAAGTGATGATTCGGGATTTGACGGGAGGTGGTGATCATTTGGAAGCGGTGGTTATTTCTGGCGAATTTGCTGGCAAAACCCGCGTTAAACAGCATCAAATGGTTTATGGCGCTTTACAATCGGCACTGGCTACCGAAGCCATCCATGCTTTGGCATTAAAAACCTACACTCCCGACAGTTGGGCAGCAGAAAAATAACAGTTATCAGTTATCAGTTATCAGTTATCAGTTATCAGTTATCAGTTATCAGTTATCAGTTAATTTTTTTCTGGTTTTCTTTGTGGCTAATTATCTTCACACAACACAGTCTAATTTAATTACTTATGGTTAGTCCTTTACTGGAACCCTTTCGAGAAGCCTATCGCAATTTGGAACTTTTACCCCTGCGATCGGATAAAGAATTACAGCGTTTTGCTGTCAAATACGGCACAGAAATTATCGAAGAATTAGAACAATTGGTCGAAGATAGTCCTTCGGAAGACGGAAAAATTATTCTAGCAGGACATCGGGGTTGTGGTAAGTCAACCCTACTCTACGAATTTAAAAGAAAGTTAGATGATCGCTATTTTGTTGTTTTCTTCTCGATCTCAGACTCGATCGAAATGTCAGACGTAAATCATGTTAATATTTTATTCTCGATCGCCGTTCAGATGATGTCAGAAGCGGAAGCCCAAAATTTAACTATTAAAGATTCTATTAAAAAAAGCTTTTATCAATGGTTTGCTGAACAAATCCGCACGGAAACTAATCAAGCAGATGCCACTATCGAAACAGGTTTTAACTTTTCTTCCTTACTAGCTCACATTAAAGGAATTCTCAAGATTAATTCGACTATTCGCGAGGAAATCAAACAAAAGTATGAGCGGAGAATTACTGATTTAGTTGACCAAATTGAAATTATGGCTACTGCGATCGAGTCCCAAAGTCAGAAAAAAATCTTAGTAATTGTTGATGACATTGATAAAATTGACTTAGCACAGGTAAGGGATATTTTTCAATCTCATATTAAAGCGATTAAATTGCCGAAATTTCGGATTATTATGACTATTCCGATCGCCGCTTTAAGAGAAGTAGCTTTAAAGGCAACTCTCGAAACAGAAATCAATAATCAGATCGTGAAAATGCCTGTATATAAACTCTTTAAACGGGGAGAAATTAATTCACCTAATGCTATCCCCGATCCGCAAATTATTGCTACTTTAACCGAGATAATCACTAAGCGCATCGATCCCGCTTTAATCGATCCTGACACCCTCGAAAAAATTTGTCTTTATAGTGGGGGAGTGTTACGAGAATTAATTCGCATTACTAATGATTGCTGTCGGGTTTGTTTGCGATCTGTTCGTCGTTATCCTGATGATAATACCCTAAAAATTAATCAAGCTGTTTTAGAACAATCAATCACAGAACTTAGTCTCGATTTTGCTGAAAGTATCGGTACAGCAGATGAGGAAATTATTAAAACTGTTTATAAAAAGTCAAAACCGAAGGATCTCAAGGATCAAAATTTTCTAGATCTGTTGCATGGTTTATATATTTTGGAATACCGCAATGGCGATCTCTGGTATAACGTGCATCCGATTGTGGTTGAGTTAATGAAAAAAAGAGGAACAATTTGAATGGGATAAGTAAGTAGTTATAATTAAATTGAAGATGGATCCCCCCTTGATCCCCCCTTGATAAGGGGGGTGCGGATCACTCCTTGATCCGTAGGGTTGATTCATGAATCAACCCTACCTAATGGGGGTATCTGACAGTTTTTAACATTTATCCACTTATTATGAATAATGAAACATCTTCAATTATCGACCAAAATGAAAGAGAATACGAAGGTTTAATCGTGTCTCTAGAGGCAAATCAAGAGAGATTAAATATATTAATTTGTGTGTGTGATCAGGAAAAATTGCGAGAAGAAATTATTGATCGCTATAGCAAAGAATTAGAACCAGTAATCCCTTGTTATCGGATTGATTTAGATCAAAAAGAACCGAGTTTAAGAGCAGCAATTGCTAGTTTAGTCTCCAGAAAACCAGAGTTATTACAAAGCAAAAACGCCGTGATCACAACCACAGGAGTGGAAAAATTACACTCGATCGAATGGCAACGGGAAAAATCGGAACTAGATAAATTTTTTGGTTATCTGCAATGGACAAGGGAAGGATTGCGAGAATTTCCCTATTCCATTGTTCTTTGGGTAACAAGCACAGTGGAGGTAAATTTACGCAAAAAGTCCCCCGATTTTTGGAGTTGGAGAAAAGGGGTTTTTCGCTTTATTTCTCCTCCAAGTAACTTTTTACCTTGTCAGGAATTTTTACCAATTTTACAATCTTTTGACGAAATTACTATAGATAAAGATATTCCTTCAATCTCTAGGGAAGACTTGTTAGAACTAATCGAGCAAATCGAGGTAAATAAAGGCAAAAAAGAGCCAAGACTAGCGAGTTTATATGCCAGTTTAGCTAAGATTTATAACCTTCGTTTATTAAATCTGCCATTGTCAGATTATCGTCAGGAACAACAGCTTGCAATCGAGTATTATCAAAAGGCGATCAATTTACAAAAAGAGTTAAATCTAGAACTTGATTTAGTTGCGAGTCTCGACTCATTGGCAGATATTTATTATTCCAGAGGAGAATACCAAAAAGCGATCAAAAGTTGTCAACAGTCCTTAGCAATCAAAGGAGAAATGGGTGATCGGGTGGGTGAAGCGAAATCCTACATAGGTTTAGGCAATCTTTACAGTTCCCTAAGAGAATACCAAAAAGCGATCGAGTTTTATCAACAGTCCTTAGCAATAAGTCGAGAAATCGAAGATCCGTCGAGAGAAGCGAATTCCTACAATAATTTAGGCGCTGTTTACGATTCCCTAGGAGAATACCAAAAAGCGATCGAGTTTTATCAACAGTCCTTAGCAATCAAACGGGAAATCGGTGATCGGAGGGGTGAAGCGAAATCTTGGTTTAATCTGGGGTTTACCTACTATAAACTCGATCGTATATCGGAAGCGAAAGAAGCATATCTTCAAGCGCGGGAATTATATCAAGCATTGGGGTTAGCAGGATATGTTCAAAAGTGTGATCAGGAAATTCGGAGATTATAATTACCCAGTCGCGATCATGTAAAAATTTGTTGCTTACCCCTTGACTTTTGCTTGTGTTAATGATAGGAATTACTGGACTTGATTACTTATCACCGGATTTTAAGCCAAAACTGGTTAAAAACCGCCATAACGTTCCTCTAACCAGGGATCACCCCGTCGATGGTAGCCATTACGTTCCCAGAAACCCAATTGCTCTCGATCGAGAAATTCTAAGCCATTAATCCATTTAGAACTTTTCCAAGCGTAGAGATGGGGGACAACTAAGCGCAGCGGACCCCCGTGGTCGGGGGGTAAAGGTTGACCAAACAGTTGAAAAGCGAAAAAATTATCCTCGTGCAGGAATTCCTCTAGGGTCAGGTTAGTGGTATAACCCCCGTAACAGTGTTGCATGACGTGGGTAGCTTCTGGCAGCAGGTCAATTAAGGTGATAAAATCCGATACCTTAATTCCCGTCCAAGTCACATCTAATTTTGACCAACGGGTGACACAGTGAAAATCCTTGGTAAATTCCCACTGCGGTAGGGCCATAAAATCCGACCAGTTAAAAATTTTAGTCGTGGCCACCTTTCCCCAAACCTTGAATAACCATTCCTCGGTCTTGATTTGGGGAGTATCCCCGTAGGTAAGGACAGGAAAACCACTAGCGAGATATTGGCCCGGGGGAACTCGGTCTTGATCGGGAGATTCTGGTTTTTTAAAGAATTTGCCTAACATTAGTTGAGACTCACAACGAAAACCCTAAACAAATCTTAAAATATTAGGGAGCGAAAAGGTTTTCTCTACCTCACTCCCCACTATCAAGTTATTCCTCGTCTTCCCCTTCTTCTTCCTCTTTAGTGGGATAGACAAAGCTGTTAGAACGACCAGAAAGGACAGATTTACCCAAAGATAAGGCTTTTTGCGCTTCCCGATCCGCTTGCTTTCTCCAGTGCGCTCTCCGTTGGTCGCGCTTGGCATTTGAGGTTTTCTTCTTGGGACAAGCCATAGTATTTTAACGATAGTTATAGACTCACAACCTTTCTATTCTACTCCCTATTTCCCTAATCGGCTCGCTCCCTTGTCTGATTCCCTCCCTCACTACTGCCCAAAATATTGATAAAACTTAATATTTATCATTGGCTTACCTATTTATGTTTAAAATCCTATATAGCTATGTAGTCAAGTAATTTCCATCATGGTAACTACCGTCGAACCTCCCTCCCAGAAAAAAGCTGTTCTGCGCGAAACTATCCTCACCCCGCGTTTTTATACCACCGATTTTGAGGCTGCCGCTAATTTTGACCTTTCTGAGCAAGAAACCGAAATCAAAGCGATGTTAGAGGAGATGCGGACCGATTATAACCGGCATCACTTTGAACGTCAGCAAGGATTTGAGAACTATCAAGACAATCTCGATGAAAAAACCAGAAATGCTTTTATAGATTACCTAGAACGCTCCTGTATCTCCGAATTTTCTGGCTTTTTGTTATTCAAGGAACTGTCACGACAACTAAAAAACCGTAATCCCTTGTTAGGGGAGATATTTCATCTTATGGCTAGAGATGAGGCGCGCCATGCAGGATTTCTCAATAAAGCCATGGCTGACTTTAATATTTCCCTCGATCTAGCCAAAATTACCAAAACCCGTACCTACACCTTTTTCCCCCTTGAATGGGTATTATATACGGTTTATCTCTCCGAAAAAATCGGTTATTGGCGGTATATCCTCATTTATCGTCATTTAGAAGAACATCCCCAGTATAAATTTAATCCTCTCTTTAATTACTTCGAGAGTTGGTGTCAGGACGAAAATCGCCACGGAGATATCTTTAAAACCTTACTGCGAGCTAAACCGCAATTGTGGAATAATTGGCGATCGAGATTATGGAGTCGTTTTTTCCTGCTTTCCGTCTTTGCTACCCATAGTTTAACTGTACGCGAACGCTCAGACTTTTATGATGCTTTGGGAATGGATGCGATCGCTTTTGATCAAGAGGTAATTCGTCAGACTAATAATACCTCCGCTCGCGCTTTTCCCACCATTTTAAATGTGGACCATCCCCAATTTTTCCCCCGTTTAAACCGTTGTGCCGAACGTAATTTACAATTAAAAGCGATCGATGAAAGTAGCGCTCCTCAATGGCTAAAAACAATGCGGAAGTTACCCTTACAGCTAGGTATCGTTGGCGATCTATTGCGATTGTATCTGATTAAACCCATAGATGCAGAAGCCACCAGAGAAATGGTACTTTAATCAGTTATCACGCGATGTGCAACTAAGGGGAGACAAGGAACTGAAACTGCAAGGGGTCAGGGCTATGACGATTAAGCCAGTAGCAAACTGTGTGAGCTAAAAGCTTACGGTTCAGACGACTGATTAAATGCCAGAAATCTCTTGCCCACACCTTTTCTATCGAAAAACGCTCACTGAGTTGTCCAATCACAGTTTCGCTCAAACGTCTGGTTCTCTGGAGTAGCTTGAGATAGTTAGGGGAACGCAAATCCTGCATATTGGAACGACAGGGAGTATCCAATTGGATACCATACTGTTGCAGTTCGGCTTTTAGTGGAGCGGACAGATAGCCCTTATCTCCGATGAGTAGCCCCTTAATCGAAGGGACGAAATCCCAAAGAGCTTCTCGTTCAGTCCCATTGGCAGAGGTGAGGCAAAAACCCGTAATAATAACCGTCTCAGTCACTAGCAAATGACCATGAAAGCCATAGTAGGTTGGCCTCTTGGCGGCACAGTATCCATAGGTAGCTAGGTCGGGAAAGAGATGACAGCCAGCCGCGCGACGAAAAGAACACAAGGGAATAGGTAGCCCATCAATCAGATGAATGTCAGAGGAAAAAGCTCCCAACTGTGTGGCTAAGGCAACTGGGATGATTTGCTTGTATTGCTGGACTTCCCCCGTATAAACATACTAGCTATGGCTAAAAGTCTTACAGAGCCTGAGTTAAAGCAATATAATACTAATTAACTACTGGACACAAAATCCTGAAGTCCTTACGCAGATAGGGTTTGAGGCAAAAATTTTCAAATTTGACCTTTCGACCATTATAGCTTGTTTCGGGGCAGAAAACCAGCAAAAACATGGCTACAGAGTGAATCGCTGACTCTAGAGATTAATGACACCATCTGTTACAATAAGGTTAGCGATCACTATACAGCCAACTCTACGGAATCGCTCTACTCCAGATACAGTCAACGGTACAGCCATTTTCAAGGGAAAAATGTACCCAGTAGCCTCTTTTCAATTTTTTCTGAGAAGCTCCAGGCAGTAAGGGTTTTGTTGATTTTTTAGTATTTCTGTATGGGGGAAGTCCAGATATACCATAACAGCCGAAAACCCTTATCCATCAATGGATACACCCCCTTAACATTTCTTAATGTACCCATGTAATTTGTAACATTTCTTAATGGACAAGAATTCTCTCCATTTGCTAAAATGATAGCCATGTATATAGAAAAAGTTCCTAACCGTAATTCCCCTCCCGCTGTTCTTCTTCGAGAGTCCTACCGAGAAGGAGAACAAGTCAAAAAAAGAACCCTGGCCAATCTCTCAAAATTACCCGATGATATTATCGACAATTTGAAACTGGCTCTTAAAGGGGCAACACTGTCCATGAATGAAGGCATTCCCAATCATTTTGAAGTGATTAGAAGTCTTCCTCATGGTCATGTGATGGCTATTTTAGAGACGATTAAAAAATTAGGTTTAGATAAAATAATCAGTGAAAAATCCTCACGAATCAGAAACTTAGTGGTGGCGATGATTGTGGCAAGAATCATCAATCCTAAATCAAAACTAGCCACAGCGAGAGGATTTAATAGCGAAACTTGCAGTCAGAGTTTAGGACAATTGTTAGACTTAGAGAAAGCCGATGAAGACGAATTATATAACGCCTTAGATTGGTTATTAGAAAAACAAGAGAAAATTGAGAAGCACCTAGCACTTAAACACTTAGAATCAGGAACATTAGTCTTGTATGATGTCACTTCTACCTACCTAGAAGGAAATGGTTGTGAACTGGGAAAATATGGTTATAACCGAGATAAAAAGAAAGGGAAAACTCAGATAGTTTTTGGTCTGCTCTGTTCAGCCAAGGGTTGTCCGATAGCGGTAGAAGTATTTGAAGGAAACACCTCAGACGGTGCTACTTTAAGCGGACAAATTGAGAAAGTCAGAAAGGGTTGGGGGATTGAGAATGTGGTCTGGGTAAGTGATAGAGGAATTTTAACTAACTCGAAAATCAAGGAATTAGTAAAACCCATAGAAGGATTAGACTATATTACTGGTTTAACTAAGCCTCAAATTCGGAAACTGGCTGAGGTAGAAGTGATTCAATTAGGATTATTTGATCAGGTAAACTTGGTGGAATTTGAGAGTGAAGATTATCCCGATGAAAGATTAATTGCTTGTCGTAATCCCTTCATTGCCCAGAAAAATCAACTACAAAGAGAGGCCTTATTAGAAGCGGTAGAGAAGGAACTAGATTTGATTGTTCAGGCGACTCAAAGGGAGAAAAGAGCTTTAAAGGGTCAAGATAAGATAGCTTTGAGAGTGGGCAAGGTTCTTAATCAGTTTAAGGTCAATAAATACTATAACCTAGAGATAACAGAAGAAGGCTTTTCTTATCAGCGTAAGCTGGAATTAATCGCTCAAGAAACGGCCTTGAATGGTGTGTATGTGTTAAGAACTTCTCTGGAGTCAACTTTGATGGATGCAGCGACGACGGTTAAAGCTTATAAAAGTTTATCTCAAGTGGAGGAGGCATTTCGCTGTTATAAGTCAATTGATTTAAAGGTACGTCCTATCTATCATTATCAGGGTGATAGAGTCAAGGCTCATATCTTTTTATGTATGTTAGCTTACTATGTAGAATGGCATTTAAAACAATCTTTAGCTCCTTTACTCTTTGAGGATGAAGAAATTGATGATAGCTCTCTTAATGTCATTAAAGCGAATCCCAGTGAATCGGGGCAATCTAAAGAGAGAAAAAAAGCAATTAAGAAAACTTTACCGTGTCTAGTTTTCGGACTTTATTGGAGGACTTGGGGACAATTTGCTTGAATACAGTAGAATGTACGATTAGAGAGGGAAGTTATCGTTTTTCTAAGATAACTCGACCGACTTCTCTGCAACAATCATGCGTTAGATTTATTGGGGGTTTCCTTAATTTGTACCCAGTAACGGGGCAGCAGAAATTCTCTTAATCCCTCCTACAGCAGATGTTATGGCCTTTTGTCAACGGGGAAGTCCAGGTATAGAAACACGATTGACAAAATTAGCAAGGTCAATTACAATATCAAAGGTTACATATTTTAGCTGGCAGTAAAAGTTATTTTATGAGTTATGTTATCCCTAAAACTATCTGGATGTTCTGGGCGCAGGGTTATGAAAATGCCCCTAATATCATTAAAAAATGTCGAGAATCTTGGGGAAAATACAATCCTGACTGGACAATTAATGTTTTGGATATGGAAAACTTGACAAATTTTTTACCAGATTTCTGGATAAATTTTTCTAAAAATATTGACTTTCTAAAATCAAATTTAGCTGCTTTAGCTGACCTTCTCAGAGTTAATTTACTCCGTCAACATGGAGGAGTTTGGGTAGATGCAACTTGCTTTTGTTGTCTTTCCCTAGATGATTGGTTAACCGAATATACAAAACAGGGTTTTTTTGCTTTAAATCATATCAATAAAAATAAATTAATGGACAATTGGTTCATGGCTGCTGACAAAGAATCTTATCTGATTCAACAATGGTGTGCTTATATGAATTCTGACTTTATTACTAATCGATATAAGGCTTATTGGCATAATTTTTACAGATATGAAAATAATCTGATTCAGTCAAAAAACTTTAAATTTTTCAGAACAATTCTCCTAAAGATAGGCAACAAACTGAGAGAGGGACTATTAAAATACTCTCTGCGTGATCCCAAATCGACCCTAACTCTTGTGAATCCTTTCATCCAAAAATTTCAGTATCTTTACTATTTTCATTACTCTTTCCATTTTACTAAACTTGTTTTTCGTGACTCAAAAGCAAAAACCATTTGGGACAGTACCCCTCATCTTCCCTGTAATGAAATGTTAGTATTGGGAGGTAGTGAGTTAGTAAAAATTCCCCTATCAGAAACCCTGAAAATCAAGGAACATATTGACCAAAAAAAAGCCCCACTTTATAAGTTAACCTATAAATCTCAACATCTAAGTTCTGATTTGGATATAAAAGAGACTGCTTTGTACTATCTAATCGGCCATCATCTGGGGTCTGATCAGGCAAATAACTTTAGTATATAGCGCCAATTCAAAAATGAAACGCATCAACCTCAAGAGTTGACAAAGAAAGGCTCATCAGGTACTGTCTGATCATTAACAAAAACAAATCAGACCCAAAAACGAAGCCCCCAACATCTTAACAGAGAACAAAGAAACTTACTCTACCAACTTAGTCAAGAGGGAAATTTATCTCAACGGCAAATGGCCGTCTGGCTCGGATGTCATCAAAGCACGATAGCACGAGAATTAAGAAGGAATCAAAGTTGCCTCGGCTGCTATCTACCTGACACAGCACAAGCTCAAAGCGAGACGCGCCGAAAAAATGCCAAACAACCCTTTAAAAATGTCAGCGAGTCAGCCTTAGAGTTGGTGAAAAAAGGATTGAAATATTATCATAGTCCCGAACAAATAGCAGGTCGTCTGAAAAAAGCTGGTCAAGAATCTCTCAGTCACGAAACTATCTATCAAATGATCTATCAGAACTATCAAGACTGTGGAAAGTATCAAGAATACCTACGCGGCTGGACGAGGAAAAAGAAAGAGTCGATACGGTGGGAAAAGTAAGCGTGGAGGGATTCTGTGGCGTGTAGATAGCTGCGAGCGACCAGCAATTGCTGACCAGAAAACCGAAATCGGTCATTGGGAAAGTGACACAATGATTGGAGGAAATCATCTAGGAGTTCTCGTTACATATATGGACAAAGGCTCGAAATTTTTAGTAGCAGGATTAGCCAAAAACAAAACCGCATCGGAAATCAACCCTTGTCACAGAAAAACTTTTCCAAGAGATTCACCCTGACCAAAGAAAAACCTTTACTTGTGACCAGGTCAAAGAATTTTGTGGACATCAAGAGTTGAGTCAGAAACTAGGAGCAGATTTTTATTTTGCTACTCCTTACCATTCTTGATAGAGGGGATTAAACGAGCCTACCAATGGACTGTTAAGACAATTTTTTGCCAAGGGAACGAATTTCAAAATTGTTAAGCCAGAGCAGCTAGAAAGAGCCGTAAACTTGATTAACAATCGTCCTCGAAAATGTCTTGACTATCGTACCCCGAATGAGGTATTCTATGAAGGTAGATCAGACAGTGATGCAATTCAGACTTGAATTGGCCTAGTTACCTTATATTATACCGATGGTAAAGGAACATCAGTTCCCGTTAATTATCGAATCGTTAATAAACAGGAGGGTCAGACAAAACATGAATATTTCTTAGAAATGTTGGACGAAGTAAAAGCTTGGGGATTGAAACCAGAGACAGTCACAGGAGACAGTTGGTATGCTGCCAAAGAAACCATGAATACCCTTAAAGACAAGGGCTTTCGGGGTTTGTTTACTCCTCATGTGAATCGGGCGCGTCTCGGTTGAAATAGGAACTAAATATGTTCAAGTTCAAACCTTAGATATCCCGACCGATGGATTAATTGTTTATCTGAAACAAGTGGGATGAGTCAAGGTATTTAGAACGGTCTTCAAAAACGAATTCCGTTACTACGTTGTGTTCGTCTCTAACTCAGAGAAACTCCCCTCAATCACCAGGACAGAATTCCAGAAAATTCATGACCAACATTGGGGAATTGAGCAGTACCATCGTGCCTTAAAACCATTGTGTAATATTGAAGGGTTTCAAGTAAGAGAAAGTCAGGCGATCAGGACTCACATATTTTGTGCCATTCGCAGATTTATTCAGTTAGAATTTCTCCGATTTAAAGCGCAAATTGTTAATTGGTATTCCTGACAAAGGGAGTTATTTACTGAGGTCATCCGCTCTTTTATTGTCAATAATTTAGCATCCAACTTCCTTGACCTCAATAACTTGGAAGCCATAGTCTGAAGTTCAAAGGCATACTACGGAAATTCTGTCAATGCGTAAGTCCTATATTACTTAGGTAGAGGTCTATTGAGCGTCAGACAAGTTTTAATTAATTCCTCCACTCCTAGGATTGGATAAATAGGGACTCCTAACTGATTAATAACAGTTTCTAGGGTTAGATCATCTAAAAATACCGCTTCCCCATGCTTGAGCATGAGGGAGGGTAATAAAACCCCATCCCCAAGATTTTTACCTTGTAATCCTTTGAGAATATCTTGGCCAGTTAATAAACCCGTAACCGTGATTTCCTGTCCCCAATAATCACTATTTAAAGCCACTAATTCCACGGTTAAACCCTGCACCTTATTTAACTGTTTAACTAGGGGTTGAAAAGCTTGTTCTACCGCATTTCCCACTACCCATATCAACCGTCTATACGGAGTAATTTGAGCAGGTAATAACTTCTTGGCTGTCTTCTGAAAATCCCTAATAAATTGACGAATTGAGCCAACTCCGTTACCGATTTGGGGATAGTCTTCGTAGTGAGATTGGGGTGGTAAATCGACTCGGGCAATTAAAAACCATTCATCGGCTAACCACACCACATTACTGCCAAATTCTTGGCGAAATTTTTTCTGTAAAATTTGGACTTGTTCAATCACTTCTCGCGCCTTTTCTTGGCTAACGGGAATTAATTCATCTTCTTGGGGACGAAAGCGGGTTAATCCCACGGGAACCACGGCAACCGACTCCACACAGGGAATATCCCCCCGATGAAAAGAAACCAAATCTAATAGGGTTCTTTGCAGATGAATTCCATCATTAATATTGGGACAAACTACCACTTGGGCGTGAATTTGTAATTGTCTCGCTTGTAGCCATTTTAAATGGTCTAAAATTTGACCAGCGCGGGGATTTTTTAAGAGACGAATCCTCAGATCTGGTTCCGTGGCATGAACGGATACAAAAAGCGGTGAGATGTGCATCTTTTCGATCCGCTGCCATTCTTTTGATGTGAGATTAGTTAAGGTTAAATAACTGCCATAGAGAAAACTTAAACGATAGTCATCATCTTTATGGTATAAAGTTTCTCTTTTGCCCTCTGGTTGTTGATCGATAAAGCAAAAAGGACATTTATTATTACACTGAATTAAGCCATCAAAAAGGGCAGTTTCAAACTCTAAACCTAAGTCTTCATGATAATCTTTTTCGATGTCTATCCGGTGAGTTTTGCCCTGACTATCAAGCACTTCTAGGGTTAAAAATTCATCGGCACATAAAAATTGATAATCGATTAAGTCCCGGGGACGATTACCATTGATAGAGACGAGCGCATCCCCAATTTCAAAACCTACCTCGGCGGCGATCGAATCCGGGATGACACCAGTAATTTTAGCGGGACGAATAGTTAATTCACTCATGTTTTTAGGTCGCCATCCAATTATTTAACTGCAAGTCTTTGGCTGCATCTCACTTTTGTTAAACTAATTCTACAGCAGCTTAGAGCGATCGCTCCATAAAACTGCTCCCAAAATGATCATGAGCGAAACATTACAAGAATGTTAAAACCGTAAACGCTATGCCTAGGGGTTGACTTTTAGGGTTTTTGATCGTTCCTGTTTTCGTTAACTTTTTAATCCGTTCTAATCTATCCGCTGCCGTTAATCAGTACAGGTGTTCGCAGAAAGTGGAATCGATCGCGGGGTGTAGGGCATTAACTTAATCGGGCCTTGGCAAAAATTTGTCCGGGGGTTAGGGTTAAATCGGGGAGGAGAATATCGCTAATCTCGTCATCGCCTTTTTTAATCGCCGGGGGCGCATCGGGATAGAAAATTGTGATCTGCTTGGCCCGGGGATCGACGATCCAGACGCGACTGACTCCCGCTTTTAGGTAGTCCACGGCTTTTTCGCTCAGGCTGCTGAAGGATTGTTCGGGAGAAATAATTTCGATGACTAATTCCGGGGGAACGGGACAAGCTTCATCGGTGAGGGTAATATCTCCTAACCTTTCCAAGGAAATGTAGAGGAGATCGGGAACGGGACACCAATCTCGATCGTTTTTGCTTAGGACGATCGCCCATTCGATTCCCACCTCTCCCCGTCCTTGATTCCAGTGATCGAGTATAGAAGATAAAGCCAGAGTTAAACGAGAATGAAAGAATTTCGGTGACATTTTTGCGATCGCTTCTCCATCGACTAATTCATAGGTAATATCGCCATCGGCATCGGTTAGCGAGAGAAATTCCGGTAAAGTGAGGGATTTAGAAGAGATAAGAGTCATGGTCAATTTTCAACCGAAGCAATAGGAAAATCGAGCGGGAATTTTCAGATCGGGGCGATCGCTTATTAGCTAATCTTCCCCAGGCATTCGTAGCAGCAACGGATTAAACTAACGGGCGGCATATTGATCATGTCGTAGCCAATCACCTGATGGGTAAAAATAAATCTCAGATTATGACCATCTCAAAGCATACACGAACCAGTTAATCTGTTGCCAATCTTTTAGCTCTTTCTCTTGATTTATTTGACTTGTTAATCTAATATAGCGCGTGGAAAGAACCACAAAGACACAAAGGACAAAAAGATCGATCGCTCCTATGGCTGAATTTGTTTCCATTGCTGACGACCAACCACCGCCTTCGTTAACAACTGGAACAATTGACTCAATATCCTGTATAGTCAACTGTGTAGCGATCGTCATCCTCACCTATGACCACTCTCCCCCCTGTTAATGCCTCTAGTGACATAGAAAATCGTAAAGCCGAACATTTGCGAGTTTGTCTGGAAGAAGACGTAGAATTTAGCGAAATTAGCAGCGGATTAGAGAAATATCGCTTTAATCACTGCTGTTTGCCAGAACTAGACCGTAGTGATATTAATATCGGTACTAGCTTTTTAGGCAAAAGCCTCGGCGCGCCTCTATTGATTTCTTCGATGACGGGGGGAACTACCTTAGCCCATCTAGTCAATACTCGACTGGCAACCGTCGCCCAACGTTACCGTTTAGCGATGGGGGTTGGGTCCCAACGTATCGCCCTCGAACAACCGGAATTAGCCGCCACTTTTTCCGTTCGCCATCTCGCCCCCGATATCCTACTTTTGGCTAATTTAGGGGCAGTGCAGTTAAATTATGGCTGTGGTGTGGAAGAATGCCTTAAATTAGTCGATTTATTGGAGGCTGATGCCCTGATTCTTCATCTTAATCCCCTGCAAGAATGGGTACAATCGGGAGGCGATAAAAATTTTCGAGGAATCCTTGACAAAATCGCCCTCGTCTGCTCTAAATTGCCCGTTCCTGTGGTGGCTAAGGAAGTGGGTAACGGGATTTCCGGGGCAATGGCTAAAAAGTTAATAGAGGCGGGGGTGGCGGCGATTGATGTGGCAGGGGCTGGCGGCACTTCTTGGGCAAAGGTGGAAAGTCAAAGGGCAAAAGACAAAAAACAGCGTCATTTAGGTCAAGTTTTCGCCGATTGGGGTTTACCCACCGCCGATTGTATTACCTCTATCCGGGCGATTAATTCTACTATTCCTCTCATCGCTTCCGGGGGTTTGAAAAATGGGGTCGATATTGGCAAAGCTATCGCTTTAGGGGCGGATTTAGGCGGTTTAGCCCGGCCTTTTCTCACCGCAGCCGTGGCATCGGAGGCGGCGGTAGATGAGTTGGTGACTTTTTTGATTGCTGAATTAGAAATTGCTTTATTCTGTACGGGTAATGCTAATTTATCGGCCTTAAAAAATTCCGGTTCTTTAAGCTTGGGAAATTAATTTTGTCCGACTAATTACTGATAATTTTTTGAAAATCCCTTTGAATAATGACAAAATTTTTGTCAGTTAAAAGCGGCACATGAACGAATAAAGCTCTCGGATGATGTTTTAAGACTTGAAAATATAATTCTTCGCAGACAAACTGACCGGCATTATCGCTGATATAACTATAGTCAAGGTTTTTAATTAAATCTGGCAAGGGAATTGGTGTAAATAACTGTTTTGTGCTACTCCTAGCATGAGATTCTAAACTTAAACGATAACGACTTTCTGCCATGCCACAACAAATAACTAAATCGGGTTTTTTGTCTTGAATAGCTTTGATAACTCGTTCACTAGCTCGATGGGTATTAACGGGAAGTTGACGCAAAAATAAAAGCTTTTTTGCATAATTATCTTGAATAGATACTAACAAATCATCGGAGGAATTACTCCGGTGATGGCATAACCAAGGCGCAAAAGAAGTTAAGAGAATTGTCAAGTTATCTCCTGAGGGTTAATTGGGATGATGGAGAAAAAAAGCGATCGAAGGGACAAAAATTGCTACACTAACTGACGTGACCTCAATTAAAGACGAGATTGATATTCTATGCAACGCCGTAAATTTTTGCTTATTAGTGGCAGTTTAGGCGGTTTTAGCTTGGCAGCTTGCGCTCATCAGATTTTACAGCCCGTTACTTCCAAAAATCCCCCTGAGTCTCCCGTTAAACAAGCACAAAAAGCGAAAAAAGTCAAGATAATCGTGATTAGTGACCTTAATAGTCAATACGGTTCCACTACTTACGATCCCGAAATCGATCGAGCTATCCCTTTAATTATCAATCATAAACCCGATCTGGTTCTCTGTGGTGGCGACATGGTGGCAGGACAAAAAAGCAGCTTGACAGAGGCAGCAATTAACGCCATGTGGTCAGCCTTTGATCGCCATATCGCTGCGCCCCTGCGAGCTGCTAAAATACCTTTTGCTTTTACCATCGGTAATCATGACGCTTCTGGAGCTTTATCCGCAGGAAAATTTATCTATGCTAAAGAGAGAAAATTAGCCCAAGATTATTGGCAAAATCCCCAACATGAGACAAGTTTAAATTTTATCGATAAAACCGGCTTTCCTTTTTATTATACTTTCACTCAAAATGGTATATTCTATCTAGTTTGGGATGCCTCCACTCATTTAATCTCTGGGGAACAACTAAATTGGGCGGCAAAAAACTTGAGTAGTACCGACGCTAAAAATGCTAAAATGCGGCTAGTAATCGGTCATTTACCCCTCTACGGTATTGCCGTGGGCAGAAATCGACCGGGGGATTATTTAGCCGATGCCGAGCAATTAAGAGCGTTTTTAGAAGGCTATCAGGTGCATACTTATATTAGTGGCCACGCTCACGCTTACTATCCGGGTAAACGGGGGCAATTACAATTATTACACTCAGGAGCTTTAGGCAGTGGACCGCGACGGTTGTTGAACAGTGAACAAGCACCTAGAAAAACCCTAACAATTGTCGATATTAATCCCCATCAACAGGAAACATTTTACACCACCTACGACATGAAAACCCAAGAGGCGATCGATATTACCAGTTTACCTCCTTTGATTATGGCTCCCAACGGGCAGGTTTTACGTCGAGATATTCCATCGGTTAACTAGAAAGGAATTCCCATCATGGCCACTGTCATCAGCACCGTTAATATGAAAGGAGGAGTAGGAAAAACTACCCTTACCGTCAACCTTGCCACCTGTTTAGCTAAATTTCAGCAAAAACGAGTCCTTGTCCTCGATTTAGACGCTCAAATCAGTGCGACTCTTAGCTTAATGTCCCCCCATGAATTCGCTCAACTGCGTCGCAAAAAACGCACTTTAAGCTATTTATTAGAAGCAATTATCAAACCCAATCCCTACAATAAATTAACTATTGATGATATTATTGTCCCTTCAGTATGTGAAATTAAAGGCTTAGATTTACTGCCAGGAGACATCGAACTTTATGATGAATATGTCGTCTCAGAAACCCTGCACCACCAAGCAATTTTACAGGAAGATTTAGGCTTTGATTATGCTTGGAATAACCTCGAAAGAATCTTAATTAAAAAAATCATTGATCCCATTCAAGACCGTTACGATTATATTATCATGGACTGCGCTCCAGGCTATAATCTTTTAACTCGTAGTGGTCTCTGTAGCAGTCATTTTTATTTACTACCCGCCCGTCCCGAACCTTTATCGATTGTCGGCATTCAGCTATTAGAAAGAAGAATAGTTAAACTGAAAGCTAGTCATCAAGAAACCCAACCGATTAACCCTGGTTTACTCGGTATAGTTTTTATTCTTTCCGGTGGTGGTTTACTCAGTCGCTACTATAATCAAGTCATGCGCCGGGTACAACAGGATTTTCAAGCCCATCAAATTTTTGCTAATGCGATTCCTATGGATGTTAATGTAGCTAAAGCTGTTGATATGTTCGTGCCTGTGGTGGCAGCCATGCCCTCTTCTAGTGGTTCCAAAGCTTTTATGAAACTCACAGAAGAATTCTTGATGAAAGCCAAAAAATAGGAGATAATTACTATGGTCATTGAGTGGTTAGAATTTCAAGTTAAACCCGAAGCTAGGGAAAAATTTATCCAAAAAGATGAAGAAATTTGGACAAAGTTTTTAGCAAAACAAGCGGGTTTTTTAGGTAAAGAAATTTGGATTAATCCCGCTATCGAGGAGGAATTAATTATCGTTGCCCATTGGCAAACGCAAGAACAGTGGAAAGCTATCTCCAAAAATTTACTTGATGACACCGAAGCCAAATTTTCCCTCGCCATGGGAAAAGATAATTATCGATTAATCAAAGTCAAGGAATTTCAAGTCAGAAAATTTCGAGAAAATTGTCAGAACCATTTAGAATCTATGCAGCCCGGATAAAAAATCAATTCATCTTTTTGTCCCCTCTCAACCTAGCCAAACTTGTCCTAAGGGGCTAAAGTGTGCTATAAGCAGTCAGACCCTGCCCTGGTCTTTATTCTTCCCGATTAGGTAAATTACTGATGACTCAACCGAAACGCGCCCTGATTACTGGCATCACCGGTCAAGATGGTTCCTATCTGAGCGAATTATTATTAGAAAAAGGTTACGAAGTCCACGGTATCATCCGTCGTACTTCAACTTTTAACACCGATCGCATCGATCATATCTACACTGACCCCCACCAGCCCGATACTAAATTATTTCTTCATTATGGCGACCTCACCGACGGGACGACCCTGCGGCGTATCCTTGAACAAGTGCAACCGGTAGAAGTGTATAATTTAGGGGCCCAATCCCATGTGCGGGTTAGTTTTGATGCCCCGGAATACACCGTTGATGCTGTGGGGGTGGGGGTCTTAAGATTACTAGAAGCAATTCGGGATTACCAAAAAAGAACCGGCATCGAAGTGCGTTTCTATCAAGCAGGTTCCTCGGAAATGTTTGGGAAAGTCATGGAAGTTCCCCAAAAAGAAACCACGCCATTTTATCCCCGCAGTCCCTACGCTTGTGCGAAAGTTTACGGTCACTGGCAAACAATCAACTATCGGGAATCCTACGACTTATTTGCCTGTAACGGCATTTTATTTAACCATGAATCCCCCCGGCGTGGAGAAACTTTTGTCACGCGCAAAATTACCCGCGCCTTGGCCCGAATTATTGCCGGACAACAGAAAAAACTCTATTTAGGAAATCTTGATTCTAAACGGGATTGGGGTTATGCTAAGGATTATGTGCGGGCGATGTGGTTAATGTTACAACAGGAAGAACCGGATGATTATGTGGTGGCGACCAATGAAACCTATTCTATCCGGGAGTTTCTCGATATTTCTTTCCAATACGTTAATTTAAATTGGCAGGATTATGTGGAGTTTGATGAACGTTATTTGCGTCCAGCGGAAGTGGATTTATTAATAGGAGATTCCACAAAAGCCAGGGAGAAATTAGGCTGGCAGCCGTCGGTAACGTTCGAGGGACTGGTAAAATTAATGGTAGATGCGGATTTAGCGGCTTTGGGGATTAATCTTAATAACGGTGGTGATAGCGGACAGTTATTAAAAGATTTGGCTTATCTTCGCAATCGTTCAATGACAACTGTGGATTAAAGAGGTAAAAATATGCTGAATTTAAGCGAACAAAGAATCGTCGTCACCGGGGGGGCCGGATTTTTAGGTCGGCAAGTAGTTAATCAATTAATTGCAGCAGGGGCAAATCCCGAAAAAATTACAATTCCTCGGTCCAAAGATTGTGATTTAAGAGTTTGGGAAAACTGTCAACGTTTAGCCGACGAAGAAGATTTAATTATCCATTTGGCGGCCCATGTGGGAGGCATCGGTCTCAATCGGGAAAAACCCGCAGAATTATTCTATGATAATTTGATGATGGGAACCCAATTAATTCACGCTGCCTATCTAGCAGGAGTGCAAAAATTTGTCTGTGTGGGGACAATTTGTGCCTATCCAAAATTTACTCCAGTACCTTTCCATGAAGACGATTTATGGTCAGGATATCCCGAAGAAACCAATGCGCCTTATGGTATCGCTAAAAAGGCTTTATTGGTACAATTAGAGTCTTATCGTTTGCAGTATGGTTTCAACGGAATTTATCTTTTACCGGTGAATTTATACGGGCCAGAGGATAATTTTGATCCGGGTAGTTCCCATGTAATTCCTGCTTTAATTCGCAAGGTTTATGAGGCACAACAACGGGGAGATAAACAACTTCCTGTCTGGGGAGATGGTAGTCCAACCCGGGAGTTTCTCTACTCCACCGATGCAGCACGAGGCATTGTCATGGCCAGCCAATTCTATAATGAATCAGACCCGGTTAATCTTGGTACAAATTATGAGATTTCTATCAAAGATTTAGTCGAATTAATCTGTGATTTAATGGGTTTTGATGGCGAAATTGTTTGGGAAATAGATAAACCGAATGGTCAACCGCGACGCTGTTTAGATACAACCCGCGCTAGGGAAAAATTCGGTTTTGTTGCCCAAATGGAATTTAAAGAAGGTTTGCAAAAAACCATTGAATGGTATCGGCAAAACGCCGCTTAGTCCAGATAGCTGGTGTGTTAGATAAATAACTAACACACCAGATTTTTTTAAGGTTACTGACCGGTAAAATCAGAACGAAGGGTTAATTTTAAATCTTCTTTGGGGTTAATTGACAATAATTCCACCGATTCTCCTCGTAATAACCAACCGGCTAATACTTCTAATCCTCCTCCTCGTAATAATCCCTCGCTAATCGGTCGGTCAGAAGTAAAAGAAGCGAGGACAGAAGCGGCGGATTTTCCTAATACTGCACCCTGAATAATTTTATCGGGGTTAACTCCTTTAATTATCCTTTCTAGACGAGTGAAAACTGCCGAAATAGCATCGATAGATTTTTCTTGGGGTTGATGGCTTTTTAAAAAGATTTTTTGGGATAAAAAACGCGAACCTTGACCATCGGGTTTAATTTCTCCGATAATCTGACTACCATCAGGAATAATTGTCTGTCCCTGGGAGTTTTTGATATTATCGGTGACGGTCAGAGATAAAGAAAAAGTTTCTTGTTTGGTTAAAAGAATTTTTTCCCCTTGCTCGTATTTTACAGGGATATCTGTGCCAGCAGTAATTAATCGATCATTCCCCAAAGGAATCGGTTTAATCGGGTTAATTGGGGCGAATTGACGTGCGATCGCAGGAGTCAAGGAAAGGGAGACCACAACGAAAGAAGCACTTAAAAGCATTGTTAATAGGGTCTGAGGATGATGACGACCCTGCTTTTGAAAATTTAGCATCTTACCCTTGAGTTTCCTAGTGGGAGGGAATTAAAAATAGAGACGAAAGCGGAAAAAAGTTTGTTTCCAAGCAAGAAAATGCGGTAAAAAGGGGAATTTTAGCAAAAAATAACTGAGATTTCCTACTAATTGCCAGTTATTAGTTTATTTGGTCTATTAAAACGCCAAAACTCTTGATTTGTCCGCAGTTCTTAGTTTGGCACGGTTAATGGAGAACAAGAACTATTTATGGGAAAATTATAGGTTCAATCCTATCAAAAAAAAAATCACCCGATCGAATTAACTTCAATTTTTGCGATCGAGATTGACTTCACTACAGATCCCCCATCCCTATAAACCAAGAATATTCTCCCTGATCACCCGTGAACTGGATGCTGTTGCTAAAATAATCTTCATAGTCCCCAAGCTACCGAAACGAGCAAAGAGAGAATCGCCACTTTATCAATTAATCAATTATGGATTTACTCGAATACCAAGCCAAGGAAATATTTGCTCAAGTCGGCATCCCCATTTTACCTTCCCAACCAATCCACGAACCGGGGGGACTAAAAAGATTAAACATTCCCTATCCGATCGTGCTGAAGTCCCAGGTACGCACGGGAGGCCGGGGAAAAGCAGGAGGAGTAAGATTTGTCGCTAATACCATTGATGCGATCGCTGCTGCCCATGCTATCTTTCATTTACCGATCGCCGGAGAATATCCAGAGGTAATCTTAGCAGAAGCCCGGTATAATCCGCAACAGGAGATATTTTTAGCCATTTTACTCGATTATCATCTGCAAAGACCAGTTTTACTGGGTGCGAGTCAAGGGGGGATGGATGTGGACAGTTTACTGGCAACCATGCAAAAAGTGGTCATCGAAGCGAGATTTTCCCCCTATCTCTGTCGGCAATTAGCCGTATCTATGGGTTTAAGAGGGTCTTTGATCGAGTCTATCAGTCAAATTCTCGAAAAAATGTATAGTCTCTTTGTCAGCAAAGATCTCGATATTATCGAGATTAATCCCCTGGGTATCAACGAAGCCGGGGAAGTGATGGCCCTAGATGGCAAAATAAGTGTTAATGATGCCGCTTTAGCTAGACATCTCGATCTCCTAGCTTTGACCCCACCCCAATTACAATCCCCTTGGTCGATAATTGATCAAACCGGCCGAATAGCGATGATCAGTAATGGCCAGGGTTTGATGTCCACTGTCTGGGATGCCTTAGCCAGCAAAGGGGCAAAACTGGCGGCATGGCTTATACTGGAGGAAAGACTAGAATTAGAGCAATTAAACGAGCAAATAGAGGCCGGTCTGCAACAATTCCAACTATTGCCTAATTTAAAAGTGGTTATCGTTGATATTATCAGTTATCCCGACTTTGGCCAAAAAGCGATCGAGAGTATTAGCAATTACTACCGCAGTTATAGCCCATTATCACCCAGCCGGGGCAGCGGCGAAAGAACGATCCGGGCCACCCGACAGGAAAGACAAACCTTGGAACCCCGATCTTTTCTCAATCCCACCCCACCACAAATAATTTTTCGCGTCCTAGCTGACAGCAAAGCGATCGATCTCAGTCAGAGTTTAGCTGATGTTAACTTTCATTGGTTAGAGTCTTTAGAAGAGGTGGTCACTGCAGCAATTAAATTAGCCTAGATAACTGAAACAACTCCCAACACTTAATATATGAAATGGACAGATAAAGATCAGATAATTATGCAAGGGATCGATCGACCCCTGGGCAAATATTATGCGGCACGATTGAAAGCTCAGGGAACCTGTTTGGTAGCGGGGGTGGCTAGTGGCCCCGGTGGTGAGATAATCGCAGAGATACCAGTGTTTGATCTAGTGGCCGAGGCCGTTGCTGAAGCCGGAGAAATCCAAACCAGTTTAATTTTAGTCCCCCCCAATCAAGTCCTAGATGCGGCCTTAGAAGCGATCGCATCAGGTATTCCCCAATTAATTATCGTCACCCCCGGAGTTCCCCCCTTGGATCTGGTGGAATTATTAAAGATAGCTAGTACCACCGGGACATTAATTCTCGGCCCCGGCAGCCAGGGTGTGATTATTCCCAATTATCTTTGGTTGGGTATTTGTGAACCGAATTTTTATCAATCGGGGACAATCGGTCTGATCACACGCGGCGATCGCATAGGGGATGAGGTGGCGAAAACTTTAACAGCAGCGGGGTATGGTGAATCTATGGCGGTAAATTTGGGTACTGATGGCATTATTGGCTCCAATTTGTCCCAATGGTTGCAGGTTTTTGAGGAAGATGACAATACCGAGGCGATTCTCCTCGTCAGTCAGGTGGGAGGAAAGGCCGAAATCGAGGCAGCCAAATATATTGCCTCGGCGATCGAAAAACCGGTGATTGCCTATCTTGTGGGATTAAATGCAGCGATTGAAACCAATTTCGGCGATACAGAAACAATTATTTCTAACCAACTTTCCTACTCTGTTGCCGCTAAGAATACCAGAAAAGATAGCTTACGTCATTTTCAAGAAGCTGGGGTGACAGTGGTGGAAAAATTGGCCGATTTACCCGCCTGTTTAGGGAAAGTCTTGTCCTGAATTTGTCCCCATTGCCTCAATAGTAAGCCGTTGACTACCTAAATTACTCGTTAAGACTGCACTGGAGTTGGGGGTACTGGAACTATCGAGGATATGGTTATATATTTTTCAGCTTACTAGCCGCCCTCTTTTCCTTCCCCCCTTATCCCGAACTGACGTTAATCATTAATCATTAATCAGTGCCAAGAAAGAAGATCAAAGGGCAGGTCTAACTCTGCCCTTTATTATCGGAAAAAGTCCCTTCTTTTCGTCTTTTTTTGATAACTTATTTTCTGTTTGTGGCCAGGAATAGATTTGTGGTTTTAGGACTGACAGCCTTAGTTAACTAAAACGCAGAGATTAGACACTAAGCCCAGAAATTTCGGCTTATACCAGTGGAGAGTAACTTTTAAACCATTAATTCGGGCAGCTTGTTCAATAATACGGGCAAATTCATCTTCCGCAAGCAAGCGCAGATTTTTTTCCCTAGCCCAAAACTTCATCCCAATTAAGTTTAAGACAGCGCGATGCCAACTTCTCGGCAGCCAGTGGAAGAGGGGCAAGCGCGTATGAAATTCTAGCCAGTGGTAGCGATTAGGAGTGGTGATAAATAAGCGGGGACATAATCGCAGCAGGCTGCTGACGTATTCAATCTGCGATTGTTCATTGCCGACGTGTTCGATAACCGCCGATGAGATGATATAGTCAATTCCTTCTACTTGGGAAGGTGTGGGAGGCCAATCAAGGACAACTAATCCGGGGAAAAATGCCGCTAAATGGCTAATTTCTTCGGGAGAACAGGCATAAACCTTAGCATCATCTTCCAGCAACCAGCGGATAAAGCAGTTACTCGCTTGTCTGGTGGTTTCCGGTGTGGAACCATGGTCTAAAAATTTTTTTCCCCTCACACCATCCACGGCATTCTCTAAAAAATCATACATTTTGCGGCGCATTTGCAGGGTGGTCTTGCCGTGAAGTTTCGCCAGGGGGCGGTTTTTGCCAAAATAATCGATGCCTAATTTTTCTACCATAAATCTATTCCTTAATTTTTTTTGAAGGACTTGACAACTGTTCAATATACACTGATATACTGGATAGGTACAAAAAGTTCTGAAGGGTTGAGGACTTGATAGCTGTTCAGCATAGGTTGAATATACTACCTAGACACAGCCAGAAAGTTCTGGGCGGTTGAGGAAAAGTTTGGCTTGAGTTCCTCTGGCCTTTGACTAGATATGATTATGTACCTAAGCAAAACTAATTACACATCTAAGCCGCTACTGGTGTCAGACTTCGGCGTTCTCTAGTTCGAACGCTTTTTATGTCTGTAACCAGTAAATATTGATCAGTAATCGGTAACCAGTAATCAGTGAAAAGACAGTCGGACTAATGATAACTGATGGCTGTCGACCGTCTACCGTCTGGACTAGGAAATTGATTTAGCCCGATTACTTATGGTTAACTCTGACGAGGATATCTCTGAAGAAACCAATCATAATGAGCCGCTCAACTAATAACAATTCACCTAGAAATAATGGAAAGCAGTACAAAACTGGAGAGTCAATTATCGTCAAGTTCAGCAAGAAAGAAGATCAGTGATGCTTTTTCTATTGTCATTCCCGTCTACAATGAGGAAAAGGGTATTACTCCGACTTTAGAACTTCTCCAAGAACAACTAAAACTCTCTAATTGTACCTATGAGATTGTGGTGGTTAATGATGGTTCTAAGGATCGAACGGGTGAAATCTTGCGAGAACTTCAGGAATTGATGACATTTAGGGTAATCGAACATCCCAGAAATCGTGGCTATGGTGCGGCGCTAAAAACGGGAATTAGACAGGCTAAATATGGGGCAATCGTGATTACGGATGGGGATGGAACCTATCCTAACGAAAGAATTCCCCAATTAGTTGCCCTGCTAGAGAATGCCGATATGGTGGTCGGGGCGCGCACTGGTGCTAATGTCGTTTATCCAACAATTCGCAAAATTCCTAAGTGGTTTCTTGTCCGTTTTGCCGAATGGATTACCAATAGTCGCATTCTGGATCTTAATAGTGGCTTACGGGTTTTTCGTAAGAGCGTGGTAGAGAGATTTTTTACTATCTTACCCGATACTTTTAGTTTTACCACTACGATTACCCTAGCCATGTTAACTAATGGTTATTTAGTCCATTATGAACCGATTGACTATTTTGCTCGCCAAGGCAACAGTAAAATTAAGCCTATCCGCGATACTTTGCGCTTTGTCCAGTTAATCCTCAGGGTGGGAATGTATTTTGCACCACTTCGGGTTTTTCTACCGATTTCTGGTTTTTTTTTCCTTTGGTTTTTATTTACCTTAATTCAAGATCTTGTTGTTTATCAAGATCTCACAGAAAGAACTATACTGCTATTAATAGCGACAACCCAAACAGGAATGTTTGCTCTTTTAGCAGACATGATTGATAAACGAACTTGATAATAAATATCGGTATAGTCAGCATTTTTTGTGACAATTTGGAGAGGTGTTAAATGAACTATTGGTTAAGTATAAAAACTATGATAAGTAAAGATATAGTAGAGATTAAGTGTCAAGTCGTGTCGAAAATTTTTCCAGTTATTTTGACTTTAATTTGTTTAATTAAACTATTCTTAACGAGAACCAGTGAAATAGTGGCCTCTCCCAGTGATCCCCAGAATTATCTAAGTCGTGCGGAAAGAGCGGTTTGGTTTTCCGATGGAATTGGTATCTTAAATTTAGGCCATCCCCCAGGTTATTCCTTATTTGTTTGGCTAGTTAGTTTTACGGGGATACCCCTGCGAATATTCCACGAACTATTTTACATTTTTTCAGTGTTTTTATTGATTTATTCTATTCGCTTACTAAAAGTACCGAAAATTGTCTGTGTTTTAGTTTTTTCTTTGCTAATTTTCTATCCTCTGACTTTCAGATTTTTTAATGATGCGAGAAGCGAAGCAATAACGGTTTCATTGTTTAATATATTGATTGCGTTGATCTTATTTTTGTTGTTCAAGAAAAAAATATCAGAAAAAATCATTTATTCCTGTTTGGCTGGATTAACCCTCGGATTTATCGGCATTACTCGACCAGAAAAAGGAATTGAATACATCTATATGTTAAGTTTAATTCCAATTATGTTTTTAACCAAGCCTCAGTGGAAATTAAGAGAAAAAATCCAACAGTCTTGTTTTTTAGTATTTTTACCCCTGTTAGTCTTCATTATGGTAAATTTTGCCATAGTCTCACTTAACTCAATTTTCTTGGGTGTGCCAGGGGTAAGTTTGTGGAATGCACCTAGTTTTAAGGGTATGTATACAGGATTAATGAAAATAGATGCTGGTACTCCAGTCAGACAGGTTCCTATTAATCCAGCACAGTTAGAAGCAGCTTATCAAGTTAGTCCCAGCTTCAAAACCCTAGAACCTTTCCTTCCTAAAGAAGAAATTCGCGGTAAATTTACAGTCTGGCTGTTAGCAGATGCTGTGCGTGATAGTATCAACCCTGTTAACCCTAGGTCGGTAACTACTCGGCAAGTTTATCAAAAATTTACCGAAATTAATCAAGAGTTAAAAACTGCTTTTCGTAATCGTCTTTTACCAACAAAAGCTTTTGGTTTTAGCTATCTAGATCCTAATTTTGGGATTTGGTTGCCCTACCTTAAGGACTCTTCTATAAAAGTTATCACTAAATTTCTCTATCCTCCCTTTTCAGAAGTAGAAAAAATTTTTCTTGTGGACGATCCCAAGGCAAGTATTACCCTCTTTAATAAGGTAGCTAATCGTCGTGCAGCTTGGACGGGAAAAGAACGGCCTAGTGGAATAAGATTACTGTTAGTTAAAGTGATAACTAGAGCTATTTATATTATCAATACCATCGGGATAATTTCTATAGTATTCTTACTAATATACTACTTTTGTAGTAAACATAAATCACCCTTATTATCTAATTATGTATTTATTCTCTTGTTTATTATTGTGATTAATTTCCTTCGCTTGCTTTTATATTCTTTAGTGGATGCAAGTTTACTGTTGGTGCATATGCGCTATTCTTTCCCGGGTATGCCTTTATTTTCCGCCTTTTCCCTACTAAACATTTTTGTTGTTGTTAATTTATTCTGGAAGAAGTTGAAGAAACCTAAATTAATTTTTGTAAAGTAGTTTAATTTGTCAAATAAATGGAGATGAACCATGAAAAGTAAGGTAATAAAAATAATTACAAATGCTTCTCTAATCTATTGGTTTTACGCAGTTTCTGTATTTCTATACTTTCAATTTCAAGATCGTTTCAACTTATATATATCTGATGATTCACCTAGTTACGTCAATTTTAGTTTTAATTCCTCGATCGATATAGTTTGGCTCTTCGGTTTGTGTTATGTAATGGACGGGGGTTATAAGGGATGTAACCCTTATATAGAAAGGCATTTGGCGATTTTTGTCAATTGTTTTTTATCTAGAGCGAACTAATCAATTAAATCTCTTGCCAGATAAGGATATAGTCGATTTATGCCCTCCTATCGAACCATAACAAGTAACGAAGAACCTTCTTAACCTACCAGACTCGACCTTCCTTTCTCTTTCTCATTCCTTTAGTACCTCTGCTCACTTTTGTTCTAGTATTCTTTTTTAATTATCACCATAGAGTAAGAAATAACTTTTACAGAAACATAGTAATCAAGGTTTTAATTGCCTGTTTTATTCCTTATCTCTTATTTAATATTCTCCGCACTTCTTTAGTGAATACATCAGGAGTTGTTTCGTTTGCTGGATATAGTCTTAGTGGCATTACCACCCAAATGTTGACAGCTGACATAATCCCAGAATTACCTGTGGAACAGCAACAATTAGCCCAAGCGATTGTGGATTGGCGTGAGCAACTAAAAAATATGAGTCCCGAGCAATTATCTCAAGCTATAGATGAACCGTTTAACAACCATGAAAATATGTCGCCATGTCTTATTCCTGCCTCAAAAGCTACCTACTCTCAATGGGGATACTGTTATAGCTTTAATTGTTGGAGAGCTGCCATTAAAGTGGCTAAAAATATGTATGGAGACAATCCCGTGATTGTTAATAACTCTCTAAAAGATTTATCTCTATCAATTATAAAAATTCACCCTCGCCTCTATTTTAAATGGATATATAACAGTCTAAAAGTGGCTTTAAACAGCTTGGCATATCAAGATGTATTTTTGAGTTATATCGCCAAAATTATTACCTTTGCTATAATCTTACTGTGTTTATTATTTTTACTTAAAATTATCGGCATTACTTACTTAGAGAAACCAGCTTTTCTGGAATCACCAATTTCTGTTTTAGCAATTATTAGCTCATCTCTGTTGATTATTTATGGTCTATTGTTGTGGCGGGGATTCAATTTTTCTGATTTCTTAATAATTATTTTGGGGTATAATTTTTTAGTAATAATCGCTGCTATAGTTATTTTTGTGTTGATTAGAATTATCGGTATTTTCAAATTTAGTTCAAGTGATCTTAAGTTTTTCTTGCCCATACCTACCAACCTATCTGCTATAATGATGACAGGAATATTTTTCTTTTTAGGAGGGACTTTTTTAACTATTTTGGTAGCACGACCTAACGCTAGATATATCCAAGCTTATTCAGTTTTTTTGCCTAGTATTTTATCGCTTACTGCTCTAATTTTAGTGATCTTTGCTACTCAGAAAATCTTTAATATTTTCGCAAAAAATGCTTGACTTACAGCGTCTTTCAGATGGATGAGGTACAATGGCGACAGTGTGCGAACCAATTACGAAGGTCTTTTTCCGAGACTTGCTTAAAACCCTCTTCTCAGGCTTCCTCTAGCTCTCGATAAGTTCTCGGTTTTAATTTTCTTAAGATAGACTTGATTTTTGACCAAAAATTTTCCATCGGGGCAAAGTCGGGAGAGTAAGGAGGTAGACGTTGCTGAATCAAGGTATGAATGCCAACTGTGCATCGTATCCAAAAGTTAGTGGCTCTCTTGTCTTTCGTGTGATCAGCAAAATTTATGGTTTTAAAAACGGTCTCTGGATAAGGCTTTCAGGGCTTACTTACCCAAGAAGCTATCAAGAATACCCACATTTTCCCACAAAGTACAAGAGAGCCAAGTTTTTAGTTTGGGTCATAGGTTTTAAAAATACCACAAAAAAAGATTCATATCTCAAATCAGCAACGCTACTTTTTCTAATTAACTTGAATAAACCGCCTTTGAACCATACTTCCTTTTTGAGAATCTGAGGGATTTTTACGGAAATCCCATTCCCATAATTGGACTTCAAGCTGTTTGATTTTATCGTTGGTATTATGTTTATTGTTATAGATAATACCAGCAGTTGTCAACAATTCTTCACAAACTTGAATATCTTTTGGGTTCTCTGACAAGCACCGACGTAGAGTTCTACGGTAACGAGTATCATACAAGGCAGGAATAATTTTTTCGAGATAGGAGCGAGCAATTACACCAGAATCATAGTGAGCTAAGACTTTATGGTAACGAACAATACCTGAGGTATTGCCCTTAGAAAACATCTGCATGGCTGTAAACGGATAAAATTCTAGTTGTGCTGCCCAACAGCTTATTAAACCCACAGTGACGATGGATATTAATAGGGGATAACCAAAACCTTGCCAAAAAGCGTGCAGTTCTCGATTCGCTATCTTCTTAGCAGAAGATGGTGGGTTAGACAAGCTCAATTGATACAGTTTTTCCCCTAAAAATGATAACCCTGGCAAGAATATAAAGGGAGTCAATATCCAGCATAAAGGCAGAGCTAGAACAATAAACTTACATCCAGAAAATCCTCGATAACAGTGGTCTTGACTGATAATATTGATCCTATCTGTCAGAACAATTTCTTCCAAGTTTAGTCTATGCTGGTCATTATATTTATCTAAATCTAGCTGGCTAAAATCCTGAAACTGAAGTTGCTCAAAAATGTCCAGAAACTTGAGAACACGAACATTTCGACAACAGGTAGGAGCTAAACCATCATAGATTATGGTTATAGGTTTTTGATGGGATGCGTACCAATTAGCGATCGCTGGGCGGAGTTGATCGAAGTCCACGAAAATTAATTGCAAGAGAATCAGATCGAGAAATAAAATGTCTTGGAAAAACAAAATGCCGATGTGCATCATCGCCATGAGGGGAGGAATAATCCAGCGCGCTCTTCGTGAAAAAAGTACCGCTCCATAGGCTAATTCACTACCGACTCCAAATAAACCTAACAAGGCAAAAACAATATCAGGGGCATGATTCCAGTGTACTGCTAAAGAAAAGTCAAACTGCATTGGAGCCAAGGCGGTGCTATACAGTTGAAATCTCATATTATCTGCTCCCCACCACATCAAACCACCATTACGAAGCTTGCTAAGTCCAGCCATAACATACGGGATAGCAATAACAACCCAACAGGCATAACGAGACCAGCCATAGACAGGTGCGTTACGATGAAGAACTGGTACCGCTTGACCTCGATACTCTTTCCAGAGACGGTCAATTGATAAACCATCGCCGCAAGGAGTAAAAGAGAGAATAGCCAACAGATAAATAGGAATTAATCCCGTGTGAAAAAAGTGACTGTATTGACGTAGAATACCTCCGACAAGCAAACAACAGAAAAATGCCAACGGAATTATAATTTTTGTTCGCCAACCTATAATCGCTAAAAATAAAACTAATCCCGTTAACCAATCCAAAATTTGTAGGCTGTTATAACTTCTGACAAAATTATCAAAACCAGGTAATTGCTCAAATAAACCGATGACACCGAGGGGATAGCGCATACCCTCTGGAAGCCAAGCACTGCTCGGCATATCTTCAATGCCAATTATTAATATTAATGACACTCCACAGGTAATAATTCTAATTATGCCCAGTGACTCTGGTGTGGCTTCTCCCACAAAACGGCGAAAAAATTTAGGGCTGGTGACTAGCCAAGTAATTAATCCAGAGCCAAGAAAAATCAGTATACTAGACCGAATGGGAAAGTCGGGGGATGTTAATTCCAGTAATGTAGTCCACAAGCCCCCTATTACAATAGTAGCTACTATACACACCCAAAAGCGCATTTTATTATATCTCTCCATAGGATCACCATTTTAGTCTTCGTTACAATCAACCAACTCCAGTCAAAATATAACCTATATCGTCGATTTTTTCTCAAGCAATGGACATCTACATAATATAATCCAACTGGCTCTCCTCGACTTTGTGTGATAATCAGTGCTTATCATTCGTAGGAGTCTTTTTCGGCAAGGCTTTGCAGACTATATTCCCAGAAAATTATCCCTATTCTTCGGCTCTTCTCGACTTTGTGTGATAATTTTTGCTTATGGAATCGTGAAATGCTTATCGGGCAAGACTTTTAGTGCTATTTTGCGGATATTCTATCAGTATAGACCTCGTTTCCACACAGAAACAAGAAGAGCCATTTTTACATTCCCCAAGATGTTTTTACGAAAAACTGTCATTGTAGAAACTACTATTAAGAACTATGGTTCTTCGTTACTTGGTATGGTTCAATAGGGGGGCATAAATTGACTAAATCCTTATCTGGCAAGAGTTCTATTGATTAGTTCGTTCTAGAGCAAAAACAATTGACAAAAATCGCATCAATGTCCTTACGGATTTAGTATCAGTTCACTGTTTACCGAACAATGAAAAAAGCTCCCCAGTTATCGCCGATGATACCAACGGGTAAATAATTTTTCTAACTCCACCCAAACGAATAATAAGGTACTAAATCCCAAACAGATTAATAATTCTTCTTTAGTTAAAAATTGAGTGCCGAAAAAATCCCGCAGAGCAGGAACATAGATTAACATCAGTTGAAAAATTGTCGTCAGGGTTACTGCTACCCAGAGATAGGGATTAGTCAAAGGATTCATTTCTATGGTAAGATGATCGCTCGATCGCACGGAAATGGCATGACCCATCTGAGCTAAACAGAGAGTAGTAAAAACCATAGTTTTCCATGAACCAGTATTGCCAAAAAGCGGATCCAAGCGCACAGCGATCAACATTTGAGTGATATTAATAATCGAAAAAATAATCCCAATTCTCACAATATAACTGCCCAAACCGCGAGCAAAAATACTTTCTTGGGGACTAAAAGGAGGGCGACGCATAATATTAGGAGAAGCGGGTTCCACTGCCAAAGCTAAAGCAGGTAAACCATCAGTAACTAAATTCATCCAGAGAATTTGTAGGGGAGTTAGGGGAGTAACTAAACCCAAAAGAGGCGAAGCAGCGATAGTAATCACTTCCCCGATATTACTGCCGAGAATATATTTAATAAAACTGCGAATATTGTTATAAACCACTCGCCCTTCTTCCGTGGCAGCGACGATGGTGGCAAAATTATCATCAAGGAGAATCATATCACTAGCCTCTTTGGTGACATCGGTGCCGGCGATTCCCATGGCAATGCCGATATCTGCTTGTTTCAGGGCCGGAGCATCATTCACCCCATCTCCGGTCATAGCGACAAATTTACCCTTTTTTTGCAAGGCGCGGACAATAGTTAATTTATGTTCGGGGGAGACACGGGCATAGATGTTAGTTTTGTCAATGATGTTTTCTAGCTGAATTGGTGATAATTTATCTAATTCTCGCCCTGAGATCACTAAAGCTCCCGATTGGGCAATACCAAGACTCTTAGCCACCGCTAGAGCGGTTAATTGATGATCGCCGGTGATCATGATTGGACGGATTCCCGCTTCTCGACACCTAGCCACGGCGATTTGTGCCTCCGGTCGCGCTGCGTCGATCATACCGACCATTCCTAACCAAATTAGGGCATCTTCGCTGATTTCAGTTGATTCTGGTGGATAAATCAGGTTTTTATACGCTAATCCTAAGACTCGTAAACCCCTGTTAGCCATAGCATTGTTAGCGACTAAGACTTTTTCTTTTTCCCTATCCCCAAAAGGAAGACTTTCTAATCCCGATTGGTAGGAGAGACACTGTTCAAGGATTAATTCCGGGGAACCTTTGGTAAATAGTACGCGATTGACTCCTTGACAAATGACCGACATTCGCTTTCTTTGGGAAGAAAAGGGGATTTCAGCGATTCTAGGGAACTCTTGCTTGGTTAGGGATAAATTTAAGCCCGCTTTCGCCCCTAAAACTAATAAGGCTCCTTCCGTGGGATCGCCTAAAATGCTATCGTGACCGTTATCGAGGTTTAAACTGGCATCGTTGCAGAGGATACTGGCAATTAAAAGATGATGTAATTCTAGATCGGTTTTGGGATCGATCGCCCGTTGCTCGGAGTCTAAAAATTGTCCTTTTGGGCTATATCCTTCCCCAGTAACTAAAAAATTACGATTAATTGTCTCTATCTCGCGTACAATCATTTTATTTTCCGTTAGCGTCCCAGTTTTGTCGGAACAGATCACATTAACGGAACCAAGGGTTTCTACTGCCGGCAGTTTACGAATCAAGGCCTGACGTTTGACCATGCGTTGGGTACCTAGGGCGAGAGTCAGGGTGATAACTGCGGGTAATCCTTCGGGAACGACGGCTACTGCCATACTAAGGGAAACTTCGACCAATTCCTCTAGGGCCGACCAACCTGCATTGATCAGGCCGATGGTAATAGTCAGGGCCACTAGAATGAGAGAACCAGCAACAAGGACATTACCCAAGTGAGTCATTCTTTTTTGGAGAGGAGTGGGTTCATTGCCGACTGTTGCTAACATTTGAGCGATTTTGCCTAATTCCGTTGTCATCCCCGTATTGGTAACGATGACCTTGGCCCGGCCTTGCAGTACCTCTGTTCCAGTAAAGACAAAATTTAAGCGATCGCCAAGGGGAGTATCCCTGTCTAAGGGGTCAATGGAGGCGGATTTATTAACACTATTTGCCTCTCCTGTCAAGGCCGATTCGCGAATTTGCAGGTTAAAAGCTTCGATAATTTGGCCGTCGGCGCTGATTTGGGTTCCCGCTTCAATCAGCATGATGTCCCCGGGGACGAGATTAACCGCGTCTATTTCCCCGCGTTGACCCTCGCGAATAACATTAACTTGGGGAGAGGAAAGTTTTTTTAAAGCGGCCAGAGCTTTTTCGGCGCGACTTTCTTGCAGATAGCCGAGGATACCATTGAGGATGACAATTGTTAAGATAGCGATCGTATCTTTGAAGGGAACACCAATTTTAGCCAGATGACCGCGCTGCAATTCCAGTAAATCCAGTCCTCCGGAAATTATGGCCACGGCAATTAAGAGGAGGAGCATAATATTGGTAAACTGATCTAGGAGAATTTGCCAATTACTGCGCCCTGGACGTTCTTTTAGTTCATTTTTGCCATAATATTTAATTCTTTGGGCGATTTGCTCCCTATTGAGGCCATTAACAGCCGAACTACCGAGGATAGATAGGGTGGTTTCCACCGGATAGGTATGCCAAGGTTGTTGCAAGTTAAGCCTAGAATGGGCAGAATAGTCGGCATTAGCGGCCATGGCAAGTGAAGATAGTTGATCTAAATAGATCTTAGCCCTTTCTTTCCCCGGTAACAGGAAAAAACAAATGTTTAAACTGGCTCTTCCTGCTCATAGACAGTCTTAACGAGTAATGTAGATAAGTAGCTGGTTATAATTAAATTGAAGATAGATCCCCCCTTGATCCCCCCTTGATAAGGGGGGTGTCTGAAAGTTTTTAACATCTACCTACTTAGTCAACAGCTTAGTAGGGCAAAGTAAACCAAAATTGTGAACCTTTTTCGTCATTATTCATAATGCCAATTTCACCTCCGTGAGCTTGGATAATTTGACGACATAGATATAAACCTAGTCCTAAACTAATCTGATTATTATTGTTGCCTCGTTGATAGCGATCGAATAATCGTTTTCTCTGGGTTTCGCTAATTCCCACCCCATTATCGGCAATAGTACACCGGAGATAATTGCCCTCTAGTCTAGCTGACAAAGTGATAATTATCCCTTGAGGATTATGTTTAAGGGCATTGGCTAATAAATTCTCAAAAACTCGCCAGAGATGGTGAGCATCGGCATTAACTAAGGGTAAATCGGGAGAAAAATTATTAATTAAAGTTGCTTGATTTTCCCTTAATCTTAACTCCCATTCCTGACCGATCTGTTGACCGATTTCGTAGAGAGATAAAGGCTTTAGTGCTAGGGAAACTCCCCAAAGATCATTTTGTTGGGTTTCGACAAGAGAATCAATTAAAGTTAATTGTCGATCGCAACTGTTGGCCATCTGTTGTAAAATCTTCCGGGATACTTCTTTAGTTTCTCCCTGAGAATTTTTAATTAAATTATTTAAGATCATTGACATCCCGATCACGGGATTGCGGAGATCGTGAGAGACAGCATGAAGATAAATTTCTAAAGTTTCTTCAGTTTTTTGACGTTCTTTAATTTCGTTTTGTAGTTGTTTTTTTTGACGGCAAATAGTTAATTGATTTTCAATGCGTGCCATCACTTCTTCCCCTTGAAAAGGTTTAGAAATATAATCGACACCTCCCACTTGAAAAGCTTTGACTTTATCTAAGACATCATCAAGAGCGCTGATAAAAATCACGGGAATTTCTCTGGTTTTTTCATCAGCTTTTAACTGTTCACAAACTTGATAACCATTGAGATCGGGCATATTAATATCGAGAAGGATCAGATCGGGAATTAGCGATCGCACTGTATTCAGGGCCATCTGTCCATTAATCGCTTTGCGTACCTGATATCCCTTCTCGGTGAGCATAATCGACAATAGCCGCACATTATTGGGCAAATCATCGACAATTAAGACACTAGGGCGCGGTGTGAGTTGAGTCATGCCGGTTATTTTATAACTCAAACTATTTAGTAAGTAGCTGGTTATAATTAAATTGAAGATAGATTTTGGGTTCGATCCCCCCTGCCCCCCTTGATAAGGGGGGTATCTGACAATTTTTAACACCTACCTACTTAAAAGTGTATAAAAAAACAGACGCAACACTTGCATCTGTTACAAAATTAACTATATTTTGAGGACAAGAACATCTAAGGATTTTCACCACCGACAGCGATGCCTGTACCATAAATCTGAGCATTTGTCAAGTTAATTCTCTCCATTGATGCACCCGTCACATCAGCATCATAGATCATGGCACTGGTGAAATTAACTCCATTGAGATTAGCTTGATTCAAACTGGCATTAGTCAGAAAAGCTGCGGTTAAATTTGCGCCTTCTAGGTTGGCATCGGTCAAATCTGCGCCCTCTAAGTTGGCTTCCTCCAGATTAGCTCCCTGTAAATTCGCTTTTCTCAAATCTGCACCGATTAGATGCGCCCCTCTTAAATCTGCACCCTGGAGATCACACCCCGGACATTCCCGCGTATTCAATAATTGTTGCACCTGTCGGGGATTTTCCGCACCGACGGGGTTAATCAGCAGTAAGGAAGCTAGGGAACCTAGGGCAATCATTAAAGTCCTTTTCATCGTTTTAGCCTCCTCTTTCGTTTTCCTCTCTACTTTTAGGATAGGAAAAAAGCGGCTAACCAACTTCCCCCAATCGGGCTAATTCTCCTGTTCTCTCACTTTTGCTTGCTTTTGCTAGTCGATCTCTCCTTTGATGACAGTTGCGATCGCTGCTCGGGCATTTTCCTTAAATTCCTTGACATCAACGCGACTTAATAACCAAACTGCCAGGATCATTCCCAATGCTTGCAGGAGGAAAACTAAGCTATAGGCTAAAACTGGACTAGAAAAGATAACTTTACCGATATTTAAAATCGTACCGCCCAAAACCGTGGCTAATCCCCGGGCGATCGCTTGTGATAATCCCCAAGCGCCGATAAAAGTTCCCGCAGTTTCGGCAGCGGTTAAATCTAACATTAAACTGGTAGCGCCGGCGGTAATCATTCCCGAAGCTAAACCGAAAAAGAGCAAGCTTGATTTTAATAAACTTTGATTAGCAGAAAAGCCGGCAAAAATCAAGAGAATAAAACAAATTGTTGCAAAAATACAGCCATATTTAGTGGTTTTTTGTTTACCGATGCGGGGAATGAGCATAAATCCCGTGGCGGCAATACCAAAAAGGGTTCCAGTTCCCCAAAAAGCGTTTAATTGGGTGGTTTGGGCGATACACATCCCAAAAACCTCGCCACCAAACGGTTCCATAATTGCATCCTGCATAAATAAACTCAAAGTCATCATCAGCAGGAAGGTGAAAAATAAACCGGTTTGCCGACTAGCGGTGAGAACTTGTAGGGCATCTTTAAAGGTAATTTGATCCTCTCTTTGCACAAGAGTGGACCGACTACTAAAACGAGAATATTTTTTTTCTACGCCAAAAGTCGCTAAAATACAGAGACCGAAAACGATAGCGGGCATAATCGTGAACACGGGGTTAATTGTCGCCTGTAGTTGCGGAATATTGGCTATAGGGGCTGATTGAGTCGGATCATAGGTCAAAATATCTGTACCGCAGATATTGGGAGTATCCAGCAAACGAGAACTAACGATCGCCCCGACGACGATTCCCACCATCAGCATTGACCAAACTATACCAACTAATTGCGATCGATTATCTTCATCGGACACATCCACCAAGAGGGCGGAAAAAGGGGTGGAACTGGCACTTAAAGCGAGTCCGTAGAGGGCGAAAATTAAGGCTAAGAGGGCAATCCAAGCGTAGGAAACGGTATTCCATCCCGAAGTTTGAATACTAAGTCCCAATTGCCAGACTACCTGCAAAGCAATAAAAGCTAAAGCGGTAAAAACTGCCGCCCCAATCCAGACATAACCGCTGCGATGATGACCAAAAATAGTTTTACCGTCGGATCTTTGCCCAAACCAGATGCGTGCTGGACTAACAAACTGGTGCATAGCGATCGCAGCTGCGGCGAGAAAGGGTAAAACTTTTAACTCATCGATCATAATCCGATTGAGAACCCCCAAAGTCAGCAGGGACATAATACCTAGTCCCATCTGAAAGAGTCCTAAGCGAAACATGGTGAAAAGTCCCAGTTTTGGCCGGGGTTTTGGGGATGAGTGAGTAGAATTGGAGATATCGCTGGTAGCCATGGTTAAATCAATACGGGAAAAAAGCCAGTATTTAAAAATTTAACGCAGGACGAGCAGACATCTTCTGGGGATTTAAGTTTCTATCTCCGATAACCAAGTGGTCAGATCTGTCAAGCTGGTAAAATCGAGCAGCGCTTCTCCTAAAGTTTCTAATTGTTCTAGAGATAGTTCTTGGATTTGTTGGCTTAAAGTCGAGGATATTTCACCTAAACGACGGTTAAGTAGCCGTAGAATCAAAGAAACCGCTTCTTCTCGTCTTCCTTCCTCTCTTCCTTGTGCTTTTCCACTTTCCCGGATATCCTGATAAATGACTGATTCGCGCATAATTTCTTCCCTTAATAAGCTTCTGATTATTTCTTTACTTAATACTAAACCCGCCAGAATTGCTGTAGCGATTGGGTGAGGGAGAGGGGTTCTACCAATAACCATTGGGCGAAGTCACGACTATAATTTTGGTGGAGAAACTTACAGATGTTATCATATATTTATTTATTCTAATCAATGAGATATTTATAGTGTTTCTCATCAAGATGAAGTGTAACCTAATTTGGTATCAACGAGCGACTCCCCAAAAGGAAAACTTTGTACCTCATCATTAATATAACTGCTGTAAATTCGATCGAGAGATGGGGAGAGATAAGTGTAGATAAGCTAAGACGCATTTAAAGCGCTTATTCTTAAGATTAGCCGAATCTCCCCCAATCCCTTTACTGTTGCCTCTTGCAAGAGTGCCTCTTGCCTCGTCTCAACAAGCAATTTAAATGCGCGGGCAGCTTAACAATAAAACTGAGCCTCAAGGAGACTCAGTTTCTAGTTTTTTAAGGACGGGAAATTAACGAATGTACTCTTTGAGGATACTATTACGGTTAGGGTGACGCAGTTTCCGCAGGGCCTTGGCTTCTATTTGACGAATGCGCTCGCGAGTGACGTTGAAAATCTGGCCGATTTCTTCGAGTGTTTTCATCCGGCCGTCATCTAAACCGTAGCGCAGCCGCAGCACATCGCGTTCGCGAGGACTAAGGGTATCGAGGACGTTTTCTAAATCCTCGCGTAACAAATTTTTAGAAACTTCATCTTCTGGGGTTTCCCCATCCGCTTCGATAAAGTCTCCTAAACGGGAATCTTCTTCTTTACCGATAGGAGTCTCTAGAGAAATCGGTAATTGGGCAGATTTGGCAATAAAACGCAGTTTTTCGATGGTCATCTCCATCTTGGTGGCGATTTCTTCCTCGGTGGGTTTGCGACGCATTTCCTGAGAAAGAATCTTGGTGGTTTTTTTGATCCGGGAGATGGTTTCGTAGAGGTGGACGGGGAGTCGAATGGTGCGGGATTGATCGGCGATCGCTCGAGTGATGGCTTGACGAATCCACCAAGTGGCATAGGTGGAGAATTTATAACCCTTTTCGTGGTCGAATTTTTCGGCGGCGCGGATCAAACCGAGGGAACCTTCTTGAATTAAATCTTGGAAGGAAAGACCGCGATTCATGTATTTCTTGGCGATCGAAACCACTAAACGCAGGTTCGATTGTACCATTTTTTCCTTAGCGCGACGACCATGGTACAAACGACGCTTAAAGGCCGATAAGTATTCCTTTGATTTCGCCAGCCATTCTTCCACCATGGGAGCCATTAGCTCCGTCTTAGCTAAATAAGCCTTAATATCCGATAATTTCGGTTCTTTTTCCGATTTTTCGGCGATAATTTTTTCGATGCGCTCGAACAAGAAAACCTGTTTTCCCCATTCGGCATCGCTATAGAGGCGAAAGTCCTCGCGAATGCGTTCTAATTTCAGTAGATCGGCGATTTTTCTCGCTAATTCGATCTCCTCTTCCGCTCTCAATAACCGAATCCTGCCGATCTCTTGCAGATAAATCCGAATCGAATCTTCTGTATAGGGTTTTTTTCTAGCGGCGTCGCGACGACGAGCGCTGGCAAGGCGGCGGGTTTTTTTGCCATCGTTGCTATCGCTGACTTCTTCTAGCTCTAACTCGATATCCTCATCATCGAAGTCTTCGTCTAGGTCAATCAAATCTAAATTCAATGGCGGCTCGGTAAGGGTTAGTACATTGTGGGCCTGCGTCATGCCGTTTTCCTCTTGCTCCTTCTGTGCAAAACTAGAAGATCGAATCTCAATCTAGGTGATACTGAACGAATTTGTGTCTCAAATCCGAGACGGGCAAAGACTTTTCCGATTGTAGCTTTAATTACAACAAATGGGAGAAGATTTTTGCTTAAATTTCCTTGTGTCGATGCGATTTTAGCGACACGGAATGCTGTTTTAGCTCGGTCAACTCATAATCTGGCTCCTGCAAAAATTGGGTAAATGGCTGGAGGACTGAAATCCGATCGCCGGTTTGTCTGCGGTGTTGACCAGATAGCTAACAATCAAAGGAATTATTGGACGGGTTAACTGTTCCCATTGACAAGGGGAACAGCATCCCCATTTGCCTTGGCTAATTCTTTTAGTCTTTAGCTATTGTATTTAATTTGATCAGATTCTTGCGGGTAAATTTCATCCCTCATTGCTTTTACGCGAATCTGTTTTTGGTACATTCGCACCATGATTAATCAGAGCGCAAGCTCATAATATTAACTTAGCAACATTTTAGAAATTTGCGAGACAAATTTAAGATTTTCTCCAACAGCACCGTGGGAATTATGAATTATGAATTATGAATTATGAATTGGGGTGGTCACTGCCTGCGCGTTGCGGGGGGAAGTGGGGTAGTGGGGTGATGGGGTAGTGGGGGAATTTCAACTAAAACCCTAACACCCTAACACCCTAACACCCTAACACCCTAACACCCTATCTAGACTTGTAGCATTTCTGGGGTTTTTTCCTTCTGCTGCAGTGCGACATGGAGACGGTTTAAGGCGCTGACGTAGGCGCGAGCGGAGGCGACAATAATATCGGTATCGGCCGCGCGAGCAGAATAGGTGCGTCCTTCGTAACGGAGACGGATAGTCACTTCTCCCAAAGCATCGATTCCCTCGGTAACTTCCCGCACCGAGAAAGAGATTAATTCGTTCGGAATCTTCACCACTCGATCGATCGCTTTGCAGAGAGCATCCACTGGGCCTGTACCAATGGCCGCATCGGATAACTCGCTACCGTCGGGAGTGCGAATCGTTACCGTGGCCGTGGGCCGGGCGCTATTACCACAGGACACTTGTACTAGCTCAAGGCGGAAGTGATCGGGAACCGTATCGATTTCATCGTTAACAATCGCTTCCAGATCGCGATCGGTGATTTCCTTTTTGCGATCAGCCATTTCCTTAAACTGGATGAAAGCGTTATTAAGTTCCGTTTCCGAAAGCTCAAAACCCAATTCCTGTAAACGAGAGCGAAAAGCGTTGCGGCCGGAGAGTTTACCGAGGACGATCTGATTATGGGTTAAACCGATCGATTCTGCATCCATAATCTCATAGGTGAGTTTATGTTTTAACACCCCGTCCTGATGGATTCCCGACTCGTGTGCGAAAGCGTTAGCACCGACGATCGCCTTATTCGGTTGCACGATCATGCCGGTAAGATTAGAAACTAGGCGAGAAGTGCGATAGATTTCCTTGGTGTTGATCTTGGTTAAAGGTTCCGTGGACTCTGCTGGACGACCGAGGAAAGGATTAAAATAGGAGCGCCGGACATGAAGGGCCATCACCAATTCTTCTAGGGAAGCATTACCGGCGCGCTCACCGATACCGTTAATAGTACATTCCAACTGTCGAGCGCCATTTTTAACCGCTTCGAGGAAATTAGCCACCGCTAACCCTAAATCGTCGTGACCATGGACGGAGATAATCGCTTGGTCGATATTGGGGACATTTTCCTTAATTCCCCGGATTAAAGCCCCAAATTCGCTGGGGGTGGTGTAACCGACGGTATCGGGAATATTAACGGTGGTAGCTCCTGCGGCGATCGCTCTTTCGAGGACTTGATAGAGGAATTCCGGATCGCTGCGGCCGGCATCTTCGGGGGAAAATTCCACATCATCAACGAAGGATTTGGCATAGGCCACCATTTCCGGCACAATGTCAAGAACTTCCTGACGGGTCTTCTTAAGTTTGTATTGGAGGTGGATATCGGATGTGGCTAGGAAGGTGTGAATTCTGGGCTTGGCGGCGGGTCTGAGCGCATCGGCGGCTGATTTGATATCTTTTTGAGTAGTGCGGGCTAATCCGCAAATAATCGGGCTATCAGCTTCGCCGCCGACGCTGGCGGCAATTTTCTGCACCGCATCAAAGTCCCCCGGACTAGCGTGGGGAAAACCTGCTTCAATGACATCAACTCCCAGTCGTGCCAGTGCGCGGGCTATGGTTAGCTTCTCATCCACATTTAAAGCGGCACCCGGGGACTGTTCCCCATCTCGAAGGGTGGTATCGAAGATAATCACACGGTCTGGACTGGTATTCATAGTTTTTTTGTACCGTTAACGAACTTGGGAGTTGTTCCTCTGATTATAGCAGCCGAGGCCGAGGGGGTTATAAGGAAAATTGCCCTGAGAATTTCCCAACTTGCTCGCGCTTTTCCGGCTTGCCCTTTTTTTGGCTACCATAGAGGGTATAGATAAATTGGCGAGGGATTTAACAATGTTTGGCAAACCAGGGAAGGAACCGAACCCACCGGAGGTAAAAGACCTACAGGAGGTGATGTTTTCAATTAAGCAAAATCTCGAACCGGATCAGGATAAAACCGATATTAATCTTGTTGAGACTCCTACTCCAGAGGTGGTTACTGTAGTTGAAAATATTAGTAAAATTCTCTCTCCCTATTTTATCGTTTTAGTGGGTTTATTTCTCTATGATCGGAATAGTTTTATCGGTTTTTTATTAGTCTTTACGGGAGTTTTAGCGATTTTTGGGGTTTCTCTCAAGGATATTAATAAACTCGTTGAAGAAGGGAAAAAGTTTTTCCAATCTAAGTAGTTTTATCCTCTGGATATGGTGATAACTGATAACTGATAACTGATAACTGATAACTGATAACTGATATAAGATTATGTCTTTAGTTGCATCTTTACTCGATCGAGTATCTCCTCAGAGTTTACAACAATTGCGAGCCAGTGATCGATCTTGGCAAGCTTTGCGTTTAGAAAATCCGCTTATTCCCACGGTAATTAATCAAAGTCAAGAATCTTTAGGAGAGACGGATTTTGATCTAGTTATTGCCGGGGGAACTTTGGGAATTTTCATCGGGGCCGCTTTGCAAACTAGGGGCTGGCGTGTGGCATTATTAGAAAGAGGTATTCTGCGCGGTCGTGAGCAGGAGTGGAATATTTCCCGTTTAGAATTAAGCAGTTTTTTAGAGTTAGATTTATTGACCGAAGCTGAATTAAATCAAGCGATAGCTACGGAATATAATCCTGCTAGGGTGGGATTTTATCAAGGTTATGAGCTTTGGGTCAGAGATATTTTAAATATCGGTGTTGATCCGGTTTATTTGCTAGAGACTTTAAAAACTAAGTTTTTGCAAGCGGGAGGGAAGTTATTAGAAAATTCGGGGTTTAGTGGGGGGATTATTCATCCCGATGGAGTAATGGTTAAAACGGGAGAAGTAACTTTAAAAACCCGTTTATTAATCGATGCCATGGGTCATTTTTCGCCAATTGCAAAACAGGCAAGAAAAGGAGAAAAACCCGATGGAGTTTGTTTAGTGGTGGGTAGTTGCGGTCAGGGTTTTCCCAGTAATGAAACTGGTGATTTGATTTATTCTTTTACCCCAATCTTGCACCAATGTCAATACTTTTGGGAAGCATTTCCCGCTAGGGATGGTCGGACAACTTATTTATTTACCTATCTTGATACCCATCCCGATCGCTTTAGTTTAGAATTTTTGATGGAGGAGTATTTAAGATTACTGCCAGAGTATCAAAAGGTAGATTTAGAAGCGGTAAAATTTCAGCGTTTTCTAGCGGGTTTTTTCCCTGCCTATCGTCAAAGTCCTTTAAAAATGCCTTGGTCAAGAATTCTGGCAGTGGGAGATAGTAGCGGTAGTCAATCTCCGGTAAGTTTTGGTGGTTTTGGGGCAATGGTCAGACATTTAAAAAGGCTAACTTTCGCCATCGAGGAAGCTTTACAAATCGATGCTTTAAACCGAGAAGATTTAGCACTTTTACAACCCTATCAACCTAATATATCGGTAACGTGGCTATTTCAAAAAACCATGAGCGTCCAGATATATGCTAACCCTAATCCCAATCAAATTAATGACTTAATGAGTGGAGTTTTTCGGGTAATGGATAAGTTGGGAGATGAGGTCTTAAAACCGTTTTTACAGGATGTGGTGCAGTTTTCTTCGCTTTCAAAAACTTTGCCTTTGGTTAATCCTCAATTAGTTTTACCGATGATTCCGCAAGTGGGTATCAGTCCTTTTATCGATTGGACGGGACATTATTTTAATTTAGCTTTGTATAGTGGTTTATATCCCTTAGCAACCAGCTTAAAACCTGTTTTAGAAAAGTTACCCGACAAGCAAAAATATCTTTATCATCGTTATTTGGATAGTTGGAAATATGGCTCTGGGGGAGATTTTATCAGTAATCAGTGATCAGTGATCAGTAAACAGTGAACTGATTACTGATAGGGTGCATCTCTTATTGGTGACATTCTCTCACATATTGGTGAGCAGCAGAAGTTATTCCAAGAGGGCGAATGCAATTCGCCCCTACAATAATATTATCGCGTCAATGGTAGGGGCGCACTGCGTGCGCCCAAATGTAATATAGATATTTCTACAAAATTGAGATGCACCCCATCTGATAACTGATAACTGATAACTGATAACTGATTTAATCTTTATCTTGAAAAAATTGTTGATCGAGATAATTAACTTTAGCATAGGGTTCTAAAGCGGAGAGAATTTGTCGGCCATAACTGCGAGCATTGACACGATTATCAAGAACAGCCACACAACCTTGACACTCCCGGAGAGACTGAACAGATTTCTGAATTTCCCTCACTGCTGTGGGTAAAAGATAGGCACGAAACCAGTCGAGATGTTGTCGTTTATAGTAGGCAATTTTGCCAGCAACGAGAGGATTTTCGGGGGAGGGTAAGGGTAAAGTAGCGATAATTAATAAACTGGGAGTGATAAATTTTTCTTGATGGGTTTGCCAGAATTGCCAACCACACACCAGAATAGTATTATTATTAATCTCAGTTTTTTCCACTTGCACTCGCGAACCGTAATCGGCTGCCATTTGGGTGGCAATTTGTGCCTTGAGGGGAACATCTTCAATCAGGATCACGATCGGTTGTTCACTGGTATGATTAGCACTAACTAATTCCCGCACTTGCTTTAATAACATCGGTTGAAATTCGGGCGTATTGGGGGCGCTGATGCGATCGGGTAGATATAAATGAATATATTCACTTTCGCGATCGGCTGCAAACTTTAGAGTTAAAATTTCTCCGATACCCTGATTTTGACGGTATAAATTAGCGGATTTTTCGCTATCTAAAAAACTGCCGATTAAAACAAAGGGTTGCTGCTGCCAAATCGGTTTGAAAAAACTAGCCACCTCCAAAGGACTGATTTTTAGGGTAAATTCTTCTCGATCTCGATCTACGGATGTCCAGAGGAGATAATTATGCTCGGTGATTTTTGCCGCTAAAAGTTGCCAAGCAGAATCAGTGGCTAAGTCTTGATCCAAGCGTTGCAGCAGGGCAATTATATATTCTTTTTCCTTGGCATCAATGAGATAGCAATTATAGGGATTAATGGGATGACCAAGAATACTTTGGCTAAGTTGTGCTTTAATTAAGTCTATAAACTCTCTATGCTGGGGATATGCTGACTTTAAAGCAGACCATTGTTCGGGAGTAATGGTGACGGTGAGATAATCTACTAGACAAGTTTCTAAATCTTCGGCTCGATCGATTATAGTGGCGATATTCTGGGGAAAATGACCGAGATTGCCCAATTTATCCTCTAACCATTGTTGGGGTGTGGTGAGGAGTAAACCGGTAAAATTAGCCGGAAAGCGATCGCTTTTGAGGATATCTCGCTGAGTTTGTAACCATGCTTGCAGATGGGGGATTTCCACTTCTAACAGTAGGTTTACTTCCGACTCCGGGGCAACAATCAGAACAGGTGTATCACCCAAAAGAGCCGGGGTGAGATAACTGAGACAATAACGGGACAGAGTAGTTCCAGTTTGTATGAGAGAGGACCGTTTTAAGCGTAAAGCTCTAGCCACCAGTCGCCCCATAGTGAGATGATGAGACCAGTAAAAGCGCCCTTGTTCGCGTAAAAAAGCGCGTAGAGAAGAATGAACCGCTGCTTCTAATAAAACCATCTCATCTCAGTTATTGGTTATCAGTAGTCAAACCTACTCCCGCGAGTTGACCGTGGATATTTTAAGTTTATGCTGTCCCATCTGCTTTTTACCTGCGACTTGGTGTGAGATGATCTAGAAATGTGTATTTCATGAGAAGGATAAAGAAAAGTAATGGCAGAAATTCAGTTTTCCCGGGGGTTAAAAGAACCAGTTGTTCCCGATATCCGCTTAAGTCGCACTAAAACGGGAGAGAAAGGATCGGCAAAATTTTATTTTGAGCAACCGATTATCCTCGGAGATCAACAAACCGAGGAAATCACGGGGATGTATCTCGTCGATGAAGAAGGAGAAATCGTCACCAGGGAAGTAAAAGGCAAATTCATCAACGGTAAACCCACGGCGATCGAAGCTACGGTTATTTTCAATTCTCCCGCAGAGTGGGATCGTTTTATGCGTTTTATGGAACGTTACGGTAGCGAAAACGGTCTAGAATTTACTAAATCTTCCTGATTTTACCCTTAGCTTCTGGCAATTTGTCAAAAAACCCGCATTCGGGATCGATGCGGGTAGAGGTGAAAAATCAGAGGAAAAACCTATTTAACTCCCAACAATTCCACATCGAAAAGTAAAGTCGCGTTGGGAGGAATTACCCCACCGGCACCCCGCGCACCATAACCCAATTCTGGGGGGATAATTAAGGTACGCTGCCCACCGACTTTCATCGATGCGACTCCTTCATCCCATCCTTTGATCACTTGACCCACTCCAATGGTAAAGGTAAAAGGTTGATTGCGATCCTTGGAACTATCGAATTTTTTGCCGTCTGTCAGGGTTCCCGTGTAGTGAACAGTCACTTTTTGACCTTTTTGGGGAGTTTCTCCGGTTCCTTCCACGATATCGATGTATTTTAGTCCCGAATCGGTGGTAACTGCTTGATCTAAATCCATGGAGATGATTTCCTTATTAATAGTTTGAGTGATAGGGGGTGGATTGGTTTCGGCGGCGATCGCATTGGTTTTTTCCCCTCCACCAAAGAGGGAAGCAACGATTAAAAATAAGCCACAAACCGCAATGATAGCAAAACTGAGCAAGATTTCGCGCATTGATTTCATAGTTCCCTAACGCCAGAGTTTATTCTCTAAGTCTCTCACCTGCCGTTCTAATCTATCAATCCTTCCCCGCAGTTCGTCCATTTCCGATTGTCGGGGAACCCCTAAATCCTGCAAGATCTGGCGAATATAGCGTTCTAAGTTATTCTCGAAGTTCCCTTGTTCAGACTTCATCTGTGTCATCAGATCATCAACAAAGTTTTTAGCCTGATCGGAATTGATTTTACCGTCTTTTACTAATTCGTCGCTCACTTCTTTGATCTTCTCTGCCACCATGGAAGTAGTGCCAATACCCATCAGCAGCAATTGTTTAATCCAGTCGCTATTATCCATTGTTTTCACACCTTTCAAGGAGACGGGGATAAAAATATCCCTATTCCATTATGGACTTTTGCGGCGGTAACGGCAGAGCGATCGAGTAGATAACCCCCCAAAGCTATCCCCGTGGAACTACCACCATCTAGGTTTAAACCGTCTGTTGCCGCCATTAACAGCAAAATTCGGGCTAATTCGCCTAAAGTTGCCCCCCTTCCCCCGACACGATTATGGATAGCAACTAGCAAAATTTTTCCTTCTCGGCTGACTGCGATCGCACTGCGGGAAGCTTGTTGATTTTGGAATGCCGGACTAAATTTTTCGGCATTTCCATCCAAAACTAGGCGCCCATTCTGCAATAATAGGGGGCCAGCACCTAAAATCTGGGGATAATTAGCAAAATCTCTCGGTAGGGTGACGCTATCGAGGTTGACTGTCTCACCAATCTTTAAATTAATATCTGTCTTTCGGCAGATGACTAAATAGCCGTTTTCCGGTATGTTTATACTATCCTGTGGCCAAAGATTATTTAATTTCTCCGTCACGCGATCGCCTTGGACGACTAACCCGGTTTCGCGCTCGGTGAGGGGATGATAATTACTCCCCCAATCGCGAGTATAACGACTGCAGCCGGCTGTCAGGAAAGCACTATTTAACTGGGTTAGGGGAAAACGTTGTCCGGTGGCAGTAATGAGAGTTTCCTCTAAACTCAGGCGATCGATCCTGATTTTACCACGATTATCCCATGCGATCGCTCCTCGGTTTAAAATTGGTCCGGATAACCATTTGCCATCCACACGAATTGCCCCCAAAGGTAACTGATTATTACGATTAAAAAAGCCGCCATTAATCATCGCTACTGCGTTACTTTCGCTATTAATCGTGATCAGGGGATTAGTGCCGCGCATTGAGGTGGAATTAGCGGTTATTGGTTTAATAGTTATCTGGGGATTTCTGGGATCGATTTCTAACCAAGTCACGGGAAACCAATCTTTGTCTAACTGGATATATTTTTGATTCCAGATTAACCCTGGTTGCCAAACAATGCGCTTTTCATCCATAGCATCGGGACGAGAATCAATGATAATTCGGGGAGGATTATCCACACTGCCGATCTGTAATCCGTAGGCAGTGGGAAGGTTAATTTTTAAACGACTGATCACTCCATTATTTTCTAAGGAAGTGATCTGAGTGGGTAAGTTATTATTGGAGTTACCTAGATCATCTTCATCGTTATTTTGGTTACTGTTGCTGATAGTTTGGGGTTGAAACCTAGAGATAAGCGATTGCTGGGCATTTCCTTCTAGGGTAATTACTGCTTGATTTTTTGCCTGACTGACTTGCCAAAAGGTCGGGCGATCAAGTTGAATAATAATCCTTTGTACTGCTCCATAATTTTCTAGCTGAATATCTTGAATCTGAGGAGCAGGAAAGTTAATAGTTAAACTATCGCCATTAATAGTGGTTGTTGCCCCCATTTTTAGTAAAATATCCGTAACGTCTAGCCAGCGATCAGAATCGATCAAATTAGCCGATAAAGTTTGTAAATTAAACCAGCTTATCGGTTGCTTTTTTGGATCATTTGTGCTAAGAAAATCCATGCCAAATAATTGTCTTGCTCCCGTGTCACCCATGGCGATTCTGGTATTATTTGCTGCTGTCCACTGTCGCCAAGAAACGGACAAAGAACGACCATTAAGAATAATTTTTCGTCCCTGTTGCTGGTTTGATAAATCCCTAGAAGCTAAAGTTATTGGTGATCTATGATCGGCTAAAGATATAGCTGGACTGCCGATAATTATCAAGGAAGTTACCGTTAAACAGATAGATTTGATAGTTAGGTAATTTAACTTCATAATTATCTCCCTAAATCACCTTGTTTAAGGGGAAATTTGACGATTTATATCCTTGGCAAGAGAGGCTAGAAAGGAGGCTATTTTCTTGATGGATAACCTCTAATAATTCTTCAGGTGTTACTACCATAGGTTTAGAGTTATATAGATAACTAGAGGCTTTTTTAAGTTGTTGATCGTAGGTAACTAAATAATCACAATTAGCGGCACTACTTAAAATTAAAACATCATTCGAGTGTACGAAAATATTGCGAATATCTCTAGCATTTTCCCAATATTGATCAAGTTTAACTAAATCAAAATCCAAGATAGTCACCTTTTCTTGAATCCGATCGACTATTTCAGGATGATTACGAACTTCTGCTAAAAATAATAACTCTTGTAAAACAATCGCATTAATAGCAAGACAAACGCGATCGAGTATTTCTCGATCGAATAAATGTACACTGGCAAGATCTCCTCGTAGATAAGAAGCCAAAACATCAGTATCTAAAAAAACTAGAGGTTTTTCCATTGATTTTCTTTTCCTATTTTCCCAGAAACAATATAATTATAGCGTTTCTCAAATAGATGAGGTTCGTTCTTGTAGCTGAAATAGTTGATATGTGCTTCACCTTGACGAGAAAGGCTAGATCATCGACGGCAATAACAAATTATAGCAATTGTCGGCTTTTTTTGATAACGCACCTGAAGGCTGATTCCTGACCACTGATGCTAATATGGAAAGATAGAAAACTAGCATCCGCAGGGAAAGGGTTATCACATTGACGCACACTTTTTTATTAGAACCGGGACGATGGAAATTAGAGGGAAGTTGGTTAGAACGAGATAAAATGCCCATACCGATCAAGGGTCGCCTACTAATCGCTTGGAGTCAAGACAATTGGTTTAGTTTAGTCAGTAAATTAATCTTTCCTGATGGGGAAAAAGAAGACATTTCCTTTCAATACCGCGGTCGTTTGGGAACAGGAAAAAGAGAATATACTTTTGTGCTGCAACAAAGTATTTTAGGACAAATCGAAGGAGAAGGTTGGATCGGTGCTGATACTATTATCCAACGTCATTGGGTATTAACAGACAGCCGGCGCGGGGGTTTTGAAACCTTTTATCGCATTAATAACAACAGTTACCATCTTGCCAGTGGTATTCTCAATCGTCACTACCTAATCAGTACCATGGAAGCGATTCTGGAACGTCAACTTTAAACTGAAGACTGATGACGGAGAAACGCTGGAAAATCGGCCGCATTTAAAGGTTTTAGCTAGGGTAATAGCTTCCGTTAGTCCAGGTAAATGCCGATAAAAGAGCGATCAATCTTAATACAATCAAAGGGATACTTTCTTAAATAACTTCAAGGGAAGAATAAATAAAAGCAATCTCCTGACTTCTGACTTCTGAATCCTAACCCCACCAACAAACTTTTTCAGCCAACCCTAATCTCTCTAGGTACTGATCATTCTTTTGACCTCAAGATGAGTGTGCTTGAGCCTTGATGATAAAGAGCAATGATTTTTTCCGTGACTTCTGTAATAGTGAGATGATCGCTATTAACTTCGATCGCATCTGCGGCTTTTCGCAGGGGTGCTAGGGAGCGATTACTATCCAAATAATCCCTTTTTTCAATCTCTTGGGTTAATTCTGCGAGACTAATACCCCCATTTCCCTGCGCTTCTAAGTCTTTTAATCTCCTTCTGGCTCTTTCTTCGGGTGTCGCTGTCAAAAAAATCTTTAATTCCGCTTCTGGGAAAACATTAGTACCAATATCTCGACCTTCCACAACTATTCCCCCCGACATTCCCATCTGTCTTTGCAGGGTGACTAACTGCTCTCTCACCGCTTTTTGAGCGGCAATTCTGGACACTTGCGAGGTAATTGCGGGAGAGCGAATCTCTAAAGTCACATCCTGCCCGTTAATCTTCACTATAGTCACATTTTCGGGACTATCGGCCGGAATTATTTCTATCTTCGCTAAAGATAATAACTCGGCGATGGCCGCTTCTGCGGACAAATCCAGACCAGAATTCACCACCAACCATGTCACCGCGCGATACATCGCACCGGTATCGAGATAGGTTAACCCCAATTTTTCGGCTACTAAGCGCGTTACTGTCGATTTTCCCGCTCCAGCCGGCCCATCAATAGCGATAACTGCCCGACGTTGACGCAAGATAATATTATCAATTAAACGGGTTTGACCGATCGATCCAGCGATCGCTAACAAACCCCCTGTCTCGATCTGCTCGATCGGTTGTAAACTCTGGGGATGGACTAAATCCAGATACTGAGGGCGAAATTCTGGTACTCTGTCCAGATTTTTTTGCACAATAGCCAGTAGTTTTTCCCTTTGTCTTTCCCCTAAACGAAAACTTTCGAGGGCTAATTGCAAACTTTGGGCGATAATTGTCGCTTTTTCCTTTTCTGTGGCCGATAGATACTGATTGCGAGAACTAACTGCTAATCCCGATGTTTCTCGCACTGTAGCACAAGCGCGAATCTCGATCGCTAAATTTAAATCCCTGACTAATTGCCGGATAATCGCTAACTGTTGGGCATCCTTTTCGCCAAAATAGGCGATCTTCGGGGCAATAATATTAAACAACCGCGTGACAATTGTGGCTACTCCCTGAAAATGCCCCGGACGAAAAGCACCACATAACCCGCTAGTCAGAGAAATCGGGGGAACAACTGCGGTTATCTCCTCAGAATCACCAATTCCTAAAGTTTCCGCACTCGGAGCAAAAATAGCAGCAACTCCCAAGGATTCACACAATTGGCGATCGCTTTCAAAGGTGCGGGGATAGCGAGAAAAATCCTCTGTAGGGCCAAATTGTAGAGGATTAACAAAAATACTGACCACAGTTACCTCAGCTTCCGTCACTGCGCGCCGAATTAGACTAGCATGACCTTTATGGAGAGCGCCCATGGTTGGCACGAGAGCAATACTATGATCATGGCGATAATCAGCCAAAAAAGTGCGTAAACCGGGGATTGTTGTGAATATTTGCACAGGGTTCACTCCTTTGATAGCCTATTCCACTACTATTCGCCATTCGTGCAGTTAATACTCCACACAGCCATTTTCAATCAGGGGATGCTGCCCGATGATCGATTCGGCTGCTTCTAGGGAATCGGTTTTAAATAATAACATCCCATCGCCTCTTTCTATCCAATAACTCGTTTTTGTCTCCTGTCCTGTCTTGAAAGAGGGTGTAGGGTGTAGGGTGTGGGGTGTAGGGAAAGAAACCTCTTTCATCTGTGGGGGTGAAAATTTTTTCATCGGGACTGACTCGGTTAACCGCTGCATATATGCTTGTTTGACAAACCGGGGCATAATTTTTTTCAGGACAATGACTGGTGAGCAACCCGACAATTATATAGATTAATGGCAAAAAAGACTTGACAAAATCCCTCGATTTGACCTATACTTTTTATTATAATGGGAATCCGTGCCGAAATATATATAAGCCTTTTTAGTCTAGACTATTTAAAAAAAAATTATGCAATTACAACCCCAAAAAAACCTTGAAACAATATCAATTAATACACTTGATCGGTGAATCGAATAGGGAACCTTCGATCGAGTCGAGGGCGAATTAATCGGCAGTAATCAAGTTCGCCTATCCGTCGTCACGATTTGGCTAAAACGAAACCTAGATCATCAATTTCAATTTATCACCCTCAAACCCCGAAAGGAAAAATAAACCATGGCGCAACTATACGAAGAAGTGACCCTAGCCCGCGACGTTCCCGAATACAATCTTAAGCAGGGTGATTCGGCGATTCTTGTCGATATAGTTGCCCATCCGAAGGGGGGTGAGGAAGGATATGTTTTAGAACTATTCAACGAAGTAGAAGAATCGGTTAACGTCGTCATTGTCCCGAAATCGGCGATTCAAGAAGGGGAAAAAGAAGGTTCTTCGTTACTCGGTATGATTCGATCGGGTGGCATAAATTGACTAAATCCTTATCTGGCAAGAGACTTAATTGATTAGTTCGTTCTAGAGCGAAAACAATTGACAAAAATCGCAGCAATGTCTGTCTCTATCGGGGTTTCATTCCTTATAACCCCCTCCCTTGCATAACACGAATAGAAGAACCTAATTTTTTTCAGGACAATGACCGGTAAGCAGCCCGACAATTATATAGATTAATGGCAAAAAAGACTTGACAAAATCCCTCGATTTGACCTATACTTTTTA